>Ga0307509_10003596_pt1 | contig 23296 bp, 34 predicted proteins | sample 10_EM_MG_FD_202245 | JGI IMG/M metagenome (GOLD analysis project Ga0307509, IMG submission 202245) | Populus trichocarpa ectomycorrhiza microbial communities from riparian zone in the Pacific Northwest, United States - 10_EM | ecosystem: Host-associated > Plants > Roots > Unclassified | place... | reverse complement strand
TGTATGGTTGTTTGTAAAGTTAACTTTTCTTAGCAAAACGATGAAAAATAATCTACTGTCGCCACATCGAACTTTGCCAAGATTTAAGCACAGTTCTAGTGACGACCGTCGTAGCAAAACCTCCCTATTAAGTGCGGCTATGTTTTGTACTAGTACAGTACTTGTCAACCGTAAATCAGCTGCAGGTCTGCGATGGGGGAGGTCCAAAGTATGGTGCCACTGCTCGTATTCGTCGTGTGAGACTGAGGCTCGTACAAACAAAATGAGGCCTGAGCTGTGTGTGATACTCGTACTGTGCCTTCTCTTTTCTTTTCCTTCTCAACATATATCGAGATATCGGTACGGATACAGGAGTCCAGAGCAAAGCCAGAGCTCCCATACAACATTTTCCTCCTGCGCTGGCGAGACACTGAAATTTTCGTGTGGTCCATTGTCAGCGTTTGAGAAATTGATGACTAAGGAGACTGCAGCCCAATCTTCCTCAGTCATTATCAGCGCACGGTATGATACCGGTAGTTGTGGTGTGCAGTGGTCACGGCTAATATTAGTTATGATCTGAAGTTTACTCATCTGCGAAATGTTGGTTACTGATAAAAAGCTGTTCATTAGCCTCTGTCCCAAAGATTGATAGGGGGTGCACACAATTTTCAGTGTCTTACCGGTTCGGGAGACAACTGCTCGAGTACGGTAGGACTGTGAAAGGGGTGGAATGTTTTACTGTGCTGTTGCGAGTGGTGCTGCGCAGAGTTGGGGGAGGGTGGGAGAGAAGGGGGGGGAAGAAAAGGGCTATGCTTGCTGCGGAATATTCCCTAGAATCTTCTCTCTCTCGGTGGTGGTACAAACATTATGCAAAAGTTGTTCGCCTTAATCTCACGAATTGTGGAACCTAAATTTCGCCCAGGAAGACCTTTCCTCGACCCCCTTGTGAGAATACCGGTACAGCGGGGTGAGCATGATGGTGAGATGGGGGAAGGTGGGAGGCATGGAGGCTGGTTATTTATGGAATGTCGAAAAAGTGACATTTTGGATCGTTTTCAGACAAGACAGGACACTTGAGAGCGAGATTTCCCCACTCCACCTTCCCCCTCTTGCTGTCATCAGCCGCACCTGAAAAGTGTTTCCAAAAAACTGGAATGCAAAGGATGACCGATCATGGGGTGTGTGAATGGTAGAGGTCTTTTTCAAAAAAATAAAACAAAACAAAACAAGAAATAAAATAAAAATCATATTATAAAAAGAATCATTCCTGAGGAGGGGGGAGAATGTGCTATTCGTGAACGGCCCAGAAGAAAGAACGTGGTACCTATCTTGTTCCCTTACTGTCTTTGCATCATGCGAATCGCTCCAGTACCGGTGCCGCATGCGTAATTAAAAGCAACCGGGTAAAGTTACGGTACGAGAACCCAAGCATCCGGAGGAAGAATAAATATGGATCTGGATCCCTTTTGTCCAAAAAGAACCCCACTTCGCCGGAAACATCTTCGCCTAACTCAGGCTATTGCGTGGGTGCAGCAGAGGGAGTATGATACAAGTAGCATGCCGGGAGAAAACGCATATAATAGACCGTAGGATAGAACCACCACCAAGGTCGAGAATAGCTCGCAGGGTACAGGCATTATGTTCCTACGATGTATTCTACTCGAGTACAAAGGGCGAGCTTGCAAGATGCCTCCTTCGCCACGATCCCCGGTAATGATGACAGACACCAAGCCAAGCATGGTTTCTTTCTTGGCAGCTTGAGAGCCTCAGACCTTTAAAAACTTAAAAGCTTCCCACGAATCGTGATGTTCAGGGTTAGGATTGGTGCTTTAGTTTATTGCATTCTCTCAACCAAAAGGTGATTACCCCACAAATGACCACTTCTCCAGGTAACCGGAAGCCCCTGGGATCGGACCTTAGGAGCAAATGGACACACGTGAGGTAGATAAATTCTCTATGACAGGGGTTGAGGTTTGAAGACAGTCAATTCGATAGAGTGATGGTATACGGCCTGGCGTTGGTTCAAAGCAGTTTGAGCTGTAAAAAACATCCGCCTCATCCATCCAGCCATACAGAATTTGTCTGTACCGGTATGATACGGTACCATGCGCAAATAAGCCAAAAAGTACTTTGTCTCCAAGTACACACCCTAGACCTAGACATCCTGACCATGGCGTTTGGCAGTCCAAGGTTTCAGGGCCGGAAGCAGGCCGGGGGGCTGTACCATTGCCCCAAATTCTTTACAACCGATCAAAAAGGTAGCCAGAGGGCCATTCAAATTCAAATTATCCCTGTTCGAAATTAAATACCGTATATAAATAATAAGAACCGGGGAGGAAGGGAAAGCGGCTTGAACTGCTTGGCTGTGACGAACTCGCGTGCTCGGGGAAAAGTGAACTCCGCTTTCCATCCAACCCGTCCTTCGTTTCCACCCAGATAAATAAAAAACGTTACGGCTCTACATATCAGTCTACGGTACTCTGTCCTCATTTCTACCTTTCTTGTACCCCCCGCAGCCTACCGGTCGCTTGCAGGCAGAACTTCTGAACCTCTCCGTCTTCGATATTCGTTAATTACCGGTATCTTGACTTTGTGTCATCCGAGCGTTCCAACTGTGGCCTGCAGCACACCAGCGGGCGGACAGCGAAGAGTCGGACCGAAGGACAGACTGGTGCCTTACCTACTTGGAATTAAGGACCTGCGGTACCTGGCCGCTAGCTGGTGTGTGGCAGGAGAAAAGTAAAAAAATAAAATAAAATAAACACCTCGCGAAGGTCTTTCTTTCCATCGGTCCATCCTATTTCTCTTGACACCACTGAGACCCTCAGCTTCAACACTCTGCGTCCTCACAAAAGAGTGCCTGTTGTGTTTTCCTTTTTTGCTACTGCATTTCGGTAGACTGCCGAATCACCGTCAGCTGCTCTCTTTTCAACCCCCCCCCCCACCTAATAGGAAAAGAATAAGAGAAAACCGGTTTTCAACGCTAGACGTGTTTTCCCCTCTATAAACAGTTGCTACTGCTGTTTGTGACAGGATGGTCCTCATAAACCTCCCCTCACGTCTTGGACGCTCGAAGACCAGTGCGTCGAAGAATAGCTCTAAAAACAACTCGCCAATACCCAGTCGGACCGGATCACCAAAACTCATGAACGATAGTACTTTGGTTTTGAAGGCCACGGTGGTCCAAGTGAGCTAATTCCGTGGCTTATATGAACGCAATGGAGACGCTGCTGACAATGAGGGGAAACTGTCTAGGGTCGAAACTTGGCTCCAAAGGATAAGAACGGATTTAGTGACCCTGTAAGATTTCCCTATTTTTTTAGCCACTTACCATAGAAAGAGGACTAAACTATGGATTATTCTAGTACCTTGTTCTCTCTTTAGGTGATTACCGTTTCCAAACGGAGGCAATTCAGAAAACACTCGATCCAACATGGAATGACACTTTCGAGATGCCCCTTGGCGGTGTCAGCACCTCAACAGTGGAGTGTGTATGTTGGGATAAGGACATAATCGGGAAGGTAAATCCCCATGTGATTACCCGCTTCTGGAGTGATTAAATATTGACGCGTTCCCACAAAACTAGGACTATATGGGAGAATTTGGGGCCTCGCTGGAGGACATATTCTTAAATGGAGAGGTCAACCCGGAGGTCTGCAATTGTTCCATCCACCATGGTAAAATCATCTCTAATACTTCGTCGATTACAGCCTCGGTGGTTCTCATTAAAGTCCAGCCGTAAGAAGGCTCAAATTTCCGGCGAGATACAGCTACGCTTTTCTTTGTCCGATAGCTCGAATGAAGCTGCTCCACCCGAAGAAATTGCGGCAAAATGGCAGGCATGGCAAGGCAACTTTGTGACAACTCCGAATCCTAGTGGGGATGACCAGGACCCTCTTTCCCGGGATCTTGGAGATGATCTCCCATCGGAAGACGATGATGAAGTTGGTGATACGGAGAGCATAATGGCAGAAAAGAAGGCGAAGAAGGGGAAGAAGAAGGATAAGAGAATTAAGAAAGGCGGTCACTACGAGCTCTATAGCGGAACTGATGTTGTTGGCGTTATCTTTCTAGAGATCAATTCTATCACAGACTTGCCCCCAGAAAGAAACAGTCAGTTGGCCCAATTTCCTACCAAAGAGATCAATTCTGACCGATATAGTGACACGTACTGGGTTTGACATGGATCCCTTTGTTGTCGTCTCTCTCGGAAAATCGACCTTTCGTACTCGACATATCCGGCATTCACTGAATCCCGTATTTGATGAGAAAATGGTGTTCCAAGTTCTTCGACAAGAGCAGAATTATAGCTTGAACTTCGCCGTTGTGGACCGGGATAAATTTTCATCAAACGACTTTGTAGCCCAAACCAACTTCGCACTAAAGGAAATCATTGAAACCCAACCATCAGCAGACCCAGAAACTGGATTGTACAGTCTGCGGGAACCGCTCAAAGACGAGAACTCAGTAAGCCCGGTTTCCCCTGGGTTGAAGCCGGGCAATGGAAGCAAGTCACGATTCCGTCTCCCTCTATCCAGGTCTACATCAGGTACCAGTCTGTCTGCCAAGGGCAACGGCCGGGCTGAGCTTAGTCGTAAGAGTTCTTCTACTTCTTTGAGAAGTACGCTTGATATTCTACCCCCAGGCGCAGAGGAGACAGCTACACCATCACCCGGGAATAAGGTCATGCCTGTAAATGATATAACTGAGTATGATCTAAAGCAATTTAAACTGCCGCTCCCATTGAAGAACAAGGATAGATGGGAAGATAAGCATAACCCTGAGCTTTTCATCAAGGCCAAATATGTTCCGTATCCCGCCCTAAGGCAGCAATTTTGGAGGGTTATGCTACGTCAGTATGATGCTGATGATAGCGGCATGATCAGCCGCGTCGAGCTTACAACTATGCTTGATACTCTCGGGTCGACTCTGTCGGCTCATACCATTGATAGCTACTTTGAAAGGTTTAGAAATCAAAACGGGTACGACAGCTTGGAAAACACTGAGTTAACAGTAGACCAAGCAGTCATCTGTCTTGAGGATCAGCTTTCGACATCCACACCAAAGACACCATCGCATCTCACACCGCACCTACCCCAACTGCCAGTCCTTGGATTGAAGGATCGCGACAATGAGCGAGACGATGCATCACAGAAGTCATTAGATACCAGTACTGGCTCAGACACTCCTGACCTCCGCAGCAGTTCTGCCGTATCTTTGCCCAAGATACAAACCCAACCGGTTCTTGGCTCTGCGGGTGAAGAGGGGCTATTACTTGGGGAGAATGATCTTGTCGACGAGAAGGCGGAGGAGCATGTGATCCAGCTGAAGGAGTGTCCACTCTGTCACCAGCCAAGGCTCCACAAGCGTTCCGAGGTCGACATTGTTACCCATCTGGCGACGTGTGCATCACAAGATTGGCGACAGGTCGACAAACTTGTGATGGGGGGGTTTGTCACATCAAGCCAGGCACAACGCAAATGGTACTCTAAGGTTTGTACAGGGCCTCATAGTTTTCCAACGACACGGACTAAGACTCTGCAGGTTATATCAAAAATCTCATATGGAGGTTATAAACTAGGTGCCAACTCGGCCAACATTCTTGTCCAAGACAGAATAACTGGACAAATCCAGGAAGAGCGTATGAGCGTCTACGTCCGACTTGGCATCAGACTACTCTACAAGGGTCTTAGCAGTAGTAGGATGGAAAACAAGAAGAGTATGAGAACCCCAAATACCAGCTCTATGCATAGCGAAGAGGATACTAATTTGTTACTTTTTCAGTTAAAAAATTGCTCTCTTCCCTTAGCCTTAAACAAGGAAAGAAGTTTGACAACCCAGCCTCCGCTCGTGACATTAAAGGTTTTATTGCTTTCCATCAGCTGGATTTGTCTGAGGTTCTGCTACCACTCGATCAGTTCAAGACGTGAGGTCCCCCTCCTATGTACCCTGCCGCTCTTATCCTGACACGCGATAGATTCAATGAATTCTTTTACCGAGCCCTAAAGCCAGGTGCCCGCCCGTGCTCAGCACCGGACAACCCGAAAGTCATCGTTTCACCTGCAGATTGCCGGAGTGTTGTGTTTAACAAGATTGATGACGCAACCAAGATATGGGTCAAGGGTCGGGAATTTACAATTGCAAGGCTGCTCGGGAATGCATATCCGGAAGATGTTAAGCGATATGAGAAGGGTGCTTTAGGGATTTTCAGACTTGCACCTCAAGATTATCATCGGTTCCATCACCCGGTTGATGGTCTCATGGGAGAACCTAAGCTTATCAAGGGGGAGTATTATACTGTCAATCCTATGGCTATCCGTTCCGCGTAGGTGGCCCCAAACCTACCCTCACCCAGAACTCAATTGACACTAATCCTCAGCTTGGACGTTTATGGTGAAAATGTCCGCATATGTGTTCCCGTCGATTCCCCAGAATTCGGCAGGGTTATGATCATCTGTGTTGGGGCTATGATGGTCGGAAGTACAGTCATCACGGCAAAGGCGGGGCAGCAGGTCAAAAGAACCGACGAATTAGGATATTTCCAATTTGGTAAATATCACTCGGGCCCTTCGAAGTCAGAAATGTGACTAACAGAACTGATAGGCGGAAGCACCATCGTCCTATTATTTGAGTCCGGGAGGATGGCCTTTGACGACGACCTAGTCGATAACTCGAACACAGCCCTCGAGACACTAATCCGCGTTGGGATGTCCATCGGGCACAGCCCGGGTACAGCCATGGTGTCCGAGAGAAAAGAGCACGTTACGAATGAAGATAAGATGGAAGCCAGGAGACGTATTGAAGGCAGCTTAGCGCCGCCTGCTAATTAGGTATGTGGTCTGTATGCCTTTCTTCAACCGGACAAGCCATTCTGATTTACTTTTAGACCAAAATAAAAGTGATGCCCTGGGAATGGATAAAAATTATGTGGATATTTGATTGACTAGAGGCGCATTTATTGGGCGAGGGTTATGATTGTCATTGTTTTCTTTTTCCCTTTTTTCCCTTTTTGGTTTGGATATATCCAAGTAGCAACCGCACCAGATCATTTTGGTGATGGGAACATTCAACATGATTCAGTGAGGTGATCCTCAAGGGCTCTATGTGAGACACGAGTGAAAGATAGTGCTTACCTGTAGCAGCGATATATTTTGCTTTTTCGTTTTTACTTTTGTGGAGGCGCAGGGGAGAGAAAAAAAAACCCAGACTACATACGTATTAATATCAAGACGCAACCCAATCACTCTCGGTGCATTCACATCATCCCAACTTTCCAATACCATCTGGTATGGCAAGGAGCAAGGTCTCGGGATAATAAGATCGAAGCAACCCAATATCGACAACATGTGTCTCTGCCTTCTTACCAGGTTTCGCACATAACCATCGGGGTCCGAATAGGTCCCAAACCTCACCTCGATTCCCTCCCCTCCCCGATCTACGAGTACGCATTATCATTACTCCCACCACTATTATTATTATCACCATTGTTATTACCCTCCAGAGCCCAACCAAACCCAACCCCCGATCTCCCCCCATTAATAGTCAGTCGCATGGGGAAAAATGAAAATGCCGTGTATGTTCACGATAGGATCAAGAATCGAATCAATGCATGACACTCCAACACAAAACAATCTGAAGAAGGAACTACTCGAGTATTGTAACAGGGCCAGTTACATCCTGCGAAATAGGATGCCAGGTTGCGTTCGTAGTCAGTCTCCGGGGTTGTTATACGTCACGATTTTTTATTTTTCTATTTTTTTCCTTCCCCCGATATGATATGACATTAGGGAAGTGGGGGCTGTTTACCAATTGCCGGGGAATAACTTGGAAGCTAAATGCCGAACCACGGCCTTCCGATACCTCCTGATTGCCGGGGCGAGGCGGATGGCTGGACGGATTGATAGATGGATGGGCAAGGCGGGGGGGGTAACGAGGTGGAATAGAATAGAATAGAAATGCAGTTTTGCTTCCTTCTTTTTTTCCCTGTTGATCCTCTCTTCATTCAACCATTTATCCCTGAGTAGGAGAGTCGCGATGTGATATGTGAGGCCATTCTAGTTTAGTTTCAGGTACTATGTATATATGTATCATACGTGTATTCGTACTCCCTTCTTTCCTCCTCCCCTCCTTTCCTTCCTCCCTTCCTCCCTTCCTCCCTCCCTTCCGTCCCCATTCCCACATTCGGGGGGAGGGAAGAAATACTCAATCATCAATTAGCGGGAAATCAGCAGGGCAAGGTGAAGGATGCCTCTCTTTTATCCTAATGGGCGAGATTCCCCAGATCCCGTGGGGTTCGAGTATCATACCAACTAATATACACAGCTCTCAGCCTATCCACATACCTATCTTCGTTGGTTCGTCCGTCCGTCCGTCCCACTCATTTGTCGAACGAACGATCATCACGATCCTATATCGATCAAACCCTTACAGGAAACACGGCTTATTTCCCGCTGCAACACACGCAGACTCCAGCCATTCGTGGGAGGAGGAGCCAAGGCTGCTATGCTATGATATATATTATATGCCTCTACTTGCTCATTCTTAAGAGGCCAGCCAGTAAGTCAGCCGGGGCTTTTCCCAGATTTACATTTTACTACAGCACATCTCCTGCCTCCTCGGCATTTCATTCTTATTCCTATTATCTGTTATATCCCCCACCAATAAACATCTTGAGCGACTTTCCGCCCTCTCCTCCTCGCCTTGGGATGGACTAAAAGATAAAAAACCACAAGTGCTTTGGAGAGTACGATACTCGAAAGAGTGGAGAGGAGAAAAGAAGAAAAAAAAGTGGGTCTCTAGGAAAAAAGTAAAAAAGAAGAAAGGGCATGACAGCCGTTCAGGCGGAGGAGGAGGAGGGGGCCCATAATGCACCGGCCTATACCTCCCGTCACGGAATAATCCAATCCGAATATTATTACTTTTTTTCCATTCCCTCCTCCTTTCTTTTATAATACTTCTCGGAGTTTCCGCTCGTCTTGGGTGCTGCTGCTGCTTTGGCTTGTCCGTCGAATACCACACCGCATGTTCAATGTGCCACAGCATAGATATGCGATAGGAATAAGCAAAAAATAAAAAAATAAAAAAATACAGGCCAAAAGAACACATCTTTAACTAGGTGAAATGAGTTACGAGACTGTAACTGCTCCCCACAAACAATCTGAGTTTTGCCTTGGCTTTTCCCTTCTGGTTTTGCGGCTGTCGTTTTCTATCATTTTGCCAATAGGTATAGGTGTATGATAAATTTACTTCCCCCACCACCACCCACCTTATCACATCTCCCCTCCATGCATCTTCCTTCCCTCTCCGCATCTTGCTAGCGGATGCCGAGCGGCCTCCCATGCCCCCGGGGAGAAAGCTCCCCCCGGATCCCGAGTGGTGTATCGAGTGACACTCCATGCGCCAAGCCATTAGCCACTGAAGCAGCGAAGAACCGTTTCCCGCCAAGCCACGGAAACGCCAAACTGCATACCCATCCGTCAATCCATACCGTGCGTGCCTCCAATCCATCGCAACACCAAAACAGTATGAATCAAAACAAGGAGCAACGCGACAACCCACACAACACAACCACCGTAGCTGCCTGCCACTCACCCACCACACCACACCCCCCCGCCAACAACAACGACCGCCATCGCAACACGAGCCTCATCAACATTCTTTCCCCCTTGTTCATTGTTTGGTGAAGGGGATTTATTGTTCTTGGGAAGGAAGGAAGGAAGGAAGGAAGGAAGAGGGGATCTTGCTTGCCGCTTGCCATCCCCGCGCTCGCGCTCTCGCTCGTTCGCTACCCGGATAGAACCCGGACCTGCACTGCACCTCCGGTGCCCTATCTATCAATCAATTCGAGGTTCAGCACTATAAAGTTACCGCTTATCGCTCACTTCCGGCTTAATATAACTTAATCCTACAATCTGTTTATTCGCTACTTGCTTGGGGCGGGAAAGGGAGGGACAAGAAGGGAACAACGCAGACTGACTCAGGGGGGTTTTTTTTTTCTTCTTTCTTTTTAAAGAGGAGGGATTTTCGCGGGGAACCAACTATATGCCAATTTACGTTCAGCGGCCGCTGCAGACTTTGATGATGCCGGCGAGCAGCTCGCGACCAAAGCGGAAGAGCAGAGGTGATGCGTACTTGGAGGACAATGGAATAGGAATGGGAGGAGGAGGGGGCGGCAGGAAGGAGAAGGAGAATAGTGCGCCGGCGGCGAAAAAGCGACGCGAAGAGGATAAGCAAAGTTCAAAGTCTACTGCTACTACTACGACGGCAATGGCGAGTGCGCCCGCCACGGGGAGTGCTGCTACTGCCACAAAGCCCAAAGTGGGTTCCCTTTTCTTATATAATCCATTCATTCTTTGTAGTCTCCTTTGGCGATTGGCGGAGGGGGAGGGGGGCTCCAGCTATCGGGAGCTATCGTGATTGCTTTCTTTGCTTTCAAGACTGATTGGGAGAGAGAGGGATTGTTATCGTGGATATGGGCTGATTGCGTTTTACAGAAGAAAAAGAAAGCTGCTGCAACTGAGATGAGGTTAGATGATGGGTTTGCCTATCGCGTGCGCACAACACGATCGAGCACAGCGGCGGCAGCAGCAGCGGGACAGGAGTCAACACAGAACATAGTTTCCTCGTCGCATGACACTGCACCAATAGCTCCTCCTCCTCCAGATCCTCCACGTCAACGTGTAAAGAAAAAGCGCGTGATGGTATCGCCTCCACCCGGCGAAGTGGAATCCAAGCCGAAGGTTGCAAAAGCCACCAAAAGCGACGCAATTCCACTTAGCCAGAATGGTGCAGAAGACGCGGAGGAGGAGATGGAGGTGGAGGGGGACAAGAGGAAGAAGGAAGAGGCAGTCCCCAAGGCATCCAAGGCGTCAAAAGAAAGAAAACTTGCACCTGAGGAAAGACGGCCCAAAGTTACAGCGTCCTCTACACCTCGGTTACCAAAATCACAAATTCCGACTGCGGTTGGCGGAGGTCATGGCCCTAATGACGGGACGAAAGTAGTACTACCGGTCTCCGATACCCCAATAATACGGAGGAACCAGCAACTGCGACAGAAAGGACAAAGTAATCGACGGAGTAGTGTTGGAATGCGAGGAAGGAGAGCAAGCTCTTTAATGGATAATGGGGTAGTTGGTATGACACTACGGATAATCCTTCCAAGTTTGGCCGCCTGATCTGACATATACCTGCTAAAAATAATAGCGGAGCCGCATGCTGAAGTGGAAACCGAAGAGTTCTACAAACACATCGCGGATGAGTTATTGGAGCCCCAGCGAATGAAGCAACTACTGTCATGGTGCGGTAAAAGGGCGCTAAGTCACCAGCCTTCACCACCCACTGCCGGAGTGGACGGGAATGCCCGAGCTGTAGGTAGGTGTCGACTTTTTTCATTTTTTTTTTTTTCATTCACACGGGTAGATATGCACGATCGTTACTCGAATACTTCATAAAATTGGCTTAAGTGTTGACAAATGCATAAAGCACGGATAATCGAGGAGGAGGTCTTAAAAGACCTTTTATCGAATGCCCAGTTATCGAACTGGTTCAATAGGGTGAGTCTGCATCTGCGCATACGATCCCGGTCTGTGGGAAAATCGATCGATAGGCTGACAATTGAGGATTTCGTCATTATAGGACGATTCCCAAGCCCCTACTGTGGCAAAAAAACCAAATCCCCGCAATTTGGATAATCTCGCCAAGGTGGAAGAATGCGAAGCCAATCTCAAAAAGTAAGTGTGGAGCTTCCATCTTTGGATTTTATTTGTCGGGGGGTGGTCTGGGCACTCATCCCCCCCACCCCATTTACCTTGAGCCCCGCCATGTGATGTCTTCCTTCTCTTCCGCTCGGGTATTGGGGCTGACTGGCTGGCTGGCCAACCTGGTGTGGTTGGTTGTTGTTGCTTCTCACAGACTTCGTGAAGAGAGAGAGACATGGGGTTCGCTTCTCCGACCAGAGACGCAGTCGACGCTATCGATCTCCGGGGGAAAGTCGGACGTGCGGCTTTTCGAGAAGTCACTGCTAAGGCCGGAAGAGTCGGAGTTTGCAAACTCGCTTGCGAAATCGCAGGATCTACTGGGATCAGCGAAACGGCTTGTCAAGCAGCAGTATGGCGAGATCGAATTCCAGGTCGATCAGCTAATCGATGGGATCCATAAACTGAATCAGTATGGTGAGGCGGCGGATCGGCTGGGTGGGCGAATCTTGGAAGACGCTGAGTCAACGTTAGCGGTCAGGGAAGCAACGCTGCGGCAAGCTTCTGGCACAGAGGCACTGCCAATACAGGAAGTCCTCAGATCTCTCTCCCGGATGGATCGGTAAATGGCGATGCAAGTACGGTACAACAAATGGGATGGGCGGGGGTCGGGAGGAAGAGATAGTGGGCTGAGGTTTGACTTTTTTTTCCTTCCTCTTCTTTTCTTTTTTCCCCTTTCTAAAAGTGGAGTGAAATATCATATCATACATGGCCGTTATGTGGAGAAAGAGAGGGGGGGGTAAAGTGTGTGTGTCTGTGTGACTGGATGAGTGAGTGAGGAAGAGGGTGGAGAGAGAGGAAAGGTTGTGCAAAGCAGTCATGGTGGTAAATGCATGCGTTTTTCATGTCCTGAGGATGAAGCGGGGGTAAGGCAGATGAACTGTACAGAGTATGGGCGGCACCAAAGAAATGGGCATGCGATAATGTGTTGTTAGAAAGAAGGAAGTTGTGTTGTCGAGGGTTATTCTGTCGATTTGTCTACTTGTGCTAATCCGGCGTTCTGGTTGTTTTTTTTTGTTTCCGTCCGGAGGGTTTTTCTTTTCTTTCTTTCGTTGGCATAGCAAACTGCTTTTTCTTCTTCCTGATCTATTTTCTCTTCATCTTTTTTTATTACTGTAGCCTCTTTCTCCCTGTCCAAAGACTTTACGATTTCATCTTTATAAGTAAGATATCAAACATTCCTCCTCCCCCACGCGCTTATAGTTACACCCGAGGACAATCGCCCTCCCATCATCGTCATCATCATAATCATCGTCATCACCATCACCATCACCATCACCATCATACTGTCACTGTACGAGGACAGGACGGTGGGAGAGTAGAGATCGCCCGATTGGGGGAGGGAGGAGGGTTCGGGTTCTTACTGCTGCCATGTCTTGCCACTCATCATCGTACTGTACTTGTACTCGTACAGTACCTCCCTGCCCGCCCGCCCGCCAACCCCAACCCAACCCAACACGGTACAGCAGTAAAAACCCCAAGTGCATATGATAGGGTAATTGATTACTATCCATCCCCTCTTTCGATTTCCCGGTCTTGTGCGACGGTATTTAGCTTGAGAGAGCGTTACACTCGAGAGGAATGGAATCCCTTCAACCAACTCCTCGGAAGTCGCAAAATCGAAACTTTTTGCTTTTCTTCGCTTGTACTCGTACAGTGCCGTTGCTCGTGACGTGTGTTCTCTCTCTCTCTCTCTCTCTCTCTCGCAGTTGCTTCTTTAGTAGTAGCTTGCATGATATCGTACCAGTCCCGTACCGTACAGCCACACCCGCAAAGTCCCCCCTATCGTACCCCTTCCATCCAGTATACCGTAAGACCAATTGTCCTTGAAAATGCCAGATTGGCATTTCTTTTCTCTCTATTGTACTCGAGCCCTTCTAGGTGAGGATAGGTTGGGGTTTGAGGTTTATGTAATTGTGCCTAGCAACGTTATCCGAAGGAAGGCGGGGAGTTAGTTGTTCCCTAAAAGCGCCCTCCCCCCCCGCCCGTCGGCGTTAATAAGTATCATACTGTGCCCGGTATTTCGCCTCTTGAGGGGTACAGTATGGCATGAGGACTTTTACAGACGTGGATCTACCGTACTCCATGTGCTTGAAAGCCGTGAAGGAAAAAGGGAGAAAGAAGAAAAGAAAAAAGTAAGGAAGGAAGGAAGGAAGTGGTGGCCATACCCTATGATACCAAGGCGGAGAAAAGGGCTCCTATGAAAGTATATATTATACAACCAATCACGCATACAGTATCATTTTATTACACCGACACAAAATCTCGTTCGCCGCGAAGGGCGCGAAGGGAGCGAGCGGGTACCGGTATGATAAACTGCGCATTTAAAATTTTGTTTTTATAAATAAATAAAAAATAGTTCTTTTTTTTTTTGCCGATCTACTCTTTGATAATAATAATTAATTATCGTTTTAATTGTTCATTCTTCCCTCCCTCCCTCCTTCCGGTGGCGCTATTTAAAACAAAAAAAAACTTAGATTACCGGTTATCATACGAGAGAGAGAGAGGCAAACCGACTTTGGAACAAGGCGGACAGGACAAGCCAGATAGAAAGATAGATGCGCTCGGTAATGATAATTTATGCGCAGTCCGCTTCCGATGCGATACGATGCGATACGATAAGGAGTACTGTACGATACGATACGATACGATATGTCTTTTTTTTTTTTTCTCTCCTTCCTCTTCTTCTCCATCCTCTTCTCCTCTCTGCATAATTTGGATGGTTGCCTTTTCTTTTCTTTTCTTCCCCCCCGCCCCGCTTTTGCGCTTGGATGGACGAATGGATGGACGAGTGAATGAATGGAAAGGAAGGAAGGAAGGAATAGTGGAGTGAGAATTCCTGATGCAAAGTTATGGTAATAGAAAACGGAGGAGTATTGTACAAATAAACGAGAGCTTCAATTTAAGTTCCAGCTCCCCCCTACGCTCCTTCGATGGTGGAGTATATATTATATAAAAATGTTTTTTTTTCTTTCCTTTTTTCCTTTTATTCCCTACAAGGACAGTTTTTCTCTTTTTTTCCCTGTCTCGTCCGATCCGGTAGACTATGATTGATAGTCTACCTTGAATGTTTCCCCTCTTCTCAATATACTTATCAATGCCCGTTTACAGTGAACGAGCCGGGACAGAGAGGTTGGCAGTGATGATGGTGGTGGATGGATGGATGGATTCTCGGTTCATTCTGTCTCAGTAGTTGAACTTCTAGATCGGTGGGAGAAGAAGGGGCTACTATTCTACCGGTTATTGTTATTATTATTATTATTATTATTGTGGAGATCCAGACCCACCGGTATGATACGGCAAACTCGTGGCAAAGGTAAAACACAGTATTTTAATCTATCCATCCATCCATCCACGATATCTATTCCTTCCTTCCACGCGCACCCACATCGTGGGAGAGAGCGTGGGAGAAAAAAGAGAGGAAGGGTAGGTAGGTCAGGGTGGTACAAGTGCCGCAGTCAACGAACTGGTCGGGAGAGAAAGGGAGCTGGGAGGGAGAAGGGACATCCCTGATGACTCCGGGGGATTTTATCATGGCCTCAGAAAATCGGAAAACAAAAGAATTTCCTCCTTTTATTTCAATCAATCCCTTATGGTAACAGTAACTGCATTTCCTCCCTTCCTATTCGTACGGTAACTTACTTTACTTGTATTCACGATATTATTATTTATATAACCATCCCCCTCTCCCCCAATCGGGGACACAAAAACAAAGTTCAACTTGGTGTAGCCTAGGCACCGGTAGATTACTATAGTTAGGGTAGTTCCAGCATCTGTGGGGTTGGGGGGGGTGGGCCTTAAGCCTTGACTTTGACAGGCGGTCTCCACCCCCACATCTACCACCTCCACAACCTCCCCCTCCCCCCCTTCTTATTTGCCGCTATCGCCACCCACATATCATACTCGTACACACGGACACAACTCTTCACACGGGCACGGTCAGACAAAAATGGTTGATCAAGATTTGCGATCCAACTTTAGACCACAGCATCAGCAACTTGAGTATAATCATACCGGTACCGGTAACAAGTTTGGATTCTTCTCCTTCTCCCTTGCCCGCCCTTCTTTCTTTCTTTCTTTCTCCCCTCCTCCTTCCACAATGTGAGCCAATCACGAAAAAGAGAGAAAGGAAGGAAAGGGTAGAAAACGAAAATGAAATGAAAAGTAAGAATACCGGTTACCCTAAGGAAGATAGTGAAGTGAAATAAATAAAAATAGCTACAATTGTGGCGATGAAATAAATTCTACCCCTCCCCCCCAATCCAAATTCGAAAAGATGAAGAAGGCTGTGCACTTTTCTTTCTTTCTCTCTCTACCCGATCAGAGGGAGGGAGCACCTGTGGGGTAAAAGAAAAAAAAGGGAAAAAAAACAAATACCACTTCCTTATGATGCTTACTGGTGATACCGTAGGGTACCTAGGTAAGGTAAGGTATCATAGGTAGGTAGGTAGGTAGGCAGGTAGTGCAAGAAATTTTGGAAAAGGGAAGTTGGAGGGTGAATGTGTCTGTGTACCGGTAAGGTATGTATGATGAGTTATGTGAACGTCTACCAAAATGGAGGGGGAAGAGCCTCTCTCTCTCTCGGCCGGGGCCAATGATGGCCAATTGAAGGAGAGAGAGGGAGAGAGAGAGAGAGATATAATTCGCTGTGAGGGTGTTTACCCGCTCACCCTTGAAGGAAGGATTCTTGCGCCGCCGCAGTCTCTCTTTGGGTCCGGGGAAAGGGGGGGGTGGGGCGGGGGCGGGGTTATTTGAACAAGTTTTATTATTATTATTATTATCATTACCGTATTATGAACTTGTCTAATGATATTTTACGAGCAACTTTATCTCACTCGCTCACATATTTTCCAGATCTTGCATGCATGCATTGCTTACTTCTAGTATGTACGATTGTCTTGTCCTCCTCTCCTCCTAATAAATACCATCACCGTAACATTCAGCGTGATTGTCACGGTTTATTTCTAGTATATATATTCTCTATCCGGCGGACATCACCCGCCATTCAACCTGATGGTATTAGTGTTATACAACTGCAAAGACTCCGATGACAATACTATTGCCCTCCCTTATCACAATAATAATCAACGGAATTCATCAGGATAATTCCGTCCGTCCATTCATCCATTTTTATTTTTACTTTCACCCCACCCTTCCAAAATTGTGCTGGTACATCTCACACGCCGTGAGCCTCTCCCTCCCTCGTTCGCGAGAAACCAAGGCGGGCGGGAAGAGATACGTAACCTACCGGTATTTTAACGAACGATGTATCCACTGCGGCGGGTGGGGGGGCTCGCACAGTATCTTTCCTTTCCCTTTCTTCCTTCCCTTCCTCAGATCCACTTGACCGGTCGCTTAAGTCCCCCATGCATGCATGCACCTTTTTTTCTTTTTTCTTTTTTCTTCCTTTTTTTTCTCAGGGTTCACGCATTCCCAGTTCCCCCCTGCAACGTTTAGTTGCGGGTGGTTGCCGAAAGGAAAAGAAAGGAAGGAAGGAAGGAAGGGTATAAAAAATAAAATAAAATAAAAAGAGAGCTGTCATGTGTTTGGTCGAGGTAAGTATGTATGTAGTATGTATGTATGTACGAGTATGTAGGCATGTATTATGTATGAGAATGTATGTATGTATGTATGTTGGGGTGGTCTGATTCCGTAATATCTGTATTGTCTCGCTGTCTTGACTTTTTCCTTCTTGCTCTTTTGTACAGTATTCCGATGCTTGTTTTTCACGACTTCTCTTCTCCTACCGGCATCGTAGTCGGCTGCTATGATAGTGCTAATCTCGATGACTATAAATGGTGGCGGTGGTAATGATGCAAATGACGGCGATACAACTTTTTTTTTAGTATGATATTCGCAGAGCATTTTGTTGCTTGCTTCGTAATCTTGCACTTGACTTCACTTTTTGTTACTCACCCCTTCTCTTTCCTCCCTTCCCTGCTTGCCTTGTTGCCGTTCCTGGTATTCATATTCTCCGAGTTTTTTTGGCAGCAATGACAACAATAAAAGCAATCAAGGATCAATCGATTATCTGCGGTAAGTTACTCTATTATTTCTTTCTTTTCTTCCTTTTTCTTCTTCCAATTATCATTCTGCCCGTGCTTCTCGCGGCAAGTGCTTGATAGCTCGCCAAGACCAAATACCGGTATATATCATGACAAGATGTAGATTTGAGATCAAATGCCTAGATTTTCTCACCTGCAAGTAGGATACGCACGTCTCCCCTCCCTTTCCATACAATTTCATCCCCCCCCTCCCCCTTCCTTTACCCCACGCCCCCCCGCCACGATCACCGCCTCCACTACCAAGGAGAATACGGCAATTTGTTGGTTGGTTGACAGAGGGAGAGGGTGTAGAAAAGAAAAAAAAGGTGGGGCGGTAACTCCGGAGAAGAAGGATGTATGAAGGAAGCAATGAGAGGAGGGAAAAGAAAAGAAAAGAGAGGGAGGGGGATAAAGTGAGTGGAGGGAGGAAGGAAGGGCTCCCCGCAAGGTATGGTACTGGTGGTCTCTCTTAAAGCACAGCAACAGGCGGAGAAAGGGAAACGAAAGGAAAAGGAAGGGAGAGAAGGAGGAGGGGAGGGGAGGGGAGGGTAAGGGGATGAGTATAAATATTAACTCGCCAGGGGCTTTCCCAGTGTCCAACAGCGTTGGAGCCTTCCCCCAGGGATAATCCCGCCAATGGGAGTGGCTGACGGTTCCAGCATGGCTGGCAAGGCGTGCGAAGGGACAATGGCTGTCTTGCCGGTTATCTGAAATCTCGGATCTGGTGGGGGATCGGGATGGAACTTTGGCGCCTTTTGATTTGCGCAAAGTACTTTAGCGAGGAAGGTGTTCGCGAGCCAGGCGCGATGGGATGTTCCGTGCGGCTGTTTGTAAATCTTCGTTTCTGCCAAATTTTTATACTTACTGGCATGATACTGTACTTCTCCCCCTCCTTCACGGTTGTGTGTCGTCCATATTCCCCTTCACTGGCCTAGTCTGGCTTTTGCTCTGACGCGCGTTGAGAGGGAGATTCAACTTTTTTCGACCACACACACACATTACACACGCAACACACCTCCCCCCCAGTTCACTATCATGTCGAGGTATTGTGGTAGGGGAGGGGGCGAAGGGTGAGGACAAATTGGGAGGAAAAAGTAATTATGATACCTTAGGTTGAACGTTAAAAAATAGAATAACCTACATACCGCACTTTATCGCCCATCCATCCGGACGATAAGTTATCGTACAGCAAGCAATCAAAAGTGCGGGTTTGGTGCCTGGTGCATATAATATAATAATATGGTCAGCCCCCGTTCTCTTCACTCAGTTTTTGTATGCGCCTCTGCTTTTTACTTATCTCTCTATCAAGTATCTGTAGGGTGGAGTGTGATACATCGAGTATTTTACTCCCGTTCGAGATCTGATGTGAGCGATATTCCCACAAATGCCCATCATTCCATCCATCTCACGCCTGCATGATAGCCTGTTCGTTGGGCGATTTCGAATAACTTATTTCGCGACGGAAGATCACCACCACCAGATTTGTGGTGGTGGTGGGTGGTTGAGCAACCCACCACGGCTCCACCATCTATTTCCTACCAATAAATAAATAACATTACATCAGAAGAGAAAAAAAAGAAAAGAAAAAAGAAAAAAAGGTGTGTGGTGATAGTTTCCTGCGACTTACTGTACCGTAAGCTCCTTTCCTGTTTATGGTACTTACCACTCGCGGTAACCACCACCATCTGTAATAACAATCCCCGAGAAGGTTGAGCGAAAATGAACCGAAATGAAAAATGAAATAAATGGTAGAAAGAAATGAAGGGAGGGGGCGGGCACTTTTCGTGTGCACGGAGGTGTTATCAAAGACCAGCAGCAGCAGCAGCCGCAGCATCGTCACAAATCTCAAGACTCACTCAGCCTTCACAGTACCGGTAGTCTGAAAAAGGGAGAACAAAAAAGGGGGGGTGGAAGGGGAAAGGGAAAAATAATAATAATAATAACAATAATAACAGTAATAATATGAAAAGGGTTAAAAAAAAAAAAGAGGTTCACCAAGAAAGTGGGAAGAGGAGCAAGTAGCGTAAAGGCTAAGAGTTAGGTTAGCTTAACTTGTGTCTCAATAGCCCTGCCGTATCTTTTCCTCCCTGCTGTACTTTTCTTTCCAACAGAGAGAGAGAAGACAGGAGGGGTCCTCATTTTCAAAAAAGAGGTGGTTCGCAAATTGCTTTTTTACGCCGTCGGGCATCCCCATGTTGTTCTCCCCTCTCCCTCTTTCACTCACCCACTCCGGTAGCTACAGTAACTCAAGCCTCCCCACCCACCCCCTTCCCCGAAACAGCGCATCGACAGCAAGAATGGTTCACCAATTTCCTGGGTTTCGCGTGGCCAGATGTGATAGAAGCTTCGATAGAAAGGGAAACTCAAGATCTGGACTTGTACCGGTCGGTTCATCCGTGTCTGGTCTGGTTAAACAACGATGGACGGAAGGCAAAAGATACCCATTTTTCCCCTTACAGTAAGAATGATGCCGAAAGATGTTTTTGCATGTTCGAAAAATTCTAGAGGGGATACCGTGCCGCACCAATTCACCCTTTCTGGCGATTCTTTCTTTCTTTTTTCTTCCTTCCAGCTGCCACAACAGATGGATTGGGGAGGAAGAGGTGCGGTATGGTACAAGTACAGGGAAAGCTGAAATCTCAGTTGTCGTGTTGTTAGTTGTCGTCCCAAAACACCCACCCTAACTCAATGTTACCGACTGCCGCTGAGGGCACATTATTATGATTACCGGTATTCTTAAAAGTGCCATATGGGAAGGGTTTAGATGATGCCACATGAAGATCAGATTAGGGAGGTTGACAACCATAACAACACAAAAAAAAACTGCGAGAGATGTCAGATGTAGGGTAGGTACGGGAGCGTCAAGAAAAATAATAATCAAAATCCTTATTTGAACTTATGCACGAGTGGGCCCTGCTTTTTTTTCACGTTGGCGTATGAGAGGAAAAAAGGGAAGGAGGGAATAATCGCGATATTATTTTTATAGGAACCGGTATCGGATTGGTACGGTAAGAGTTCTTGACCACCCCTCCTCCCCGCCAAAAAGAAAAGAAAATAACAGGAAGCAAAAAATCGGTCCAGATCCAGCCCTCTTTTTTGTTTCTCACTTCCAGAGATTTCCGGTATTCCAGTCACTTGCGCATGGCAATGCCCCTCCAATCTGTATTACATCCTTTTTTCTTGTCCGCACTGTTTGTCTCACAATTTGACACACTTGAGATCCAGCTGAATGGTAAGTTGGGGTCCAATACGGATGGGGACTCGGAAGGGATTGCATATGCGCATCTCTTTTGGTCCATTCCCGGCGGGTCGTCTTCGTGCTGTTTCTGTTGCGATTCCCTTCTCCATCAAAGACTATTGGTTAGGTCCGCTCGCGCGTTATCCAAGTTCGCTCAGTATCTCTTTCTGCTCTTTTCTTTCTTTTTTTCCTATTCCTTTCTTCTCTTTGGCCCCCCCATCTTATCCATCCCCCCATCCGCAACTGCATTCTATCTGGCCGCCGTCATGGCACGCGCGGTGCGCGTACTGCTGCCAGTAGCTGCTGCCTTTGTTGCTGCCCACTGGTCTGGTTTTTTCTTTTATTTTTCGTTGCTGATATCCCCCTGGGACTGGGAGGGGGGGGGGGGGGTAGATGATGCCTCTGGCGATGATGGAGCACGGTATTGTACTCGAGCACAGCACCGGTAGGCCATCATAACCAACTCGGGCTGGAGGGAACGGATGATAGCGAGCAAGGAATTGTATGTACTCGTGGGTGGGTGAAGGGAGGGGAGGTGGTGGTGGTAAGGAGGATGGTCCAATCCCATCTGATTTATATGGAAATCCCCCCCCTCTTATTTTGTGCCCATTTTGATATTTATCTTCGTAGTCTGCCCTTCTCTCTCACTGTAGTGCAGTGTAATATTTTGCATGTTTGATTTATTTTTATGAAGTTCGATTCGAGCGGGAGGGTGGCTGGAATGTCGTCTGCATGCTGCGAGGCCCGAGAGAAGAACCCCATGATCCGTCGATACGGTCCCGTCGCTGCTTACATCCTGGTCGGTCCTGCCAATCCCTCCCGCCATATTGTGTGAAGCTCTTTCGTCTCTTTGCGTGAGATCGGCGCAACATGAATTAGAGTAGTTACCGGGCCTGGCACACAGACCGACACAGACACCCATGCACCAAGACACCGCACCACACACTTCCTTCACCCCCAATTCTCCCTCACTTGCTCGCACACCACACTTTCCCTTACGCCTAGCGATAGAGTAACTTAGTTTACACTGACACACACCTAACAATACCCATACACACCCACAATAATAGTGTATAGATGGATGGATTCTCTTGCCTACCGGTACTGTAAGAATTGGCCCGACAGGGACTGGATGATGATGAATAGCAGAGGCAATCGTCGATGTAAACCCGTTTGATCCCGTTCATCGTTTCCCTCTCCAGCCCCTTGTTCCCTGGGCGGTTCCTCTTCTTCCTTTTCTTTTTTGGCGTGCTATGGCATATGATAGACGAAGGAAAGGCGTTGCATCCTAACAATGTACCGCGAGCTGTGCCATTTCTCTAGGAGTAAGTTGTCATTAGTACTCGAGTAGTAGTAGCACCGTGGGGTTATGATACTGTAGGCTTTATTCGTAGTCGGCTTGAGCAGTGGCCGGCTTGTTTCTCTCTGGTGGGCAGACTCTCTCTCCCTCTCTCCCTCTCTCTTTCTCTATCCATTGCTTTTTTTCTTCTTTCCTTTCCTTTCTTTTCTTTTCTTTCCCTTCCCAGTCTCTTGCAAGTGCGTTCCTTCCGGGTCGTCCGTTTTATCTTATTATTATTTTTTAGCACCAAGGACTACTTTCGTTTCTTTTTTCTCCTCTCTCTCTCTATTTTTCTCTATTTTAAATTTCCTTTCTTTTTCCATTGGTAAATCATTGCTTTTTCTTGCCATTTTTCTTCCCTTTTCCTTTTTCTCTATTCTTCTTCTGGGTGGGCCCAGTGTGTGTATCGATCTGAAGATCTGTCTGCCTGTGTTCGTTCGTCACTCCCTCGCACCCTCACTCGTCCCACCCATTTTTTTCCCTCTTCCTTTCTTCCTTTTTCTTGGAATCATACATCCCCTGCTATTGTGGCTGCTGCTTCTTGAGGTAGGAAAAAAGGAAGGAAAAAAGAGAGAAGGTGGTGCTTCTTGTGCTTGTGCTTGCTTTACTTTCTTGTGCTGCTTTGCCTCCGCGTCTGCTTCTGGCTCCATTCTTCACCTCTTCTAGGTCTCTCACTCACTCACTCACTCACCCACTAACTCACAGGTTTTCTCTCACTCACTCACCTTTTTCTCTTCTTCCTCTTCGCTTTCCCTTCTATCTCTCTGTTTGTCTGCCCGCCTGTCTCCCTTGCCCTGTGCCCACCTTGCATTAGCTACTTTGCTGTTCACCCCCCCCCATCTCCCTTCCTCTTTTCTCATACCCCCCCCCCCCGTTAGTTCTTCACAATCTGCTGTTGCTTCTCGCTGCTGGCGTCGGGGTCATAATACCCAGCAGCCGCAGG
>Ga0307509_10003595_pt1 | contig 23298 bp, 20 predicted proteins | sample 10_EM_MG_FD_202245 | JGI IMG/M metagenome (GOLD analysis project Ga0307509, IMG submission 202245) | Populus trichocarpa ectomycorrhiza microbial communities from riparian zone in the Pacific Northwest, United States - 10_EM | ecosystem: Host-associated > Plants > Roots > Unclassified | place... | reverse complement strand
GGGGCGGCGGGTAACTGCACGAGTGATGTCTCATGATGTCCATTGATTCCTTCGGAGGTGTATGATTTCGACTTGTGCCAGTGCCCGAAGCCTAAGCGATAGGACTACAGTCTCCCGCAGTCCGTCAGGTTGTCACCTTCTAGGGCGTAGCCCGTCCTAGCGCCCCAAAAATGATGGACTATGAGCTATAACCTGTCCCGTCCTGCCCCGGAGACGCACGTACTGGACGTCTGGGAACACTGTTCACATGTATTGAAAAGATATCTAGTAGGTTGGGGTTAGGGCTGTGACTCCACAATTTGGGGCCCCCCCGATGGTATATACATAGCAGAATTAGTATTGGAGCATGGCAGTCTGTGACGGGAACCACTGGTGACAGCCTGACAGCTTTGGGGGGGATTACATGGGGAAATATACCTGCTGGTCATGATCCTAGAGCGGACTTTTCTCGCTTGCCACCTATTCCCATCCAATTGCTTGTGGTTGGCGGCGCTGTAATGTGCTATCATATTATCAACAAGACACCATGCAAGCATCCACTTGATGAACAGGAACGGAGAAGAGCGTCAACAGTGGGGTATGGGGGTCACATACAGGTATACGTTAGAGTAGGGGGATTCACGTAGAACTTAGGCACTTTGTAGGAAGGGTATGAAATGTAATTTCTGTTGGATTGCCTATGGGCATGCGGTTAGAGGGTTGTGCAGATATGCATGTATGCAGATACGCGGCTAGGAGAGAAGCGGTTTAGGGCAGGCGGTTTCTTGGATTTCCGGCGGTTAGGTATTCTCCCATGGGTTGTTGTTCTCACATCCTATGCCGCTAGGCATAGGATATTCCTTTCATGGGTTTGTTGATGAGTTTAGCCATAGGGTATGAGGTATCGGGTATTTGGTTTTATTGTTTCTTTCACACCCTTTGCCACCAGGCATACGGGAGTTGGCACACGGCAGGGCATAGGCTTTAGGATCAGGGAGGATCATGGGATATCAGGATGGGTCTAGATTGTTTGTCATTATTGGGGTCAGGTTTAGTTCGCTGTGTGTGTTTCTTTAGATTGCGTTGAGTTTCGGGAGTGCCTTGTTGTTGTTAGTTAGACGGAGAGATATATCTCCTGGCTTGTTCGTAGCGAGAGAGAGAGCAGCCATCTAAATTTAGTCGACCGTTCCTCCCTCCTTGATCGCTCCGCTCAGAGTCTCTTGTGATCGCACTCTCGTTCTCTTCACCTTTAGTGCTTTCCATTAGTTTCATCAATTTCCACTACTCGTACTCGTGCATTCGCTCGTTCGCACTCGCTGAAACTAAACTAATGGTAAAGACAAGTATATAAGTAAAACACAAGCACCACGCCCAGATCCACCCATGGATCACCACTCCTATCTCTATATTGCCCTACATGCCCTTATTCCCCGGTACACTCTCGTGATAACAAAGGAAAAATATGTCGGTATAATCTATTGTTAAACGAGCTCCCGTGTCAGAACCATCTGAATACCGGTATGTCATGAACGATCCATCACACTCCCGCAATAAAGCTAAATTCACCCATCTAACCAACAGAAAATGCAAAAACAGGATCAAGTCTAACCAGAACCCCAAGGGAAAAAACAGGCGAAGGAAAAATCAAAAGGCAGATAAATCGGAAATATCTCGGGGAAACTAGAAGAAGAAAACGCACTTATCAAGCCTCCTCGCATCCAAATCGACGGAGGGCTTGGCTACACCGGCTCCCTCTTATGGAATGAAGAGGAAGGAAGGGTGTGAAGGACCAGAGAGAAAATACGAATGAGAGAAGGGGTGGTAAAGCACCGGTCGACCACGAGTAAGGGGATTGTTTAGATATTACTGGGATGGGCCTTGATTTTCCTTCGACGGCAGCAGAGCCCCAGGGGCCAGATAGGAAGTGGCTGGGACCGGCTGGGTGATTGGGGTAAGAGGTCGTTATCTGCGGCCCCGGTAAGAGTATCCTGGGGGTCCAATAACCTTGGTCAGTGAGCGGGGGCTGCCGGCAGAGGGGCGGGCTGGTCATTGGGGTCTATGGGGTCGGGATTAGGATCATGAGAGCTGAATATCTCCGCCACATGCTCATCCCGCGGCAGGGCGGGTGGTGGCAGCGATGTCGAGCCACTGCGATCTGCTCTGGCGCAACCGGCAGTTCCCAGCCCCCGTGGGGGCTCCACAACACTATAATGTCCTTCAGAGAGAGCCAACGACCGTGGGATTTGGTTCATGTTGCCTGGCATAGCGGTGGGGGCGTCTTTCCGTTCTATAAGCATATTTATTATCCCCTGATGCCCTTTCTCGACCGCCCACGAGAGTGGCGCCCGGCCATATTCGGTGTCTGCACGGTTCGGATCGACGGCCCCCCGTTCCAAAAGCATCTTTACTATTCCCTCATGTCCGCCCTCAGCCGCCCACGAGAGTGGTGTCCGGCCGGATCCGGTGTCTGCTTGGTCAGGATTGACGTCCTCTCGTTCTAAAAGAATCTGTACTACCCCCTCACGCCCATTTGTGGCTGCCCACGAGAGTGGCGTTGAGCCCCATTGGGTGTCTGCCTGGTTGAGATCGACATCTTTTCGTTCCAAAAGTATCTTGACTATTCCCTCATGCCCGGCCCCCGCCGCCCAAGAGAGTGGTGTCCGGCCATGTTTGTCTGCCTGGTCGGGATTGACGTCCTCTTGTTCCAAAAGCATCTTTAGCATTCCCTCATGCCCATTCTCAACCGCCCACGAGAGTGGTGTCCGGCCATATTTGGTGTCTGCTTGGTCGGGATTAACCCCCTCTCGTTCCAAAAGCATCTTTACTATTCCCTGATGCCCATTCTCAGCCGCCCACGAGAGTGGTGTCTGGCCATAAAGGGTATCTGCCTTGTCGGGATTGACGTCTTCTCGTTCCAAAAGCATCTTTACTATTCCCTGATGCCCTTTCTCAGCCGCCCGCGAGAGTGGTGTCTGGCCATATCCGGTGTCTGCTTGGTCGGGATTGACACCCTGTCGTTCCAAAAGCATCTTTACTATTCCCTCATGTCCATTCTCTGTCGCCCACAAGAGTGGTGTCTTGCCATATTCGGTGTCTGCTTGGTCGGGATTGACCCCCTCTCGTTCCAAAATCACCTTTACTACTCCCTGATGCCCTTTCTCAGCCGCCCACGAGAGTGGTGTCTGGCCATATTCGATGGTCTGGTTGGGATTGACGTCCTCTCGTTCCAAAAGCATCTTTACCATTCCCTCATGCCCATTCTCAGCCGCCCACCAGAGTGGTGTCCGGCCATAAAAGGTGTCTGCTTGGTCGGGATTAACCCCCTCTCGTTCCAAAAGCATCTTTACTATTCCCTGATGCCCTTTCTCAGCCGCCCACGAGAGTGGTGTGTGGCCATAAAAAGTGACTGTCTGGTTGGGATTGACGTCCTCTCGTTCCAAAAGCATCTCTACCATTCCCTCATGCCCATTCCCAACCGCCCACGAGAGTAGTGTCCGGCCATATTTGGTGTCTGCTTGGTCGGGATTGACCCCCTCTCGTTCCAAAAGCATCTTTACTATTCCCTGATGCCCTTTCTCAGCCGCCCACAAGAGTGGTGTCCGGCCATATTTGGTGTCTGCCAGGTCAGGATTGACGCCCTCACGTTCCAGAAACATCTTTACGACCTCCTCGTGCCCTCTTACAGCTGCCCACGTGAGAGCCGTCATCCCCATGCAATCGTATGCATTAACGTCCCATTCCTTCATCTCCAATACAGCAGGTACTATCTCCGCAATCCCGAGAAATGCTACACCGTGGAGCCCTGTAAATCCCTTAGGCCCTCTCTCCTCATGAAAGCACGGGCCCTCGGGATCTCCATAGTGCAATAACAGTAGTTGAGTAGATATATGCTCATCAAATCTATCAAGAAGATTTAGTGCAAGTATTTTTGTATTATCCGTCATCTCCCTTCTTGTATGCATCCCCCAGTACAAAGAGGCATAGTCTAGAAGGGGAGTTGCTGCAGGTGCTGAGTCGAGAGTTGGCGAAAGATCCCTGATACATCGAAAATTGAGGTATGTCAAGCAAACCTCGGCAATTGTTGAGTGGGGATTTTGGAATAGTGTCGGATCATGCGAGAGATGCTCCTGAAGAGTGAAGTGTACTAGTCGGACTGTAGACGATGACACCTCGACAGTGACAAGACCCAGACAGGATGATACGAGTGTCCGTAACGCGGGAACGCTTTCCGGATCCAGATCTGGAAATCCTATCTCCGCCCCCAAGGCATGACAGAGCTCATGGGCTCGTAAGGGCCGTTCCGAATACATCACCCACATCAGAACCTTCAACCCGAGCACTGATTTATATCCTTTCTGGGCTTTCAGTCGCGTTAGGGTTGCCGTGTAGGCATCACTCAATCCACCGCCAAGTGTCATCTCCTCAAGTTTCTTTCTTCTCCGGCGAATTGTCACCTCTCCTAGAATAGCGTCGATGTTGAGCGAAACGAGGAGGAATCTACACGAAACTTTGGTAAGCATAGACCACTAATAGATTGGAAATTCGAAATGGCCCTACGCACATATCAGATATCTTTTCTAGGACAACTTTCACAATATCCGTCCGTAAACCGGCGGTCATCGCCTCTGGCTCGGAATCCCTCTCAAGCCTCCTCTCCACATAATTCCGGATGTCATCCGAGTTAGGGCTAATGGGTATCACAACTGCCTTGGGGAAATATCTTTGAATATCATCTCCAACATGGGGCCTCCCGGTGAGGAATATTCTCGTGCTAGGGGACTCTCGAATAATATCCCTTAGAGACTCAAGAAGCTCCGGTAGGTACTTCGGTAGACATTCGTCCAACGCGTCAATACAGATGAACACCTTGGGCAGTGGAGCAATAGCGGTCTTCAACATCCCCATCAGATCCCCAAGTCGCGGTCCTCTACCACCAACCTCCTTTTGCGCTTTTTTAAATGCCTCCCTTAGATCCCTCCCGATGCCTCCTCTACCAGCCAGCTGCTTCAGAATTCCGCCCATGATGTTCGCGATTGTCTGTTCTTGCTGGGAAAGGAAGTCGCAGTAGAAGGCTGCAACCGCAACATTTTCCTCCGCCGGCTGATCACACAGGCTGTCGATCACCAAGGAGCTAGTGTTTCTAGTTGTTAGTGTTAACTACTTCTTTAAAAGAACTCCACCGCTTACCTTAGATATGTCTTTCCCACTCCCGGATTCCCGGAGCAAAGCAAGACAGCATTATCGGCTCCACCCTCACTACTCCTCCACTCCCGAAACTCTCCCGTTTCTAAAAACCAATCCCCTACGCCGTCGAACCGCTCGGTTCGCACGCCTTGGTGTCTATTTCTTGGCTCGAGTGGAGAGAGCCATCGCATGATCTGCGCATCCTCGTCGGAGTTATAGAAGTTGGTGTTGAAACTATCTATTATGTTCCCGGTATGGGAATTACCGTCGCCGATGGTGACAGAATGTGAAATTTGGGCCATGATATTCTATCCAAAGTGTTGGTCAAATGTGGAAACGGTGCAGCGATTTGTACGAGGACTTGGGAGTAAAAGAACTTTATGACCAGAGCTGAAGAAAGCGGGGCGATGTGGCTTGCTGTGGCACAATTACGATCCAATCATCTCCCCACTGTGAGGGTCCATTACTAATATGGGATATGTCCCACAATGACAACTGCCAAGAGGCTGCGGGAACACAGGTCAAATGGTTTTCGTGGTTCTATCCCCCCCCCTGAATCCCCTTCAGTCCTAGAAGAGCCCCCATACCTACAGGTTTCGATAGATGTTAGGGCTTGGGTAATGGTATTAGAGCTGTTCCGGGAATCCACCGTTCTTCAGGGTAAGGTGTTATGCCGCTGCCGATTGGGAGCATGTAAATTGACCTCAAACGGTAAAACTGAAATGCTATGTAAGTATTCCTTCCTTTCTTTTTTTTCGCTCGATAGCCAAATTTAAACGAGTAATAGCCTACGGTGGTGGTTCTTTGGTCTGGTGCCATTTTCAGGAGGCTCTTGACCCCATACGTATCACCAATCCCAACACTTAATTCAAGATTAATGGGAGCTTATAACTCGACCTAGAATGACACTACTATATAAGTATTTTTTGTTTCACTTTTTGACTTATATAATAGTGAAATGTAAAGAACTACAGTATCAAGTAGTTATTTGGCCTCGTAATGTTTTAAGGAGGTTTTCGAGATCACCAATCGCAATACTCGGTTTAAGATTAAAGGAAGATTGTGGATTTGGAATATATGTACTTCCCCTTTCCTGAGCCATGAGCGAAAGCTTGATAAGGGATGTAAGTGGATTGGTGCCATCCACTTCGCCATATCCATTGCCAGATTCGGGAGGCTTCCTCTTTTCTTAATATCTATCCTCGGAATGTCAGTTTCCTTTGTCATCCGGACAATCTGTTTATGATAGTTCAATGGGTCCTCTATGAGTCAGAGGGTGCCGGAAAAGCAGTCTTTACCCCCATATCTCTCCACAACACCGCCCCAGGCTTTCGCTCGCCTAGCTTGCCGCTCTCCTACAGGGTCTAGGCTTCCTAGTGCCTCCACGCCAAAAGTCTCATCCTAATACCGGTAAGTTAGACTGTGCAGGTAGTTCTCACCTTCAGCCAATACGGTCGGTCTCAAGGGCAACAGATAAAAAATTTATCTCCTCTGCTGTGTCCGGTCCACAGTTGAATTGATCAAAGCCTAATTCTGTATGAACCGCCGTTAATAAATCGCTAGTCTAGTCAAAATCAAATATCCGACACCCGAGGAGATCGCCAAGACTCTCGCGGGAGGAGGCTGTCCCTGGGTACCGTACCTCAAGGTTAGCCCCGAAGATGTATACCTAGGTCTCATCGCAGTCAACAGCAGTGGCCAGAAGTCAGATTTGCATCGCATCGAGACGCCCCCATCCAAGTGGTTATTTCGTTTCTTTTTCTTTGTCTAATATCAACTTCTCATATGTTTGCCATTTACCTGTGTGCCCAGAGAGTGCCTTCTATGCCCGTGGGTGTTTTGCTCGTGCTGTTGCCAGCTCCCTCGTGGGTTTGATATGCCGGTAGAATGAATTGAAAGCACCACTTTTAATCTTTTAGGCCTTAACTTAGAGCCATTGCACATGATTCCAGACCTTTTTTAATACCGTTGCCCAGTTTGTGGAGGCACAAGTTAGCTCTCTCCCGCTACTATTCAAACCATAGATCTACCCACAGCAGGTTTGCGTTTTGAGCCGGCAAGAATTTGTGGGATGCAACCAGAGAACCCCCCCCCTCCCCACACCCGAACTACAAACCCTATTACTAGCGAATACCCTGGGCCCAATGGACCTGATATTGTCAACCAGGCAATCCGAACCGATCCCTAAATGCAGAACTTTGATATATTCCCTTGCTTCGTTTATTTCGCATTTACCAGTATCTGCCTGCACTTCCACGGTGTCTCATGACTTAATCCTGCCGCGAGTAAATGTAATAATGTAATAACACTCCCGTCATTCATAGCACATTTTGGAGTTACCTCGGTGAAACATTGCTTGTTAAACAAGCAATAGTAGTAATGAGATTGAATGTCGCAGCCAGTCGTGAAGGTAAACTAGAAAACAAGGTTGAGATAATCCCACCGGTAGTTAAGCACGTCGGATAACCTCTCCAAGGAAATAATTAGGAGATGAGTTACCGTGAAGTGCCACTGGATACTCCTAACTCAGAGGGAGATAGCCAAGACTATGACCGTACTGTGGGGGAGAAATCTGGCTTTACTTCTTTTATATATCTGAGCTAGCCTGTGGGCGACTCAGGAAGCATGGATACTAGTTCATGATATGACTTTGCTTGGGAAGAGAAGTGCGCAGGACTTGTGTTAAATGGAGGGCAGGGGTGTCAGGTTTACTACAGGGGTGGTTGTGCATATTAACAGGGTTTTCCCTCTCTTTCTCTCTCTGCGACAACAGCGGGAACGCCTATCCACTCCTAAATTCGGCCTTGCTCTTCACACCTCTTTTCAACTACTGTCGATCGAAACGGTCTGCTGAGTTTACGCGCACTCTTATGTCGGAGGAGGACGTCTTGATCCCAATTCTCACATCGCACTGACTGGAAAATGTCAACCCTTGTATGGTTCCGGCCGTCTATACTGTCAACCAAATCTTTTGCAACGGGGGACGCCTTGGCATTCAGAAAGTGTAGATAAGTTCAATTCTCCACCATAGCATAGTTATTTTTGATATTCCCGCTGTTTGGAAATTATTATAGAAACTATGAACTTGCTAGGAGTCGAACATATCTACCCAATTTTTTAATGCCAAGGCGTCCCCCGTTGCAAAATATTTAGTTGACAGTATAGACGGCCGGAACCATAGCAAAACTTCCGCCTTGCGTCTTTCTTTCTCATCCTCACCCAGCTCCCCCGCTTCACATCGAACCTCTGCTAATCTCTTCCCTCCCTGCCTCTCCCTTTCTCTTCGCTTCTCGTCCCTTCACCCCGACTTCTTTCCTTTTCTCTCAGCTCCCATCCCTCCAACTTCCAGCTTATTCTTGTCTTTCATGCAGAGATAATGAATTCCAGATATAGTCGTCGCTCTCGATCCGCCAAGATCATGCTGTCGATTACATCCCTAAGCGCCCGCGATTCGCAATGTCACCAGGGCCCCATTACTAGCTTCATAGTAGACTAACGGCAATGTTTTTCCAAAAGATATTCTTCCGACGGAATTTTCTGGATCCAAGATCGCATGGGGGGGGGACTCAAAAGCCTAACCCCATAGGACTCGGGTATGCGGAATTCGTAAGGGGGAGTCTTGTCCGGGTAGTTGGATTGGGGCTCCCTTGGATGCCATCGCAACTAATTTACCATATCCTCTCTGATGCAGCACGTCAACTCACAAGATCTCACCCGACAAAACAAATTAAATGCTTCAGTCAACGGATATAGCGCAATCGAAATCAGTCAGATCGAGCAACGAAAAGGCAAACTGATATAAAGCCGGAAAGCGGACCCAAGACCGAGTGTGTCAAATAAATCACTTAACTTGACCTTCGCAATCCGCACCCCCCACCCCCGTCCCTGATTCCCACTAGGGCACAGCCCCAGCAACTCTTCCATGATAGTGGCCGGATTCAGCACCTTCAACGCCGCGGCCCTAGACCCCTCCCCTCTGGCCGGCTCCGTGGATGTTCTTCCCTGCCCTCAACCTACCTAGGATTTCTGGAGGCTCCTGTCACCCCGGCAGACGGCAGCAAAAGGCTCGGTCGCCTTGGCCCCGCCTTAAATCGAAGTGAGTTTGCCTACTTGTACTCACCACTTAGTATTATCTTAGGAGATGCGCACCGGATGAGGGAAGGAAGGGAAGAAGTGGCGGGCACCCTTTTGTTGTCTGTTGCCAGTGTCTGGCTGACTCAAGTGGACCGCTCTACAGTCTGTGCTGATGCCTGTTTCATCCGCAGCGCGTTTAGGAAAACTCTCGTACGAGCCCTGAACCCGGACGGGAGCTCGAGCCATGACTGCCACCGGGGGTGCATATTCAACTACAGCCTAGTGGAAGTGAGGCTCAACGGGGGAGGCGGCAGTCCCTTCGGGGGGAAGCCCTTGTCGCGATCGTGTGGGTCTAAGAAGCTCTTGGAGGTGGAGGAATCGCCGCCAGCGTAGATGTTCCATTGGCCATGTTTGTCGCGATATGCTGGCCGATCCTTGCCGTAGCCACTGCGGCGGTAGACGGTGCGGAGTGGCTAGGATAAGTCCTAGGTGGGGCTTAGAGAGTTGACCAAAGGGTCCACTAAGGCCTCCTAACGGGCTATGAATTCAAGGCCTCTAGAAATGTGATCGTTGCCCCCCATCTCCCTTTATAACGCCGCCTATAACCCTGACGCGCCTTAAGCGTTGGTCGCCTACCAGGCCGAGATCCTTCCTAACAACTGCCTCGCCAAGTGTTTTGTGTTGATGAACCGAAGTGTCCAACCCTCTCCAGTTTTCAACCAAGTCATTAACTCGAACGGTCTTAGAACATTTGATAGGAATATCACCTCTTCTGCTGCACCTGGCTCACTGTTCCGAACCGTTCGGGGGGGGTACAAGGACGACCAAGTAACACCAACGAGACGGGGCAGTACGGGACCGGTAGACGTGGTCCTGGGTAGGGAAATTACCTGGGAGACTGCCGACCTTTTCTATGACCGCCAGACCTGACACCCTGTACCTTTATCAGTTCAGTCACATACTCTAAATAGCTACTACTTTGGTAGAGGATAGAGATTATAGAAGGGGTCATATGGGTATTAAAAAACTATGGGATGTAGGAAAGGACTATGGGGGTGGCCACAGATGGCGGGTATTGGGGACTACTGCAGTGGATAAAGGGGGGAAAATGAGGGGACAGCCGGGGCTGGCTGGCGACAGGGCGGAGGGGGCGCAGCCAAACTATGAGTGATGTATTATGACGCCGTGCAATAGACGGAGCAAACTTAGTCCCTCCAAGAAAGAGAAGAGTGCTAAATGGAGCATTAAGTCCTCTCAGTATTAAGAATTGGGCCGAAAAAGTTCATTCCTCTCCTATCTTTAATTTCTCTTTTATTGGCCCTCGTGATGTTACATACAACCAGGCCAAATCACCGATACCACGAAAGTTGATTCTGATGAGAATTTCAGACGTGGATCGAGGATGACAACAACGAAAGGGCCACAGCGAAATGAAGCACCAAGAGTTCACACACGAAAATGATTGCACAACTCGCGAGCGGGGAAGTTTACTTTTTTAACAACACTACCGGTATCTCACTAACACTGGGGGCAGAAGTATATATTTTAAACAACGGCTGCTGTAAGGCTGACGACGAACGACCTAATGGCGAAACAGCGGTTATGAAACAAAACGCTAAGAGTTAAGTCTACGCAAAAGACAAATCACCAACACACAGCTGAGAGAGGGGAACTTCTCATCCAACTACTTGCTCACAACCCAAAATAATGCTCTATTAAACTAACTTTTGGTAAAGAAAGAAGTATATAAAAGCAACGGAGCCCCCTATCTTTTAACCGATTGCGGCACGGGTCTATTCTCTTACATGCATGTCCTCCTTTCCCTCCCGCAGACTCTTCTGCTAACAAATGAAAAGACAAAAATCACAAAGAAAACTTCCTCACGCTCCATAGCCTTCACGCATCCGACTACTTCCTATATCCTTGCGGTTCTGGGTCGATCCCAGGTGCATATCTGCGGGGTTTGTGTGAATGATAGCAAGATAGGCTGCACGTATGCTGAGCATAGCGAACAGTATTAAAAGCACCCCACACATACTGTGCCATATCGCTTCTGGGCTTCAGCTTTCCTCCCGGCAGAGGTACCGATTCAAAGAACAGATCCGAAATCTTCGTTTGATCGATAGAGGGATAGACTGAGCGCGCAAAGACCCGATCATGCAGACTAGTATCAAAAAAACTTTGAACTAGATATAACCACAACATTCTCCTATCCTTCCACAGACTACCACACATATTCATGCTTCTGTATGTCTCTCCTTCCCCTTTGCAAACTCTCGTGCTAACAAAGGGGGGGCAGGCTCCCACTATTCATAGCCTTCGGCCATTATCTAACATTTGCGCATTTGTCTCTTTCACTTCCTTACAGCGCTCTCGTTTTTCTTGCAGTCTTTCTATCCTAGACATCGATCCAAAACTCTGCGTATATTCCTGTAGCCAAAATGCTTTCCCGGAAGCCACAAACAAGCGTGGTTCTAGAAAGTATCCAAACAACAGAGGGACTATCGTGAGAACATGCTGAGCAGGATCTCGTGATTTCCAACAGTAGATGCCTGGGTTTTTCCAGAGGGTTTACAGCAGGACGCAATCTACCACCTCAGATCCGGATATCATAGTCCAATTTCTGAACTCTCTGACTGCAGTAGTGCCAGTATTAGTGAACTTTCCCATGCACCAAGTAGGGTGCTTACGCCCACACTTGAGGCACTCCGTAATATGGAAAATACGAAATGAGAAACTCGGGTTCCGCTGAGGACGGGCCTTCTGTATGAGAGGGAAAAGAAGAGTTAGAAAGTCACAGGCAATTTTGTTATGATTTGTATCCACTCCTGTTTTTACCGGTCATACACTGTAGTTAGAAGAGAAAGAACAAACTTTACCACTCCGTCCTAATTATTCCGTGCGTTGCGGCCATCGGAGTCGCATTCTCCCTACTTTAACCCTCACCATTTAAGAATGATTCACAGTCACTGTGGGGGGTATAAAATATTTAACCTAAAGTGTCGGGCTTACAAAGCCTGGCACACCCGTCCGAAATACTGAAGCTGAAATGGTCCCTGGGGCCGTATTTGTCCTGTATGGCGTTCTGTCCTACTTACATCTGCCCTAAGCAATCATCAGATGAGTGAAAAAAGGACGGACAGGACGGTTTGGAAAGCTGCCTAATAAATCCCGCTCCTTATCTACTCCAACATCGCCGAGATTTCTCCAATCCGAACAATGACTTTGGGCTTTTGTTTACCCGCCCATGCACCGTCTTCTATGGTAGGATAAGACGGATAGTTAAAGAAACCAGCCGAAATCCAGAACTAGTTATCAATGGAGAACCTGTATATAATTGTATCCAAGCTTTTAGCTTTTTTTGTAATATTTCTATGTTGTGTCGGGACATACCCATTATCTCACCAACAAAGATTCCCACCAGGGCAAGTCAACTCACGATGTCTTATGTTGACAGAGCCTAGTTTAGCTAGCCCACATCACTAAGGAGTCCCTCACCGTCTTCTTGATACCATCAGACCATCCACCCGTAGTGTTCCCAACCGCCCGGGGATAGTGAGGGATGGTAGGGGACGGTGGAGGACGGATGGCACGAGTGATGACTGATGATGCGATGTCGATCCGTTTGGTATATAATTTCGACTTTGGCTAGTACCGGAGGCCTAAGCGATGGGACTAGTCTCCTACAGTCCATCCAGTCGTCACCTCCCTGGGCATACCCCGTCCTAGAACCCCAAAAATGACGGACTATGAGCTGTCCTACCCCGAAGGTGGGGGAACTGGAAGCCTGGGAACACCAAACCCATATTCAAAGGATATCGAGTAGGTTAGGGTTAGGGTTGTGGCTCGACGATTTGGGACCTCCCCGATGGTATGATACATACATAGCAGAACCAGTGTCGGAGTATGATAGTCTGTGAAGGAAAGCAGTAGGGATAGCAGGATAGCTGTAGGGGGGATTACACGGGGGAATATACCAGCTGCTTGCGAACCCAGGGCGAGTTTTTCTCGCTTGCCGCCTATTTCCATCAAACTGTTTGTGGTGGGTGGTACTGAGCTATCCTATTACCTATAAGGCACAATGCAAGTATTAATCTGACGAATGGGAATTGAGAACAGCGTCTGTAGAGGAGTATGGGGGTATGCAGATAGACAATGGAGTAAGGGAATTCACGTGGAACTTAGGCACTTTATAGGAAGGATATGAAATGTAGTTTCCACTACTCGTACTTCGTGCATTCGCTCGTTCGCACTCTCTCTAAAACTGAACTAATGATAAAGATGGGTATAAGTAAAACACAAACACCACGTCCAGATCCTTCCATGGATCACCACTCCTATATCTATATTTCCCCACATGCCTTTATTCCTCGTACACTCTCGTGATAACAAAGGAAAAGCATTTCAGTATAACCTACTAGTAAACAATCTCCCGTATCGGAACCGCCTACATATCTCCTCAACGATCCTCCACACCCCCGCAAAGAAGCCAAGCGCATTCGTCCAACAGGATATATAAAAGCAGACTCAAGTCTAACCAGAACTCCAAGGGGAAAAAAAGGCGAACGAAAAATCAAAAAGCAGATAAATCGTAAATATCTCGAAGAAACTAGAAGAAAAAAACGCAGTTATCAAAGCCTCCTTGCATCTATATCGACGAATGTCTTGGCTACGCCGCCCCCGTTATGGCAAGTACATATGGAATAAGAATATATCTAATAATAAGGAAGGAAGGATGTGAAGGAGCAAAGCGAAAGGAGGAATAAGAGAAGGGGTGATAAAGCACCGGTCGACCTTGAGTAAGGGGATTGGTTAGGTATTAATAGGATGGGCCTTAATTTTCCGTCGGCGGCAGCAGAGCCCCAGGGGCCAGATTGGAGGTGGCTGAGATCGCTTGGGTGATTGGGGTGGGAGGCCGCTATCCGCGGCCCCGGTAACAGAATCACGGGGGTCCAATATCCTCAGCCGTTGATCGGGGGCCACCGGTAGAGGGGCGGGTTGGCTATTGAGGTCTATCGTGTCGGGATTAGGATCATGAGATCGGAATTGCATCATCTCAACACACTGGTCCCGAGGCAAAGTGGAGGGTGGAGGAGATATCGGGCCACCGCTATCTGCCACGGCGCAATCGATATTATCCCACTCCCGTGCGGGCTGGGAAACAGAATCCTGGGGGCCCAATAACCTCGGCTGTTCACGGTGGGCTACAGGTAGGGGCGTGGGTTGGGCATCGGGGTCTGTCGTGTTTGGATTAGGATCATGGGATGTGAATTGCATCTCCACAACACCCTCCTCCCGTGGCACGGCGGGCGGCGGAAGGGATGACGGGCCGCCGGAATCAGCTGTGGCGCAACCGGCAGTGCCCAACTCCTGTCGGACTCTATCATTTCCTTCAGAGAGAGCCAACGACTGTGGGATTTGGTTCATATTGCCTGGTATAGCGGTAGAGATGTCATTCCGTTTCATAAGCAGATTTACTATCCCCTCATGCCCGTTCTCAGCCGCCCACGAGTGTGGTGTCCGGCCATAAAAGGTGTCTGCTTGGTCGGGATTGACCCCCTGTCGTTCCAAAAGCATTTTTACTATTCCCTCATGCCCGTTCCAAGCCGCCCACGAGAGTGGTGTCCGGCCGGAATCGGTGTCTGCCTGGTCAGGATTGACGTCCTCTTGTTCCAAAAGCATCTTTACTATTCCCTGATGCCCTTTCTTAGCCGCCCACGAGAGTGGTGTCTGGCCATAAAAGGTGTCTGCTTGGTCGGGATTGACCTCCTGTCGTTCCAAAAGCATCTTTACTATTCCCTGATGCCCCCTCCTAGCCGCCCACGAGAGTGGTGTCTGGCCATAAAAGGTGTCTGCTTGGTCGGGATTGACCCCCTGTCGTTCCAAAAGCATCTTTACTATTCCCTGATGCCCATTCTCAGCCGCCCACGAGAGTGGTGTCCGGCCATATTCGGTGTCTGCTTGGTTGGGATTGACCACCTCTCGTTCCAAAAGTATCTTTACTATTCCCTGATGCCCTTTCTTAGCCGCCCACGAGAGTGGTGTCCGGCCATAAAAGGTGTCTGCCAAGTCGAGATTGACATCCTCTCGTCCTAGAAACATCGTTACGACCTCCTCGTGCCCTCTTGCAGCTGCCCACGCGAGAGCCGTCATCCCCATGCAATCGTATGCATTAACGTCCCATTCCCTCATCTCCAATACAGCAGGCACTATCCCCGCAATCCCGAGAAATGCTATTCCGTGGAGTCCTGTAAATCCCGTAGGCCCCCTGCTCGCATAAAAGTATAGGCCATCGTCGCCATCTCGATTATACCGCAATAATTGCAGTTGAGCAGAAATATGCTCATCAAATCTATCGAGAAGCTTTAGTGAAAGCATTTTGACACTCTCCGTCATCTCCCTTCTCGTGTGCCTGCCCCAGTAAATAGAAGCATATTCTAGAAGAGGGGTTTCTGCGGATGCCAAGTCATGGGTTGGCGAAAGATTCTTGATACATCCAAAATTGAGGTATGTTAAGCAAACCTCGGCAATTGCGGAATGGGGATTGTGGAACAGGGTCGGTTCATGAGAGAGATGCTCCTGTAGAGTGAAGTGTACCAGTCGGACTGTGGACGAAGACGCCTCGACCGTGACAAGACCCAGACAAGATGATACGAGTGTCCGCAATGCAGGAACGCTTTCAGGATCGAGATCTGTAGAACCTATCTCCACCCCCACGGCATGACAGAGCTCATGGGCTCGTAATGGCCGTTCCGAATACACCACCCACATCAGGACCTTCAGCCCAAGCACCGATTTATATCCCTTCTGGGCTTTCAGTCGCGTTAGGGTTGCCGTGTAGGCATCACTCAACCCACCACCAAGTGTCATCTCCTCAAGTTTCTTTCTTCTCCGGCGAATTGTCACCTCTCCTAAAATAGCGTCGATGTTGAGCGAAACAAGGAGGAATCTACGCGACCTTTGGTAAGTATATACAGCACTAGTGGAGTGGAAATGGAGTGGAAATACGAAATGGCCCTACGCACATATCAGATATCTTTTCCATGATAACTTTCACAATCTCAGCCCGCAAATCGCCGGTCATCGCCTCTGGCTCGGAATCCCTGTCTAGCCTCCTCTCTGCATACTTCCGGATATCATCCGGGTTAGGGCTGATGGGTATCACAACCGCCTTGGGGAAATATCTTTGAATATCTCCCCGAACATGGGGCCTCGCGGTGAGGAATATTCTCGTGCAAGGGGACTCCCGAACAATATCCCTCAGAGACTCGAGAAGGTCAGGCAGGTGCTTCGGTAGACATTCGTCCAACGCGTCAATACAGATGAACACCTTGGGCAGTGAAGCAATAGCGGTCTTCAACATCACCATTAGATCCCCAAGTCGCGGTCCTCTACCACCAACCTCCCCTTTCGCTTTTTGAAATACCTCCCGTAGATCCTCCGCGATTCCTCTTTTACCCACCAGCTGCTTCAGAATTGCGCCCATGATGTTCGCGATTGTCTGTTCTTGTTGGGAGAGGAAGTCGCAGTAGAAGGCTGCAACCGCAAATTTTCCCTCCCCCGGCTGATCGCAAAGGCTGTCGATCACCAAGGAGCTAGTGTTTCTAGCTGTCAGTGTTAATTACTTCTTTAAACGATCTCCACCGCTTACCTCAGATATGTCTTTCCCACTCCCGGATTCCCGGAGCAAAGCAAGACAGCACTATCGGCTCCAGCCTCACTACTCCTCCACTCCCGAAACTCTCCCGTTTCCAAAAACCAATCCCCTACGCCGTCGAACCGGTCGGTGCGCACGCCTTGATGTCTATTTCTTGGCTCGAGTGGAGAGAGCCAACACATGATCTGCGCATCCTCGTCGGACTTATAGAAGTTGTTGTAGTTGAAACTCCCTGTTATGTTCCCGGTATGGGAATTACCGTCGCCGATGGTGACCGAATGTGAAATTTGGGCCATGATATTCTATCCAGAGTGTTGGTCAAATGTGGAAACGGTGCAGCGATTTGTACGAGGACTTGGGAGTATAAACACTTTGTGATCAGAGCTGAAGAAAGCGGGGCGATGTGGCTTGCTGTGGCACAATTACTATCCAATCATTTCCCCTGTGGGAGTGCATTACTAAAATGGAATATGCCCCACAAAGACTTCTGCCGAGCGGCTGTGAGAACACAGGCCCAATGTTCCTTATAGTTCCCCCTCCCTGAATTTCCCCTAGCGCTTGAATAACCCCCATACATACAGGTTCCCATAGATGTTGGGGCTTGGGTAGTGGTATTAGAGTTATTCCGGGAATCCACCGTTTGTGAGGGTGGGAAGTTATGCCGATACCGATTGGGATGTAAATGGGCTTCAAACGGCAAGACGAAAATACTATAAGTATTCCTTGCTTCTTCTTTTTTTTGGCTCATGTGATGGCGAAATGTTAAGTGAGTGATAGTCTAGTATCTCTTTCGTCTGGTGCTATTTTCAGGACTCTTGACCCCATGGGTATCACCAATCCCAACACTTTGTTCAAGATTAAAAGGAGCTTATAACTCAACCTCGAACAGTAGAATGACAGACAATGTAAGTGTTCCTTGCTTCGCTTTTTGGCTTGTATAATAGTGAATTGTAAGTTAGTAACTATCCAGTAGCTATTTGGCCTCGTGATATTTTAAGGCGGTTCTTAACATCACCAATCCCAACGCTCGGTTTAAGATTAAAGGAAACTTGTGGATTTGGAATATATATACTTCCCCTTTCCTGAGCTATGAGCGAAAGCCTGATAAGGGATGAAAATGGATTGGTGCCATCTACTTCGCCATCTCCGCTGACAGATCCTCTTTTCTTGACACTTATCCTCGGAACGTCGGTTTCCTTTGTCATCCGGACGATCCGTTTAGCCCGATGGGTCTTCTATAAGTCCGAAGCTGCTGGAAAAGTAGTATTTGCCCCCATATCTCTCCACAATACCGCCTACAGCCTTCGCTCGCCTAGCGTGCTGCTCTCATACAGGCCCCAGGCTCTCCCTAGCTGCCCTCACGCTAAGAGTCGCATCTTAATGAGTGGGACTGTCGAAGTACCGTAAAATCTCGAATAATTGAACCTTGTGCTATGTCGTCGGACTTTCCTCTCAGTAAGGTCAAGAAAAAATTTCTTTTTCTGTCTGAGCAGGGGGAAAGGGGCCGTGTTTTTGCTGTGTTTTTTGCCCCCATTCCAGAGAAGGGAATTTCGGACTTCATAGCACAAGGTTCAATTATTCGAGATTTTACGGTAGTTCTCGCCTTTAGCTAATACGATCGGTCTCAAGAGCAACTGATAAAAATTGTATTTCTTCTGCTGGGCATGGTTCACAGTTGAATTGATCAAAGCCTACTTCTGTATGAACCGCCGTGAATGAATCGCTGCTCTAGTCCAAATAAAATATCGGACTCTTGAGCAGATGGCCAAGACCCTCTCTCGAGATCACACGAACCCTGTTGATCGGAAATACCCCAGGCCCAATGAACCCGATATTGTCAACTAGTCAATGTGAGCCGATCCCTAAATTCAGAACTTTGATATATTCCCTTGGTTTGTTTGCATTTCGCATTTACTAGTATCTGTCTGCACTTCCGGCGTGTCTCATACTTAATCCCTCCAAGAGTAAATAAATGTAATAATGTAATAGTATCCCCATCATTCATAACCCATCTTGGAGTTAGTTAGTATTTGGGTCTACGATAACCTATGGGAGTGCGACAGTAGGTGAAAGTTAACCAAGCAATAGTAGTAAGGTCATAGAATACCCTGGCCAGTCGTAAAAGTAAACCTGAAAACAAGGTTGAGATAATCCCATCCGTATTTAACCATGTTGGATAACCTCCTTATGGAAATAATTTCGAGATTAGCTACCGAGAAGTGCCTGAGTCAAAGCCGGCACCTACTGGATTCTCCTAACTCATTGTGAGATAGCCAAGACTAATTATTGTCGTACTTTGGAGGAGAAATCTGGCTTTACTTCCTTTGCATATCTGAGCCAGCCTGTGGATCTCTTAGAAGGCACGGGTAATGATATGACTTTGCCTGGGAAGAGAAGTACGGTACGTTGGGCTTATGTTAAATGGTGGGCAGGGGGTGTGTCACGTTTACTACAGGGGTCGTTGTTGCTAAGTCTTGGCTAATGGGGGGAGTGCATGCCGTATGGGGACGGTTTTTCTTTTCTTTCCTTCCTTGCGACAACAACAGCAGCGGTTTTTTTTTAGACAACGGGCAAAGGAAGATGTTTGGGAGAGTGCGCAACAAGAGGAAGGCTTGAGAGGAGGATCACCTGTACCTATTGAGTCGGACAACCAAGCAGGGTTGGGCTTTCCCCTCCACTCAGATCCCTTTCTTTCCGCGCGTTCTTCTAGGTGAAGGGTTTGTTGATTAACTTAGGAGAGTTGAATTGATCGTGGCTGTTGTATTTCTCTTTCCAGATGGGATTTCGGGATAGTGACAATTGTTGGCTCGCACCTCTTGTGCTTCTAAAAGTAGTCCTGGTTTTCTTTATTTCAGTACCGGATCGAAAGGTTTGCAAAAGGCAGAAATGGGTGTTGCCACATACCTTGCCGCATAGGGACATATAAAAGTATCCGGACACTCTGGCTCTGATTTGTATGCGTCTTGGCGCCAAGGTGTCCGCATACTTTCGAAATTGGCTCGTAGACTTTTCTCTGCCTTTTAGTTCCCCTATGATCTTCCCACAGAAAGACCACAATGATATCCTCCTCATCGCCAAGACTCCCTACCAGTAGTCTCCTATGCGAGGACTGGAGTCGGTTTACCGAGAAGTAATGCGGGAATACCTATCTACCTCTAAAATCGGCCTTGATATTCCTGACACTTTTTAACTATTGTCGATCGAAACGGTCTGCTGAGTTTACACACTCTCTTATTTCGGAGGAGGATGTCTTAATCCCAATTCTAACATCGCACTTATGGGAAAATGGGAATCTTTGTATGCACAAATGATAAATTAGAAGGCTTCCGCCTTCCTCCTTTCTTTCTCGTCCTCACTTTCCTCACGATAACATCCACCATGCTCCTTCGCTTCCCATTTAGTCTCTCTTCCCTTCCCTTCTCTTCTCCTGTCTTTACTCCTCATTCATCTTCCCTTCGCTTCTCTTCTTTTCACCCCGACTTCTCTTCCTGCTCCCCTGCGCTCCCTTCTCTGACTTCCCGCGTATTCTTGTTTACCCTTTGCATGAGAGATAACGAACTCTAGATATATAGCCGCTGTTCTCGGTGTGCCAAGGTGACGCTAACGATCACATCACTGAGCGCTGGTCATTCAAAATATCACCAGGCCCCATTACTGCCTTGGTAGTAGCTGCAATATTTTTTCAAGAGTCATACTTCCCGCGGAATTCTCTAGATGGAACACGCGTCGGGAGGGGGACTCTAAGCCTAGCCCCATGGACCCCGTGTATACGGAAATCACGAAGGGGCGTCTTACCCTCCTTTGAACGTTATCTCAGCTAAGTTACCATGTCCTGTCTGATGTCAGGCGTCGGCTCACAAGGTCTCACTCGCCCTAAGAGAGTAAATTAATTGCTTCAGTCAACAGAAATAACAATGCAATCAAATCAAGTCGGATCCAGCAACGAGAACCGACAAACAAGAGAATCGATATGAGTCCAAGAGTAAGCGAGTCAAATACACCACCGGTCTTAACCCGCGCGATCCACACCCTCCTCCCCCGTGGCATTGATTCTTAGAAGGGGCATAGGCATAGCAACCCTTGCAGTGGCCTGGCTCAGTAAACTTAACACTGCAACCCTAATCGCTTCCCCTCTAACCCGCTCAGCGGGTGTTATTTCCTGTTGCTCAAACCCCCTAGGAATAGTGGATGCTACTGTTATGCTAGACGCATTGTAGCAAGTGGCTCGGCCACGTTGGCACCGGTCTTAAATCAAAGGAAGTTTGCTTACTAGGCCTTATCCCCAGCATTATCTCACGCTTTAAGCACTGAATGATGGAAGGGATGAAGGGGTACCTTTGTGCTGATTGTTATGTTTCTTGTATCTGCGTCACGGGAACTCCTCTAAGGTCGGTGCAGATACCGTAGCTGCACTACCCCCACCCTGTTCGGACACACTGGTAAGGATCCCGGACTCCGACGGGAACTCGAGCAGGGTGGCCATCGGGGGTGTATATTCAACTACAGCTTCGCGGGAGTGGGGTTGGGTGGGGTTGGGTGGCAGGCCCTCTGAGGGGGGCCCTCCTCGCGATTTTGCAGATCCAAGAAGCCCTCAAAGCAGGAATCGTCTGTAGGGCAGATGACCTCTTGGACGCCACTCGCTTATCAGGATATGGGGGCGAACCTCGCTATTGCCGCAGCAGGTGATTCCGAATAAGTTCCTGAATTCCATTCAGGACTTAAGGGGTCCGCCAGGGGGTCGGCTGGGCTCCATATAGGGCTACAAGTCCAACAATGGCGGAAACATTGTTACCCCCATCTCATTTTAATACCACCTACCGCTTTGACTTAGCTTGAGTGTGGGGCACTTACTAGGTTGAGATCCTTCCCAGCTACCTCCTTGCCAGGAATACCGTATTGATGAACTGGGCTGTCCGAGTAACTCTAGTCTTCGCCAAATACGGTACGGTACGTCAGCATAGCCGGTCAGGGGCCTTCGATCAAAGCAGTCCATTTTCTACCGAGTCTGGCCTGCAGTTTAGCCGACTCTTACCTGCCTCTATTTAAACCAACCCTAATAAGAGAGTCATAGTCTATGTCACAATAAAGCGCAGCACTCCCGGGGAGATCACCAAGATCCTTCACGGACACTGCACATAGCAAATACATGAAAGAAAGCTGGGAAGTGGTATTCTGGGATTTCACTGTCGCCAAGCGCAATGGCTTGAATTTGCATCGCATCGAGACAATTAAAGGTGTTGTCTCGTCTCATATTTGGTTTTTAATATCCACTCCAAGTCCTCATGTTTGCCGGCCAGATGCTGGCTGGAGAGTCTCATATACTTGCTTTGCTGGTGTAGTTACCAGTTTCTTTGAAATGTAGACTAAATTGAACATGCAATTCATAGCACCTGATGTGCCTTCAAGTCATAACACATGATTACAGATATTTTCAATTCCGCCCCCCGCTTTGGGAACATTAAAATTAGCCCTCTCCCCATGTATTCAAACTATCTACCTACCACTCGATATACCCGCCATAGGGTTAAGTTGTCACCCAAGAGAGCGAGGTTTTCTGAGATTCAGTCAAAGGAACCTACCATAACTCCAAGGCTTGTTGAGAAAAGCCTTAGGCGCCCAATCCGATATAGTTTCATACAAGTCAACCAAACAATACAGACAAATACCTAACCCCAGAGTCCAGCTGCATTTCTTCGCTTCTTCAATATGTTGCATTGATTGTATTTGCCTGCATTTCTGTTGAGTCTTGCAGCTTACGGGCAGCCACCCTCATTGCGTTATATTATGGAGAGCCTATGCAGATGGCATTAATGGCTAACCGTGCGGTTGCACTCATTTCTCAGTCCTATCCTGTTACGCTAGCAGACTCACACTCGAGAAATAGAACTCAATTAACTTAATTCCTTCTTGCCTCCTGCACTACACACCAGCCATAGCATCATGTTATCGGAAAATTCAAGAGTGATGGATAAATTAGGTAGGGATGAAAGGTGACTCCTGCATATGAACACCTGTATTCCAACGATGGAATTGCTTCAAATCATTAACATGTCATATCTAGAAAAAATTGCTTGCTCTTAACTTAATATCAATAATAGGTGAAAATATTCAATTTGGAATATTGTATTCGGAAAGCGTGAAGAGGGCGAGTATTCCACGCTGGCATTTTGCTAGTGTAATATAGCTGGCTGCTGCTTGAGTTGAGGGTGGGTATTTACAGCAGATAACCAAACAAATTGTTTGGAAGATTTTGCTCGAGTTGTGACTCTGCCTTTTTTCCATGCCCTAAGTATTAGGCGAGGTGGAATTTATCATAATTATTATTATTGTCTGTGGTAGGTATCTTTTTTTTTTTTTTTTTTTTTTTTTTTATAAAATATTAGTTTTTTATGTAAAAAAAAACC
>Ga0307509_10003594_pt1 | contig 23306 bp, 10 predicted proteins | sample 10_EM_MG_FD_202245 | JGI IMG/M metagenome (GOLD analysis project Ga0307509, IMG submission 202245) | Populus trichocarpa ectomycorrhiza microbial communities from riparian zone in the Pacific Northwest, United States - 10_EM | ecosystem: Host-associated > Plants > Roots > Unclassified | place... | reverse complement strand
CCACAACAATCACATTTTAATTGCTCTTTGTTCGATACTCATTGATCACTAAATTGAGTTTGTCCTTTGCTATCCCATTGAGAAGAGTAGACAACTATGGCTAATCTTTATGGAATTTCAAGCTGTAACATAACATTCCTTCTACCCTTTTTAATTTGAACATGTGAGAATGTTTACCTTAATGAAAAAATAGGATCCTTACCAAGAACATGAACCCTAATTTGATCATACTTCATATTGAGTCCAACAAGGAAGTCATAAACTCATTATTTATCGACCAACTTCTGAAATTAGTTGCATCATTTGGACAATCAACAAGAGACCGCCTAACTTTTGCTAATCCTTAAAATCCAAGGCAAACGAGTTGAGAATATCCTAAAAAATCCCAAAATATCTTGATCAAACGGTCCCTAAAAATTGAAGTACTCAAAAAATCAATTTTGACCTTTTTATCAAACTATCTCTCTACACATTAGCAAAGCAAATGACATCAATTTTTGTTGAAACCATGGTGCTTTTGTTGGTGGGTAAAAGAACTTTTAAATTAGTGTTCTTAGTGCTCTGATACCATTTGGTTTTCTTAGATTGAAAGAATTGAAAATAGAGAAAGAAGAAGAAAGGACAAAGAGAGGAAAAGAAAAAAGAAGAGGAAATAGATAGGAAAAGAAGAGAAATAGAAAATGATAGAAGTTTTGTGCCTTACACTTTTAGACACATACACACTTATTTAGAGTATGTAGGCAATTACATAAATACCCTGACAATATTATATGAGGCTTTTATATTCAGATAAACAAGAAAGATCATTTTCTAAACCTCAAGGCATTTGAATGTGATGGTTCTCTAAGAAAGGATCAGGGTGCAACTAAAAAATACGATTACACCCCAGGACATGATCAACATGTATTTTCTCAGGTAAATAGACATTTTGCTTTTTTTATCTAACGTTTCTATTCCATTTTAGATTGAGAATTGCAATTTTGTGTACTGAGATATTATATATGCATCATGCTTCAAGAAATCAATTAATCTTTCACTTCTATATTCAGATAAAGGAGAAAGATCATTTTCTAAACCTCAAGGCATCTGAATGCAATGGTTCTCCAAGAAAGGATCAATGTGCAACTAAAAAATGCGATTACACCCCAGGACATGATCAAAATGTATTTTTTCAGGTAAATAGACCTGTTGATTTTTTATCTAATGTTGTTTGTATTTCCATTTTAGATTGAGAATTGCAATTTTGTTTACTGAGATATTATATATACATTATGCTTCAAGAAAACAATTAATCTTTCCCTTCTATATTCAGATAGAGGAGAAAGATCATTTTCTAAATCTCAAGGCATCTGAATGCAATGGTTCTCTAAGAAAGGATCGAGGTGCAACTAAAAATTGCGATTACACCACAGGAAATGATCAATACGTATTTTCTCAGGTAAATAGACATGTTGATTTTTGGTCTAACGTTGTCTCTATTTCTATTTTAGATTGAGAATTGCAATTTTATTTATTGAGATATTATATATGCATTATGCTTCAAGAAAGCAATTAATCTCTAAGGCTTCTGTAATATTATACACAGGAGAATGTTCATACTTCGAACCTTAAAGCATGTTCTCCAAAACAAGATCATGATGCAACTTCTAGAAAATGTGACTCGATTCTTGGACATGATCAAGATCTATCTTTTCAGCTAAATTGACCTATTGGCTGTTATCCTAATATCATCTCTCTTCCCATTTTAAATTGAGAAACATCATGAAGTTCAATGAAATATTACATATGCATTTATGTTCCAAAAAAAAGCAATTAGTATACGATGCTTCTGTATTCAGACAGAGAATGTTCATTCTCTATACTTTGCATCTAAATGTGAAGGTTCTCCAAGAAAAGATCAGGATGCAATTCTAAAATGTGACTCCACTCCAGGATAGTACCAAGATGTATTTTCTCAGGCATATAGACCTGCTTATTTTTATCCTAATATCATCTCTATAACTTTTTTAAATTGGGAAATCTCTTTGTTCACTGAGTTATTATTTATGCATTTATGCTCCAAGAAATCAATTAATATATGAGGATTCTGTTTTCAGACGGAGGAGCATGTTCATTCTCTAAACCTTAGGGCATCTGAATGCGATGGTTCTTCGAAAAAGTATCAGGATGTTGTTACTAAGGTACATAGACTGCTAATTGCTAACCTTCTCTCTCTATTTAGTCTTGACTAGATCTACCCGTGCTTCTCTTGGATAATGCAACTACGAATATGTGAGTAATTATTGGTAATTTTCAATTTATTTTTTCTTTCAGAAATCTTTGGATCCATCTGTATCACCCAAAGATGTCGCATCCATTCAAAAGTGCAACCTTGATGTGCCAGAAAGTGAATTACTGTCAGATAGTTCTTGCAAACCATTGAATGTTTTGAAACCAAAAAGGTCAGTTTTCTGTTTTTCCATAATTACACATTCGAAACACTATTCGAGTTTGTTTACGGTTTTCTTGAGGTAAATTAATTTCAGTTTTCACAAGCTCCTCATCTATGATTGTAGGAGACTGTTGCCTGCCTCTTCTACATTACTGAGGGATATCCCTTTGGGCATTGAGGATGAATCTGAGAAGCCAAAAGTAAGTGAACTGTCCCTCTCCTCTTACTTTGCTCTTTCCAGAAAAATAGCATGTTTGGATAACCGAAATTCACTTGAAAAGTGTGTGAAATGCAGATGGGTTGACTTGCCTTTGTTGAGATGTACTTGCTTAGAATTCCTTTAAAGAACTAACAGAGCAAGGTCGGCATGCCAGTATTGGCATTGTTGAAAATTCTGAATGTGTGAATCTATGCAAATAATATGTAGTCATGGCCTGGTTCCAATATATACACTAAATGATAGAAGGAATGGATTGGTGAATGAGAATTGAAAGGAGAAAATATCACTTACCTTGACCATTGGTTTAGTGATTCAGATAGATTCCATATCTGTTTGCTATGCAGGGAAATAGAGGTGCGAAGAAATCGGCAGCAGATGAAACAAAAAGAACTCAGGGCAGCATCTCTCTCTTGCGTTTGCTTCAAAGCAATCTTCATGTCTAGCATTAGCTGCTGCATCTAGAAAGATTGCCTTTTGGTCATATTTTTTTTTTGTTTTGGGTTCCAACAAAAATTAAAGTAAAATTGTTGATTATACAGCAATTTGTATAGAAAATGCAAGTAAATATAAGTTGCTGGAAGAAGGAATGTAAGCTTTTGTTGCGACGTTGAGGCTCTGAGTAACCTTTTGGGTTTGTCTAGTTTCTAATCAAAGAACGAGGGCTTTAGAAACAGAATGCTGCATTGTACTAGGCTTGGATTCTTGTTTGTTCATTGCCTTGCGGAAATGTTGTTTGCCGCTGATCTTGAAGTTGTTCATATAGAATGAGTCTCGGATCGTTTGTAATGGAGATGTATGTTAGCTGATTTCTTTCTTGATGGCTGAACTTTGAATGGATGACTTTCGATTTTTATGACCTGATCAAAACAAATCATTACTCTCTCTCCGGTCTTGGTTTCCATTTTAATTTTACCTTACGGTTTTTTTTTTTTGGAGTGAATAGAAAGTTGGGTGCCTTAAAACTATAGAGTTGTCTTTTAAATTAGAAAGTATACTTTAAAATTAATTGTTAGAATTGTCTATATAAAAGTATAGTTTTGACAAGGTAGCAATAATGAAAAACAGAAATGAATACTGCAGAAAACTTTTCATCTTTCACTATTATGAACTCTCATGTCCTTTTTTTAGAGAGAATAATGTATAATTTTGTTTGTTTTTTTATTTTTGTTTGTACTATAAAAAATAAAAGATGAAGTAAACCTGAAAAATAATATTGTAATTATATTATTCACTAAAAGGTAGAGGATCCATTATTGTCTTAATCTACATTATAAAAAATCTAAGTTGTGAGGTGTTTTTATTATGCACTTTGCACTTGCATTTTCTTACAAGTTAGATGGATCGAAACAATCAATTTTTTTATATTTTTAATTTGATTCTTGAATTTTATTTTTTACTTTTAAGTTTAAATTAGTAATTTTTTTTTTGAAAAAAAGATCGAATTGAAAGACAAAGACCCAAATGAAAGGGCAGATAAAATAGATGACGACTTTGAATTTCATTCAAAAAGTTTACTTTGGTCTCCATCCTTTTTAGTTAATAGGTTAATCAGTCCTTTTATTTGTTAGAGATTCAATTATGGCACTAAAATTTATTTTTTTTATTTTAAGTTCTTTTTTATGATAGGAAAGAGAAAGAGAGTCATTGGATTTCGGTATACAGAGAAAAAATTATTATATATACCAATTCTAGCCATAAAAAGGTCAATCATGGTGTCAATGAATTTCATTTGATGAAGTAAATTTCACCTATGTGTTACTTTTCCTTCTCCTTGCCTCAAAATGTAGATATGCCTATAAGAAAATTTTGGGGTTCGGGTTGACTTCAAGTTTTGAAGTTAATTTTTGGGTCGTTTGAGGCCATAAATAGTTTATCAAGGTGTTTAAGATATTTTCTAGGTGTTTTTGATTAAAAATAAATTTTTTAGTAAAGAAAACCGAAACCTAATTTTTACAACGACTCTCTAATTATTGGATTTTGCAAATGTGAACAGCATGTTGTTTTTTTTTTAAAAGCAATTCGTATACTGGAAAAAGAAAATCATATACAAGACTCTATTGTTTATCTATACTGTTCTCTTGCCTTTTTTAGACTTAAATAAAAAAAAATGGAATTTGATTTGCTAAGTTCAAATGTGTTTGTTTATTTGTGAAATTACTTTTAAAAAACTACAAATTATAGGCTAAAATAACATATGGAAGGGGTTGTAATATTAACTTTTATAATATTATCAAACCTTTAAAAACCACGGTCATAATCAAATTGATGATTCCCAAACAAACACCTAAAAAAACAACGGGTTTTCTAGTGTTTTACTATTTTATATGAATTCACAGCGAAGCATCTTAATATATTCTTTTAATCGTTTTATACAAATCCAATTCATAGTTTAGTCAATTAGCGCTCATGACAAGTTAGATGTTATATGTTTGAGTGTTGGATCACACATCTATTTTCTAAATTGTGATAGGCAAACTCTTTTTTTTATTATTAAAAAAAATAAGGGATGGATCCGCCCCTTTAATAGAAAAATAAACAGGGCAGGTGAGCGGGCCTAGCTGGCTACATGTGCGTGGGCTAGGCACTTTGCTGACCCTTTTCTTTTTCCTTTTCTTTTTATTTTTTTTTCTTTGGTTTTTTTTTTACTTCTCAAATTGTTTTTATTGAATTCACTTACTTTTCAATTTTGATATGGTTCTTAAATACTATTATAAATTTTTATTTTTATTTAAAAAATTACTCTCAATTATTATGTATCTGATATGAAAATAATAATACTAATAATAAATTATTTATAAAAATTTGATTGAAATCGGTTGTTTGTTATTAAAATGTTTAAATAGATTTGGAACATGATTTTATCACATTTATGGTTTTTTTTAGCTTTCAATTACACAAAATATAGACATCCTATTTTAATATTTTTTGTTAACTTACTTTAACAATTATATGTATAAGAGAAATAATGCTTCTAGTTAAAAACATTGTGTTGACTAAAATAAACAAGATATATGTTGATAAAAAAATTTATCTTTATATAAAAAATATCAAAATAATTTTATTTAATCATGAGCTTTAATGAAAATTCCTATGAATTTTCTAAAACCTGAATTTTTATTTTTATATTTTAAAAAATTTGAGTCCCCTTGCAGTGTAGCGTATACATTCAAACTAGTTACTAATCTATACATATAGATAAAAAACAAAGATGTTTATTTTATCATTAAACATGTTTATTACATTGTTTTTTTTTTCACAGTTAACATTAGATTTTTGCGATTCAATTTAATTAATATTATTTGAGATTATATAAATGTGGTATATAACTGCAAAGTTAATCATGTTATGAAGATAATAGATCGCTAAAAATAGTGTTAATAACACTAATACACCGGTTATACCAGTAGCCTCTGTTATCCTGTTATCCCATTGGCTAACCCGATTCCTAAACATGCTTCATATGAAAACAAAACCTAAAACTTTAAGTGGTATAAACTTAAACATGAAGTATAACATGACAAATTCTCTAAGAATCTTAATGGTGATGGTGACAGTAAAATAAGGCTCAGAAGAACTTGTTTTATTTACAACAAATTAGGACACCACATTAAGGACTGCCATCATTGTAAAGAAAAAAAAAATGCTCAAATCAACATGATCGAGAATGTTGATGAGGAAATTATCGAGTTTACTAAATTTATATCAGAAGTTAACTTGATGGACAACCATATATAATGATGGGTTGATATTGGATCCACATGTCATATATGTTTTGATAAGAATAGTTTTTTGAGTATGTAGCAATTACTGATAGAGAATAATTGTTCATGGAAAAGTTTTTTGTATGAGAAAAATCCCAAACCTTGGAAAGACGGTGTTGAGGATGAAATCTAGGAAAGAGCTGACTCTAAACAATGTGATTCATGCTTCTAGTATTCAAAATAATATGGTTTTTGGCTCATTGTTGAGCAAGAACAAGTTTATAATGGTTTTTAAGCCCGATAAATTTATCCTTACTAGGAATGAGATGTTTGTGGATAAAAGGGTATTTAAGTGATGGATAATTTAAGCTTAATGTTATGACTCTTGTACCAAAAAAACAAGGATTAATAAATCTTTTCCCTTTATTTAAATGATTGAGTCTTTTGATTTATTCGCATTAATATCTATGATTTAAAGTTTGTATAAACTAGAGGTGGTAACAAGTATTTTATTATTTTTATTGATGAATGCACAAGATTTTGTTATGTTTATCTGTTAATAAGCAAATACAAGGCCCTAGAAATGTTCAAACATTTTAAAAACAAGGTTAAAAATAAACTTAGTAGGAATATCAATATGATAAGAAGGGATAAAGATGGGGGAGTATAATTCACTTTTTGATGAATTTTATTCTGACAATGGTATCATCCATGATCAAACCATGTCTCTTTATTCACCATGACAAAATGATATTACTGAATGTAAGAACTAGAAATTAAAAGAAATGATTATGTTATGTTGATAAGTTCAAAATTACCTTGGAATTTGTTGCAAAAGGCTATTTTACAACAACTTATATTATACATAAATATCTCACAAAAAATTGAATAAGACATTGTATGAGTTATATAATGATCAAAGACCATCCTATAAATACATATAAGTGTAAGGTGTTTAGAAAAAGTTACAATTCCTTTATCATAGCTTTAGACAAAGTGGGAAAAGAAGCAAAATGGCTTCTAAACATTTTCTTAAAGAATATTTCAAGTTGGCTAAAATATATGTTGGTAATTTGTATACATTATGTTATCCAATTTGCAATTGATAGGGCATAAAATAATATATAACAGTAAGTCTCGACATGTTCATTGAAGATACTATATCGTAAGATATTTACTCTTAATGAGATTATCTCTATTGACTATCTGATGTTAAAGGATAACATTATAAATTTGCTTGTAAAAAGCTTAACAAGAGATCAAATTGATAAATAATTGAAGGAGATGAGATTAAAGTCTATTTTCAAAGAATTGCCATGAAAGCAACAAAACCTAGTTGACAAGAGCTAAAATCCATGTTCAAATTGGATAACCAAATTGTTTGTCAATTCAATAGTAATACTTTTACCCATTTCTATGATGAAAAGTGCTATTGCAACAAAAAAAACATGGATAACTAAGCTTTTAATGATTCTTATAGCTTGAAAAATTCAAGTAAAGGTATTGTATGATACACTTTATAAGAATCACCAATGTGAGTGTTAAATGAGGCTACTTCTATGAGAATTGAAAATATTAAATTCTCTAAAACATTCTCCAAAACCAGGACATGTTCAAGGCTAAAATGAACGCAATTGTGAGAACCAAAATTATAAGAAGAGGAACTGTGTGATCTTTATAAACTGGGTTCGTACAAAAAACGAATAGTTCAAGATATCATGTTCACTAGTTAGCCAATTGAATCATATATTTTTCATCAGGAAAGGTTCAAGGCCAAAAACTATCTCACCCAATGCATTAACTTTTTGTTATTACTCTTTATATCTGTGTCGACTTTGTATTTTATTCTGATCAAATAATTTTCATTCATGTGGAGATTATTGGAGTGAATGGAAAGTTGTATTTGTTAAAACTCTTAAACCAAAAGTTATGTCTGTTAAAAATCTATTTGAAATAGAGTTGTGTCTTTTTAAATCAGAAAATTGTGTCTTCTTGTTTTAAAAGGTTTTTTTTTTAAATTAACTATCATAATTGTCTATATAAAAGATAGTCTTGACAAGGTTTTGAATATTAAAAAAAAACAAAATGAATAATGCTAGAAACTTTTGCTTTTTCAAAAACTTTTTCATTTTACAAACTCTCTTGTCAAAGTTCTTCTGCCCCTTTTTTAAAGAGAGTAAAGTATAAATTTTGGTTCGCTATTTGTTTTTATTTATGCTACCAAGAATAAGAGATTGAGTAAGTCTAAAAAATGATATTGCAATTACATTGCTAGCACCATGACAGAAAATTGATTATTGAATTAATTTACATCAAGTTTATATTTTATCAACAAATATTATAAATTGATTTTATTTTATATTGATTTATATGCATATTTTATGTTTTATAGAAACCAAATAAGAAGGATAACTTTAGATATATCAAAAGTTTAACTTATATGTTGATTTTTCATGACATAAATGTACTTGGATAATATACTTCCTGACCCAACAACTTTACCACAAAAAAAACATCAATTAAAACTAAAAAAATAATAAGTCTTGCTTTCATTTGTAAGCTTTTAACAATTTTTTTTTTGGACTAATGTTTTTCATTTACTTTTTTATAAGATATAAAAAAATCAAAAGAATTTTTATAGTGATTGATATGATCATCTTACCTTTTAATTTCTCTAGGATAAGATCCTTTTAATTTTTCTAGGATAAGATACTGGTTGGTCAAGTTTATCAAGCTACTAGCTTTAATAGTTGAATTACTAGATAATTGGCTTGTGTTATGCTGCGGTTTGATTTATTATTTTTTAATATAATTTTTTTTTGGTATTACTCATGTTTTTTCTATATATAAAAATTTGAACTATGTGAGAATTGATTTGATGTGACCCGGTCGTCTTGATGGGTCTAAAGACAACTCAAATAACCAATAAAAATATAGTTTGTCTCAAAATCAATATTTAAAATGAGATTTTTTTAATAAATATTAAGATGATAACATATTAGATTGATTTAGATCAACTCTCCAAGACCTCCACGTATCAAGTCATGATCATGATAACTTTATATAAATAAATTAAAATAAATTAAAAAATTTATTTTTTAATAAATCTAATATTAAATTGAATTAATTCAAGTGAATTTTCAAAACTATCAAATGAGATAAAACCATTATAATCTAATAGAAATAAATTAAATTAAAACTTTTTTATAATAATTTAAATCAAATATATATTTTTATGTCGACCTTGCACATTATTCAAAGTAGTGGTTGCGGAAGCAGGCGTGGGGAGGTGCATTTTTCTGGCTGCAGATTCTAGACTTGCGGTATTTGATTGTGACGCTGTATAACTGTTCGGGCACAAACAAAACTGGGCCACGGAAAACGGATATACCTATTAGCATCCCATCACATGTCAGAAATGAAATTAAAAAAAGAAGGGCCGAAATCTCCTAAAAATCACCCTTCGTTATCCATTCACCGGGCAGGAGAACAGAATGAGGCCAGGAGCCAAATGCTCATCATCAACAACCGGTCAATCGAACACATCCGCTTCCAAAAACTACCTCAAAATGCCAGCTACCTGCCCTTCTTCCTGTTGTGTTTGGTCTCTCAACACTTCTTCTTCTTCTTCTTATAGGCATATCCTTTCTGTTTGTCCAAACCCACTTGCGACTAACAACAATCTCGGATACTAAAAATCTATCATCCAACGTTGCACCACACAAGGTAACTGTATCTATCCATTTATCCTCTGAATTCAAAGGCTTTTTCCAACTGGGATTTCTTTTCTTTTTTGCCCTTCTAGTGGAAAATCATGTTTTTAATGGCAGAATATAAATGGGGTATATTCATTTGTACAGAAATGAGACTTTTTGTTGCACATAAATAGAAAGAAATGGGGCCATCTTGTTTAACAGCTAAAAGGTAATGAAATTCAAAACCCCAGTTTTTTCACTTTTGTTTTTCTGTCTGTTTTGATTTGAATATCATATACAAAATTTAATCTTTTTAAAGGGATATTGCTTTTCTGGCTGTGGTGATGGATACGGGTGCTATAGGACTCATGCAAGAAATATCTAATACGATCTTATTAGTTCACCAGGGATTTTCAGAGATACTTATGATTGGCTGGTTAATAGTTTTATGTGTCTCTTGTTCTTGATAAGCTTTTGTTTGTGTTAAAGCTAACCAAGAAAAAACAAAAAGAAAAAAAAAGAAAAAAGAAAAAAAGGGAAAGAGGGTATTAATGTTTATGCTATGGAAAGTTTTTTCATTTTGCTCCTTACTTACTGATCGGAAACAGAATCAATGGATCGTTGATGGTAAGAAAGTGGACGGAACATTTCAAGACTACTTGGATTTTTTTTGTTGGCTAAGATTGAATCTCTGTCCTTTGTTATGCTTGTGATTTGTTTAACGATTTAGACTTTTGGGATTGAGTTTGAAATTATTGGTGAGTCTTCTTGTTCGAAGGACTTCCTTGCTATACTTGCTTGAAGAATCTGAAACCACAAGGAGGAGCAGAAGAGGTGAAACAAGAAACGATATTTAGAATATGGGAAATGGGGAATTGGTAGTGTTGATAGAGAGACCATTGACTTGAAAAGGGGAGGGAGTAATTGAATTTTGTAGTCCTGGCAGCTGCTATGCTTAGATCATTTCTTTGTCAGCTCTTGACATCTGAATTTATAAAATTAGTTTGTAGGTACCATGCTATCATCTTAAATTCATTATTGAGAATATTGATGGGCACGGAAGTGGATTTTCTAGCTGCATGGAAAATTTTTAGGAAGAAACACCCTTGTACAACATGTGGGGGATATTGAAGATGGGAATTTTGAGAATGGTCAGTTAAAAGGTATTTTGCACCATTATTTTTGAGATATCATGGCTTGGAGAAGTGGAAGAAGTTCTCTTGATAGCCAGCGTTGTGCACTCATATTTCTTTGATATAGATTTCAACAAAGCAAAACAGTTTGTTTTTCTACCGAAGGATCTGAATTGGTAATGTCTTTAGGAGTCCAATGCCATAAGAATGGTCATTTCTCCATACAAAAGGGACCTTTCACACTCTCTGTTCATAAACACTAAGCATGGGAAAAAGTATTTTTCAGGTGTTCCAAAAGCTGTTCATACCATCCAGTCATTAGGAAGGAAGAAGCCTTATTTAAGCTGTTTAATAGTTGTAGGATCAATTTTCTAGCATTATAGTTTGGCTCAGAATGAAATGGAACAGAACCATCATAAATATGCACGTGCCTTCTTGTTGATCGTTGTGATGTAGTATGTCATTGAAATGTATTTTCCTTTTATGTGGCATATCTACTTTGAATAACTGTTTGATACTCGAATTAATTGATTACTAAATGTTGGTTTCAGCTTGCACAAGCGTCACTAAATTTTGCAAAGATGTCTATCAGAAAGTTGCAAGGAAGCAGTACAGAAAAATCTTTGTCGGAGCAAGAGCAGCTGGCTAAGGTATATATGTAATGCCTAACAGTAGCTTTAAGAACCATTGATATTTTTTACTTCGATAAAAATGAATTTTGAAATTCAGAGGAGAAAGTCTTGTTGCCTAAGGGTGATTTTAATTGGTTCCTATCAAGTGGAATGATGATTCAACAATGAATTTCATCAGATAAGCTATCAATTTTGTAATAGTTTATGCCTGAATTCTTTGCTAATTATACACTTGCTTAACACAAGGGCAGGGGGGTTTGCTTCTAGTTTTCCCTCTTCCATGGTCATTTCTTTTAATCTTTTCTGTATCATGAGAAACGAGTCTTATTATGCATGCTTAGCAGCTAGTAAAAACAAAAGCATGATCCTGCTTTCTCCTTCAGTAAATTTTTTGCTTCTTCTCTATGGTTCCTTCTAACTGGGCCTGGAGCATAGTCTACCAATCATTTGGAGGGCTCTTCTTTTCATTAGATTAGGATTTGGATTTGTCTTCTTCTCAAATTGTCACCCTGGCTTGATCAATTTTAATGCTGGCTCTATTTTGTTTAGCATCCAGCATACTGGAAACTTTAACCAATTTGATTTTAATGATTTTCTTTTGATGCTAAGCTCATCATCAATCAAAATAATTCTTTCCATTCCTAGATTTTTCATGTTGGGTTTTAAATTCTATTTCTCTTTCAAAGCCCCTACTGAGTGATGTATAACTACAGTTGATCAAATCAAATATGTGGGAGGGAACTAACTTTCTTCCTTTTTTTTCAGATCAATGATGTTAGGAAGATTCTAGGTCCTGTAGCTGATAAGCTTCCAGTGCTTTGTTCTGATGCATCAATATCAAGGTATCTCAGAGCAAGGAACTGGAATACAAAGAAGGCAGCCAAGATGTTGAAAAACACATTGAAATGGAGGTTGGAATTCAAGCCTGAGAAGATCCGATGGGTATACGCTTCCAGTACTTTTTGGAATTGAATTTCTTTGACATAGACTGTATGGAAGTCTTTATAAACGAAGTAAAAGAAAAGAAAAGAAAAGAGCTTCCAGACCAATTATCACTCAAACATATGGATGTCTTGCAATTCCTTACATGGGCATTGTTTGAAACTGGTATAAACTGTGCCCTGTTTCTGTGCAAATTAAGATGATGTTTTTTCCTTTTCATGTTTTAGGAAGATATTGCTAATGAAGCTGAGACTGGAAAAGTCTATAGAGCTAATTATCTTGACAAGAAGGGACGGACTGTTCTTATCTTTAGACCTGGTTTCCAGGTGGATGCCTTAATATGAAAAATTCAGCGTACTATTATTTTTGTTTTGGTTCATTATAGTATCATGCTTTCTGGGACTTGAGACAAATCCTTTTATATCAGAATACAAGCGGCATAAGAGGACAGATCAGACACCTTGTTTACTGTATGGAGAATGCTATAACAACTTTAAATCCAGATCAGGATCAGATGGTATGGCTAATTGATTTTCAAGGGTGGACAATGTCCTGCATATCAGTGAAGGCTGCTCGGGAAACAGCTCACATCCTGCAAAATCATTACCCTGAGAGACTAGGTGTTGGAATCCTCTACAACCCCCCCAAAGTATTTGAATCCTTTTGGACGGTATGCGATGATAAACACAATGCTTTATCTTGAGATTTAATATTCCTTAAACCTAAAGTAAATGTGGCTCTTGCTTCATGGTTCCTAACGCTTTCTGCTGTAGGAAGAGATCCTAGCATCTATGCAAATTTCTCATCATCTATCTTCATATTTGCTCTATCATTTTCATTCTCATCATCCAGTCGAGTTGTGCCAATTTCTCTTAATTTAACTTCATATTTACTTTATCCTTTGTATTTGCAACCCATTAAATCTGATGTGTTTGTGGTGTTGCAATGCAAAAACTGAGAGATCTTGGAGCAGTTCAGACATGTAAGAACACATTCAATGTAGAATTTTGTTGGGGAAATTTGTCAAGTTTAGGTGATGAAGTTCTTTCAGACCCACCATCTTTTTTTCCCTTATGCAATAAAGATTTGGACTTCTACTCGAGGGATTAATTTATTTCTAGGGAAGGACATGCACAGAATTATATTTGACCGAATAGGTGAGAACCATAAGAGATGGTTTACTCTAAAAAAAGGGGGAAAAGGTAAGAAAGAATGCTGATTCCCTGCACTCTATTGTTAATATATTCTTTGATAATGGAACAAATGTATGGAACTATGAAACAAATCCAATTAATTTTGTATTTGTCCCTGTTGTGTCAAACCTTGTTTACTTGGTCATTCCCTGTGGCCTTTATAACGTTACTTCTCCCATGCTAAGTGTGATTCCGAAATTTACGAAACTTGCTTTTTTGCAGCTGGTGAAACCATTTATTGAACCCAAAACATACAAGAAAGTGAGTTTTGTCTATTCCAATGGACCACAGAGCCAAAAGCTGATGGAAGAACTCTTTGATATGGATAAGCTGGATTGTGCATTTGGTGGCAGAAACTCAGCTGGGTTTAACTATGAAGCTTATGCCCAATGGATGAGGGAGGATGACAAGAAAAAGTTTGATATGATGAACTGTGGCTCGTCATCACCGCTACCATCCATCATGTCTGAATCACAGAGCTCAGAGACATTGACTCCAAGTGGTATCTCCATGGCTTCTGACGAAGATGACAGTTCATCTGGCGATGAAAAAACCTTAAACTTGGAGAACATTGATGAGAAAACACAAGGTTTGCCACTTAGTGGCGAAGATGTTGCAGTTAGTGAAGCAGTTGACATAGTAAAAGAACTAAAGAAAGGAGAGCTGGCATGATTTTCAAACTTGGGAGAGTGTGGATGAGCACAAGGCTCAGCACTTGGCGTCGATCACACTGTGATGATGAAGCTGAAGTGGAGAAAAGAAGTGAAAATTAGGTGAGCTCGAAGTTGGCACGAGAACAAGGATAGGTTCTGGTTAACATTATTTTTCTTTCAAATTTTGAGCAAGTGGCTTGGCACGCAAACAGCTGCATGATGAAAACCTTGATTGGAAAATTCGTTTTCGTTCCTGTTGAATGTCAAAATAAATCTTTTACAGCCAACTAATTGCTTTGCTTACGTTAATCTTTCCTGCACAGGCTGAGACAATAGGTATATCCCACTGAATTTACTTTCCGGGGAAATTACAAACTCTATTGCTCTTAAAACGTTCTTGTATATATCTTTTGTTTTACAGTTTCTTGTTCTCAAGATCTCTTTTTGATGAGTTCAGATATGTTGATTGCAACATTCAAATCTAGATAGATCAAGCTAGACAGGAAAATATTGGCTCAAACCTTTGTCCGCAACAACACATGCTTCTGTTACAATTTCAGGAATTTGTAAGAAAAACACAACATTTTGTTAAAGATATTGCGACTAGAGTGCCTTGGAATGACACTAAAACAGCTTGAATCCAATTGATAGCAAAGTCCTTTCATATCAGGCCATGAACCAAACATGAAGATTATCCCAGAGAGGGGGAAAATAACAGAACCACACCATGAAGGGTAGCCATTTTTTAAACCACCTTTTTTCCCTTCCAATTCTTAGCAGTGACCAACTTTTTTAGTGATTCAGACCCGTTGACACAATTGGTGGTTAAAAAATCAAGGCCCTGAATGATTTGTGCAGTCCACACTTGGTCATCTCCACCATTTGAAATTTCCATTGCTTCTGGCTCGATAGCTTTGACAGTTTCAGTCCATTTAATCTCCTCTCAAAATCTGATAGCAGCTGGGATCATAAAATAGAAAAAAATAATCATTTTGTGTCTAAAATCTAAGATCAACTTGGTCGAAATACATTAAAATTATATACATGGAAGAGAGTGGACGGGTGATGGTTGGGCACACAGGTCCTAGCTGCCAACTTGGAAAGAATGAAAGAAAAGAGAATAAATCCCTTTATCTAATGGATGTAATGATCGATCCCACACTCTTTTCTTTTAAACCAAACCAATCAGCTGCAAATACTTAAAATATTAATTGGGTTATTTATATTGTGGAGTTCTAATCATATGCTATCATGTGCTGCCTAATCATGATTAGCCTTGCTAATGCTAATCCAACAGTCAGAATTGAGAGTGGTTATCTTAATCCAATGGCAGAAACTCAAGGAGCATCGGGTTGTCCTACTCCTTGACTGTAAATTGAAGTATCCTCAATAACAGAAAACAATATACTAATTCCATAAAAATAAATAAATAAAACTTAATTTTCATTTCCTTTCCCATTCAACCTTTTCTCTTTCTCTGCTTTTAGTACCATTATTATCATACCACCTCCCTCCCCATTTGATCATCTCTGTCTGATACAAAATTTAATCACACTCTACAAAAAGAAAGCTCCCTCTCCATGCCTGTTGCTGACCCAAAAAGAAGAAATCTTGGTTAAAAGAGAGAGGTGCAGAGAGAAAGGAAAAGAAAGAGAAACAAAAGCAGAGGATTCCATTTCCTTTTTTCGGTTTTGAGTCCTCTGATCTGTATGTCAATCTGGTGAGTCATTCATTCATTTCACTCTGTTCCTTTAAAAAGTCTCAAACTTTAGCATCGATCTCTTGCCTTTCTATTGTGTTCTGCCCCTCAGGTATTGATATTGCAATGATCACTAAGTTGATCGTAATTTGAATGGTCCAGATTTCTATCTGGATTGAATTTTTCTTCTATCCTTTTGAACTCTACCCGGAACCCATCACTTAGATTTTCTGATTTTTTTTTCGTTGGATTTCAGGAGTTGAATTTGATCATCGTGTGATTGCTCTGTATTTCATTTGATTGGGTTTTCTTAGGTCGGTTTTGCTCAAATTGTCAATTATCAGCTCCTTTTTTATGTTTTCTAATGTTATGTTTAGCAATTGGGTTTCGTGGATCTAGTGCATTTTAGTTAGTTTCTAATTCCAAGCTCTTTTTTTGTTTGTTAAAAAACAGGTTGTGACAGGAGAAGGAGAGAGAGACGAAATGGGTATTGATGCAATGAGAATTAGAGTTCAAATCAGGAGATTTTTGGTGATTTCATTTCAATTATGTTATAGATCAGTTTGCAAACATCCATTTCTTGTGGGCATGGTTTGTTACTTGTTATTGTTGTATAGGTCATTTCCTTTTTTGTTTTCCCTTTTAGTCACTGCATCCCCTGTTTTGATTTGTACTGCCATTTTGCTTGGGACCCTTTTGAGTTTTGGGGAGCCAAATATACCTGAAGTTGAAGAAGAAGAAGAAGAAAAAGAAGAAGAAGAAGAACAAGTTAGCCATGAGATTTCATATTTAAAGAAGGAAGGGGTTGCAGAGGATGCCACTTTTGTTGTTCAGAAAGATGAAAGCTTTAGTTTAGAGGGATTTGTAGGGAACAGAGATGTTGAAGAAGAGAGCTTGCTGGAGAACAAAAATAGAAAGATTGAGGTTCATGGCGATTCAGGAGATTATGTGCCGCTGATTGATGAAACTTCCCGAGAAGTTCAATTTGAGAAGCAAGTTGTTGAGGAAGTGGAGAGTGATTTTGATAATTTAGAGTTAGGAAAGAAGAGGGAAATTCAAGAGGAGAATCTTGGGATCAAAGAAGTGTTAAGTCATGTAGAGGGTGTCGAAGAACAATATTCTTTGCTTCAAAATTCAAGAGATGAGAATCTTGACGATGATAATTCTGTGGGAGAGTTTATTGAAACTCATAATGGTTACTTGGAATTTTCTCAGGAATCATCTTGGAAACGTGCATACCATGATGATGAAGAGGATGATGACGAGGCTTCTGATTCTGGATCTGATGGGGTGGAAAGCTCCTCTCCAGATGCTTCAATGGCAGACATTCTTCCAATGCTTGATGAGCTCCACCCACTTTTAGATGAGGAAGCTCCACAACCAGCTAACATTTCCAATGATGGATCTGATGCTGGTTCAGAGGGGTCTCATAAGAGCGATGAGAGCAGTATTGAGTCAGAGGAGGATGTGGGAAACCAGGCAGATGAAGACGAAGACGGTGATGATGATAATGATAATGAAGAAGAAGCACAAGGCAGTAAAGAGGATGAAAGTAAATCTGCAATCAAATGGACAGAGGACGACCAGAAAAACCTCATGGATTTAGGGACTTTAGAACTCGAAAGAAACCAGCGTTTGGAGAGTCTTATTGCAAGGAGAAGGGCTCGTAGAAACATGAGATTGATGGCTGAGAAGAATCTTATAGACTTGGATGCTGCTGATATTCCCATCAACATTCCATCTATTTCAACAGCTAGGCACAACCCGTTTGATTTTCCTTATGATGATGTTCCTGGGTCTGCTCCTTCTGTATTGTTGCCAAGACGAAATCCTTTTGACCTTCCCTATGACTCAAATGAAGAAAAGCCCGATCTTAAGGGAGATAGTTTTCAACAGGAATTCTCTGCAACTCAGCATAGGGAACCATTTTTCCGAAGGCATGAAAGTTTCAGCATTGGGCCATCAACTTTGGCGGGGACCAGGCATGATCTTCGATGGAAGCCATATTTTGTACCCGAACGATTTGCTACTGAAGGGACAAGCTATCACACTTTCCAGCGCCAATTAAGTGAAGCTAGCGAGTCAAAGGTGAGCTCAGTTCCAGATACCGAGTCAGTTAGTTCAGCTTTGGAGGAAGAGGACAAGAGGATCAATGAAGAAGATGTTTCTCAAGAAACAGAAATGATTTCCAATGTTGACCATGCTTCTCTCCTTGTCGAAAGGGGAAGTTTATCATCTGAAGAGGTAGATTCTGTGGAAGATGAACAGGTTGAGAAGAGTGATTTGCACCATGATGGGGCTGAATTTGCATTAGGGGACGTTGAAAACCACCACGAAATAGATTCTGGCTTGTCTGAATCAGGAGGGGTAACTCCTGAGGAGCTTAACACAAGTGAAATTCTTCTGCGTATGGGACATGGTGAAGAGGATTACAGCAGTAGATCAAGCCTATCCTCATTGTCAGAGATAGATGAAAAAATATGTGATGTGAATAGAGGATCAACAAGTCTGGAGCCAACAAATAGTCAGATTGAGGGCTCTCACATTTCCATCCAAACTTCGCTTGATTCTGATTTTCATTTTGTGAATGGGTTGGCAGATGATAATGAACACAGGGAGCCTGTTTTGGAGTCAAGAAATGATCATATTGACGAATGTGACATCTCAACGCAATCTTCTCTTGATTCAGATTTTCATTTTACAAGTCAGATGATGGATGGAAGTCAATACAGGGAGCCTGGTTTGGAGTCAACAGGCAATCAAATTGGGGATGCTGGCATTTTGAAGGAAAGCTCAACAGAGTCTGATTCAAATGTTTTAAGTGGAATGGCAGATGACAATCAAGAACCTGTTTTGGAGCCAGGAGGCCATCATATTGAGGAACCTGGCATTTCATTACAAACTTCTCATAATTCAGATATCCATTTGACAAGTGCAGTGGTGGATGATGGTCAACATAGTGATCCTGTTTATGATTCAAGCCCCCCATCAATTGAGACTATTCTCTCCTTTTCCTCTCTTTCTTCCGACACACAAAGATCAGAAATGGGTTCACCTCTGGCAATGGCTGAATTTGCAGATAAAGATTCTGAAGCGCATGCTGAGAACTTGGAGAAGGATACGTCTAGTTACCAAGTGATGCTTGAAGGCTCTTCACAAGCACACTCACCAGATGAAACTGAATTCAGATCAACAGGAGTTGCAGAAAATACTGGGAATGAGATTACAGAGCTTGGGTTCTCAGGAGCAGAGTCAAATTTTGATGGTCAAAATGGGTTTACAAAGCCTGAATCAGCTGCTGAGAATTTCTCAGTTGATTCTTCTCCATCTCTATCAGACAATGGATCAGCAAAGGAGGTTGTAGCCGGTAAGGAAGAAAACTCTCATCACAAAGAGGATCGACTGCACTCATCAAGTCTTGATGCAGAAATCATTGTTGATGGATATAAGCAGTTGGATTCTGCCTCTTCTAGTTATAAGATGGCTTCTGAAGAGAGCAATTTGCCTGTACTGGAAAAAGATTATCCTCTACTGGTAGTTGAGCAGGTTTCAGTAGACACTAATTTATCTGCTTCAGAGGCTAAACCTGTCGAGGACCATGCAATTGGTATTGAAAAATCTTTTGGGCTTGAGCAGGATCAAGTCAGCTCAACAAGTTTTGATGTGGATATTCATGCTGATGGCTTCCAAGCTGTGGGTGAGAAATTAGATCCAGTGGATTCTAATTCTCAGCATGTTCCTTCGAATGATTTACATTTGTCTGTGCATGAAGAAAGAGAGCCATCAGTGGTGGCTGAGCAAGTTAAGGGGACTCATCTAAATGTATCTTCTTCGGAGATGAAGCTTGTGGAGGAGCATTCATCAGAGAAGGGAGAAACCATCCAATCTGAACAGGATCAAGTGCATTTATCAAGTTCTGATTCAGCCATTGGTGCTGGTTTTCACCAAGATGTGGATGTGACAGTTGTTTCTTCAGAATCTGGTCACCAAAATCCACTGTCTGAGGAAAAACCTCATCTTGAATTGGAGAAACAGCAGTCTTTGTCAGATAAATCCATGCTTGAACAATCTTTTAGCAATCACGATGAACCTCGGGTAAGGCATGCAACTCTTCTGCTTCTAGTTTTACTTTTTTCTTAATTCTAGTATGTATTGCTTCTTGTACATGTTTTGTTGAATGACTGATCTGAGATGAGGACCTCTTGTTGTACGCACAGCATATTTCATGGGTTGTGCATAAGATTACCTTCCATGAAGACCTCTTGTTGTATGAATGCCTTCCTTTGGGAATAATTGAAGAATTTATCAATATTATTTTCTCAAACCTATATGAATTTTTGCTCGTGTGTTGGATTTGTTTGCGATTAATTCTAGTACTTGAATGCTTCTCTCAACATTTAAATCAGTTCAATATTTGTGGTTTGGATTTTGTATTAGAACTCTACAGCAAATCAGTGATTTATTAGGTAGCTGAATTAGTTCATTAAACGTGATTTCTATGACACCAAACAGGGACTATCTGTTACCATTTCCAACAATGAAAACATTCCAGAAGTCCACAATCCTGAAGAGAGAATTTCAAGAAGTATCACCTCCTCGATGTCAAATTTCACCTCAGACTCTCCCAATAGTCTACCATACAAATCACCAGATGGTGGAATGGATTTGAAAGATGATGTCCTTGATAAAATTGTATATGAGGATTATCATCAGGTCTTAGAACACTCTAACTACCCAGGAGAAGCATATGGCCCCCCTGTTTCCGAGGAAAATATCAACGAAGATGAAGACGAGTTAAAGGAGATTGATGAGGGATTGTTGTCAGAATTGGATACAGTTGGGGACTTCAGTATAAAAGAAGTTGTTGGTGAGTCACTCCATGATGAACAAGTACCAGAAAATACTAGTGTTAGTCCTGAATTTGACTTCTTGCCAAAAAATTTAAGCCTGACAGAGGTCAAGCCAGAGCTCCCAGTCCTTGAAGTTAGATCATTTGAAGATATAGACTTGGCTTTCAAGCAACTTCATGAAGGAGCAAATGTTGAGGAAGTCATCCTTCCAAGTATGGTTGAGGAGCAATTAGCTGAGGATGAATCTAAACATCAAACTGATTCAGACTTGCGAGTTGTTGAAGCAAGATCTTTAGAAGATATTCATATTGCTATGAAGCAAATCTCAGAAGAGAATATTGAGGAACTGGTGGATTCGAGGGATGCAACAACAGAAGCAAATGAAATGGGATCTGCCAAGGAGATCCCAGTCCTTGAAGTTAAAACAATCGAAGATGTTGACTTGGCTTTCAGGCAGCTTCATGAAGAAGTAGAAGTTGAGGAGATCATTGTTCCCAGTGCAATTGAGCAGCAGCTAGTCGTGGATGATACCAAAGATCTCGGGCAAACCAGTTCAGCTTTGCCAGTTGTTGAAGCAAGATCTCTGGAGGATATTCATACCGCCATGAAGCAGGTTTCAGAAGGAAATATTGAGCAGCGGCCAAAGTTGCTGGATCTGAATGATAAACCAGGACATGAAGCAGCTTCTACCAAGGAGATGGATTCTAGGAATTCAGAAATAAATGAAGAGGATTCCACTGAGGATATTGAATCAAGTACTGTAGAAGTAAATGAAGTGAGTTCCATCAAGGCTGTGGAATCAAGCATTGTGCAAGTAATTGAAGTGACTTCCATCAAGGAGAGTGAACCGGATACTGCTGAGTTTGGTGGTGGAGAAACCAGCACAATTGCTCCTCATGAATCAAAGCATGGATTCGATGAAACACCTGGAAATTCGAGTTCGAGCATATCAGATACCAAAGGCAAGAAGGCAAAATCTCATAGTTCGAGTTCTAATTCCAGCTCCAGCTCGAGCTCTAGTGATTCAGATTGAAGATAAGCATTGTAGCGAAGAAAAGAGAGGAAGTTTTGTGGTTTGAGTTTTCCTTCCTTTTGGTTTAGTTGTGTGAGATTGGGCTTTTTTGATTTTATAGTTTGGTCTACCACGATTTATTACTTGGCTGGGTTTTGATTACTTTCTAATTTATTGATCTGATTTCTTCAAGAATGAGTTTTGGTTTGATTTCTTGAAGTGTGAATTTTTTAGGTTCTAAGAGTGAGCAGTTTGAGGTTTTCTGGGATAAAGATTGTTTGAAATCCCTGCATATTGTAAATTACAATTTGTAGAATGAATGTGATCAATTCCAGGCGTTTAATGCTTTGTTTCAAATTTTCTCCTCAGTTTTTCCTCTTCATCTTTGATATGCCCAGGCATTATCTTATAAGAGATTATTCGAGTAGACTCTGCGCGGGTGATATGCAGGGTTGTCATCTGTCCGTGGACCTGTGGCAGCATGATTGTTTCGGATCCGTTATAGGTCTTGTCTAGTCTAGCTGTTCAATTTGCCTGTTCCTTGAAATGCAGTATTTTGCTGTATATAGCACTGCAAGTTCACAGGAGGACATATTGTTCCAGGTATTGATTGGACTGAGGATGTGAGTTATATATTGATCAAGTTTGACAACAGCAATGCTACCGCCTTTCTACAGCTTGGGTTTAAATGTGCTTGGTTGCCGGCCAGACGCCATTTTCTAACTGAAACACAATGCAGGGAATATATCTCAAGCTGATCATCTTCTCTGTTGCTTCCTTTCCAAGGTTCTTGAAAGTCAGACTGTTGGCTTTTCCTGGCAACTTCAAAGGGAGTTAGTTACTCTTTCAATGAAACTTTAAAGATGCACTTGGTTGCGTGTAGACAACCTGTCCTCTCCCAGTAAACCACCATGAAAGACCCATTTATGGCTCCTAGTATTCCGTCCAGCGCCGACCGGGAACCATGGCGGAGATATTTTGTAAGGTTGCTCCCTTATCTATCAGAAAAAAGGATTCTTTCTTCTTCCTTTTTCAGTAAAGGGGTGCGCAAGTAGCTACATCTATAATCAAAGAGTGCTGCTGGCTAAGGTCAATATCTGCAAAGGGAACAAAAGAGAGAGTGGCAAGTGGGGCTGGTTAAGTAA
>Ga0307509_10003593_pt1 | contig 23311 bp, 22 predicted proteins | sample 10_EM_MG_FD_202245 | JGI IMG/M metagenome (GOLD analysis project Ga0307509, IMG submission 202245) | Populus trichocarpa ectomycorrhiza microbial communities from riparian zone in the Pacific Northwest, United States - 10_EM | ecosystem: Host-associated > Plants > Roots > Unclassified | place... | reverse complement strand
AGTCCATCATTTAATCTACGCGACTATTCAATGTGATAAATTGACATGCAAGCTCCCCCGGTGAGATGTAGCCGATGGTTGGCTAAGTGGGCGCTACCCATAGCCAGCCTCTCGGGACATACTCTACCGTGATAAGACTCATACCTCTAGAGTCCAATAACAACCCATAGTAATGCTACAAATCAAGGGGAGAAGGTCCAGGCTGGTTACTGAGGTATTTGTCTTGAAAGCACCCTGGCCTTCTGAGACTACCTGAGCACCACTAGGAAGATTACCCTACAACCCGTAGGCTAGAATAGACTCCTAGATGCCCGAGAGACCATATATGAGCAACCTCCATTTTGGTGGTTACCCATACTCCCCTTATATATCCTGTGAACGACATTCAGTCGGACGGACGGCGACGACTTATACGGTGTTACGGCAGCTGCTCCAATGACCTCTTTTAACTAGCAAACGAGCAACTACACAGCCGTCTGCCTATGACACGCCGTCCCAACCCTGGGGCCAGAGGGGGGTGTTAGCAAAACCCGCCCAAGTTCAATAGCATGTTCGGGCCACCCTTATACAGGCGTGGGGCCTCCCCGCGCAGATCCGTGTGCGCCCAAGAACATCAAAGAGCCCATAGAATGTGAGGCAATCGACCTCTAAGTTCTAGGATGATTTTGCCGGTGAAGGTAGGGTAACTTGGACACCTCAGTAGGGTAACTGGGGTCCATGGGCATAATGACCAAATTCCCAAGGTAGGGTAACTTTGCCTTCTTATGCCTTTAACCGCTCAGGAAGTCCTCCAGGCGACCACAGAAGTCGTCTTGGAGGTCCGTGTAATATTCTCATAATTCTCTTGACCTTATGCGAATGTCCTCCCGAAAGGTTACCCTGCCTAGTAGAGTACCTCAAGGCTACTCCACAGTTGCCTAGGCTTTATCCTAGGTTTACCAGCTTTTTTTATGAAGTATACGAGACCATACCACCTCTGGTTACCTCTTGGTATACCATTGGGCTAAGGTGATAGTGATTGTAGCTACCTATCGTAGGGTCGTTACAGCCTTTGACCTTCGTCCTTTGGCATGTACCACCTGTTCTTATACAGGAGCAAGTCCTTTTTGATACTAAAATTTGTATCTACCTCACTATCGCCTTTGCACAGTGCCTTTAGTGTTGCTAAATAGGTTTGATCACTATTGGCTGCTTTCATAAGAGCCTCATGAAATGTTGTCAGCAACCGAAAACCTTGGCAAGTCTGCAACACCTGTGGTCGCAAGATAACAGGCTCCTCTCCAATATACTGTCCAGGGCGAAAAAATGTAAAGGGTTCGGAATTACTCCCCCCTTCAGGCCGGTAGTCCCTACGCCTCGACAAAGCATGAGCCTTTTCATTCAGCCGTCCTTCTCTATAGATAACCTTAAAATTGAACGGTTGTAGAAACTCTGCCCACCGGTGTTGTCTGCGGTTTAGAGTTTTTGTAGTATTAAAGTACTCTAAGTTCTTATGATCGGTATACACCAATATCTGATGATCAACCGACATCAACATATATGCCCATTCTTTCAAAGCTGCCACTATTGCGGCCATCTCTTTATCATGAACGTCATAATTTATCTCTGCTGGCGAGAACTTTCTACTATGAAAAGCTACAGGATGCCATTTCTCATCTTCACAGAGTTGAGATAATACGGCTCCTAACGGTCACTCACTAGCGTCGGTTTCCAACTTAGTTGGACGAGTGTCATCAAAGTGTGTCAGAATCAGATCTGTGGTAAACATCTCCTTCAATTTGGCAAAAGCATCTTGACATGAGGTAGTCCACATCGATTTGATACCTTTCTTTGTCAAGTCCGTTAATGGTTTGGCTATCTGGCTAAAACCTTTTATGAACCGACGATAGAAATTAGCAAAGCCCATAAAGCTTTGCACATCGACAACCTTCTCGGGCGTTGACCATGCCCGGATCTCTTCAACTTTTGTACTTGTCATAGAGATTCCTCTATCGGATATTTTATACCCAAGGAACTCTACTTCCCGTTGATGGAAGCTTGACTTCTTAATGCTAACGCAATGGCGTGCCTTTCTCAGCCTTTCCATGACCCGTCTTACCAGGGCGACATGTTCTTCAACTATTTCTGTATAGATTACAATGTCATCCATATAGGCGATGACTCCGACATCTAGCATGTCACGGAATACATCATTTATCATACGCTGAAACGATGGTGCGTTGCATAACCCAAAGGGCATCACGGTGTACTCATAAAGACCGTATCTGCTTTTAAAAGCGGTCTTCCATTCTTCACCTTCCGCCATGCGGATTAGGCAATAGCCATTCTTCAAATCCAATTTGGTGAAGATAGTGGCTTTGCCGAGTCAACTCCTAAGCTCGCTCATCAAGGGCAACGGATACTTAATCTTGATAGTAATCTTGTTTAACTCTCGGTAATCAACACATAACCGAAGCGTTCCATCGGGCTTCGCCCCAAATAATAGAGGGGCACCTATTGGCAAGGAATATCTCCTAATCTTTCCATGGTCATCCATTTCCCTAATAGAATCCCAAAGTGCGTCTAGTTCCTTCTTAGACAAGGGATAGATAGGCCCATCTGGTAGTTTGGCCTCAGGAATCGAGTTGATTCGATGATTGTATTTACTATGATCAGGTAAAGCATTGATTTTCTCTTGACTGAATATATCTGCATAGTCTCAATATTCAGGGAGAATCTTAATCTTGATGTCCTCGCCGTCTTCATTAGTGTAAAGAGCCATGCCCATGGCAAAGATATTGTCTGGGTCCTGGGCTAAGAGTTCTTCTTCGGTAATGAAATCTAAGCACCTTTCTTTCCTTAGCCAGTGGGCTTTACAATATTCTGATCGCCACTTAAGACTGCCCTTGTCCCAGTTGATATCTGGGTTGTGGTCCTTTAGCCACGACGTTGGCATGTAACCATTCACTTTGCCTGCCGGTATATCTGCGACTTCAAATCGCATCTTGTTCATATAGTCACCTATCTACATATCCACCGTAGTGGTATAGTGTAGACCTGAGCCGGGAATGTGGTTTCCACTGGCATCGAGAATCGGTGTCGGTTCTTTCCGACGTACACAAGGTACTTGGGCATTCTTAACCCAATCACTGCTTAACACAGCCCCAGTAGCGCCACTATCTAACAATAAGAGGGCTTCACCATTCAGCCTCTCTTGATTGTGGCTCCATTCCAGTCTCACTCTCACGTGAATGGATCTTGGATGTGGGGGTGGGCCTGCAAGCCTCAACCGCTTATCGGGTCTCTTGTCCCTAAACATTGCGGTTAGTAACTTTCCAGAAGAATTTGGTAAGGTTCTACTATAGCTAATCAATGTCTCTTGCCTTTCGACACAAGAGCGGCCACAACGGGTCGTGAATAACCTTTGTCACTTGATAGATTTTACGGGGTTTCAATAGCTTCGCTGTTTACTATCACGCCAGCATGATTTCGGGTATTCAACCCTCCTCAGGTAAACTTGCAAAATAACTTCAATTGCCAAGTCAAGTCCAGCCTGACGAAATCAACACAAAACCCAACCAAATTCAATCCAGAATTCCAAACAATATGAGATAAGCAAATAACACTTTCTCAAAATCACATAAGAAATAAAAACAAAAGTGTAAAACAAAGTATCGTAACTATTCCCAATATAACAAAAGAAACCCAACCAATCTCGCTATCCCTATAGCCAGATATTAGTTTCAATATGTTGTACCTCTGGTGGGGAACATTACTACTTCGTTTCCGTCATCTATCTTATCAGCCTTTCCAGGCTCTAGAGTAGAGTTAGCTTTCACATTCCTATCACCTCTTGGGATAGATCTTACCTAGCCGTCCATATCGGTATGAATCTCCAAGATATCCAAATCTGGAGGTGGTGATCCGCGGACCTCGGCTACTACTTGCTTAACAGCAGGTTTCGGAGCAGCTTCAATGCGGCGCGATTTCGGGACTTGGATGGCTTCGTATCCAGCTTCACCGGCGCCTCTGTTTCGACCAATTCGAGAGGACGCAACAACTGGAGTAGCGAAAGGACACTTTGCCCAATAGTGACCGGCTTGTGCACATCGAGAGCATTGATTCAACCGTTTGCGTTTGTCAATCAGACTCTGAGAAATATCACGATGCATCGTCATGTGCTCTGTCTCTTGAGGTCTTGAGGACCCAGACGCATGATTGCGGGGTTTCTGTTGGCGTGGCCCCGAGCTTTTCCTATCCTTTCGCTGTCACTTAGCGGACGATTGCCTATCATCGCTCCTTTCTGGTCTGGAATGATGTCTTTTCTTTGTAACCGTTCGGTTAAAGGACGTAACGTCTTCCAACTGATGTCCGGTTTGACGGAGGAGATTGATATAGTCGACGTATTCGTCGGGAAACGGAGTCTTCAAAGCCCATGCATTGCGATGGTCTGTAGTTATACCTACACGGGCTTTGTCCTTGACAAAATTGCCACTATATCCCAACTTTAAAGCCAGTCTCATCAGCTTGTCACAAAAGTGATCGATCTTACCGGACTTCATAGTCAAATCATTCCACTCCCTAAGAGCGCGATCCTGATCGGAGTGTCCACCAAAACTTGACACCAGCCGTTGCCGAAAACCTTCAGAAGTGCGAAGGACATTTTTCGGATCGAAGGGAATACCTTCTCGACGGGCACCCTTCTCACTAACATAAGGGTGTATGCTCTGGTACCATTTTTTGGCAGGACCTTGGAGAAGGGGGATTACCAAACTGACTTTATCCCAGTCCTTCCGGAGGGATTCTCTAAAGTAGTCCAGTTTGATTTCGCAATCCTGTATGAAGCGTTGAGTATCGGTAGAGTCACCTTGGAATGGATCGACACCTAATTTCTCAGGTTTCTTCGGTCGATGCGCTGACTTCTTACCCTTGCGTTGTTTCCGAAGATACTCTGCAAGCGCGTGACACCGCCTATCATACTTGTCCTTCCTCGCATCATTCTAGTGTGACTTGCTTCTTCCTAGGAATTTCCACGTATCGGGATAGGAGGAGTCAGAATCGCCATCTGACCAGGAGTCGGAATCACCCCGATCTCCACCGCCTCCAGCGTTTCCACCACGGGGAGGAAGATTTCCTCCACTGCCACCAGTGTTTCCGCTGGGGCCTCTTCTAGGGGAATCATACCCACTAAAACCTTCTTAGCCCGGCACGTCCTCGTCCATTCTCTCAGGTAATGGGTTAGACGGTGGGGGAGGAGGTTGTTGACTAGTAGCACGAGTGTTAACCGCATAGTCTCTTAAAAAATCAGGGCAGTCACTGTGCCTAGTGTGCCTTACACTCTCACAGTACCCACATCGGTTCTGTTTTGACTTTGGCTGAGGAGCGTAGTGCTTCGGTCTCGACCAAATATTGATCGCCTCAAAGTCACTCTTGAGACATGGAAACATATGCGCATAACAAATATCGCTTCCTTCGGCCACAACGCTACAGTCAGGAGAACAAACACCCGTAGGCGCTAGAGCTTTTGACCTTCGGGTAAAACCGGGAGGTCCAACATTACCCGAAGGCTTTGCTGGTGCGGGTGGTGCTATTGCCGAAACAAAGGCACCTGGGACTTGTGGAGTGGTGGGTAGAGGGGTTTGCCCTTCTACCGCAAAGGGTCGTTCTCGTTCGATAAAAATGGCCGGCGTATTTTGTTTTACTGCATGAGGGGCAGGTACTGTCGACAATCGTGGTAAAGGGAGGGTGTTGCTGGGACAGTCTCCGGAGGTGGCGGCTGAGGAGAATTCTGTCTCGATGATCTCCCCGACGAAATGGAGCTAGATTTGGTAACCCCGAGAGGACGTGACGATGGCCGGAGGTTTTTGACCGAAGGAGTTGTTCCCAGTGATTGGACAACCTCACTGAAGGCCACTTCGAGAGGGGATCGACGTTCATATGCTTCAGCCACCTGCCTTTGCAATTCCGCAAGCTGCTCTTGCTGTGCGATAAATTGTCTACCTACCTCATTCAAACAAGGTTGATATTTCTCATAAATCATACAGGCTGCGACTTCAGCAGCATAATGAGGAGGGGGTTCTATTGCCAAAGGGAGGGCAGGGGCAGCCTTCATAACCACGTCATTGTCTGCGTCAATGGAGTACCCCTGGGCAGCAGCCTGCTCCAAGGCTTCTACCCTTTTCCGGATCATCTGATCGGACATAGCTAGAGTGCGGAAGTTCTTTCACTGGTATTTCATCCAACGATTAGCGTTTTCCACAATCTCAGTTTCAAATGCATGCTGATGCTCTGCAGCAAGATTGAGGAGATGGCTTTGTGCATCTTGCATCTGCCGTGTGATTTCCTCAAGTATGTATGATTCAACGAGATCTTTTGTGAAATCAGCAAAAGACATCTTCCGTTGTCTATTCTGGGGTATTCTCCGTCCTACTAATGGGTCATGAGTGAAACTTTGGAGGAAGGCGCAAGGGTCTTCAATCTCCATCTCTGTGACCGTACTAGGTATTTCCTCCTCAAAGGTAGGGTCATTCTCAATGTCATATGTCAGGAGCTGCTGGATTGGCCGCCAACCTAATCTCTTGAGGTCTGCTCTTGCAGAAGCTCGAGATATTTCTCGTTCAATACCAGTCATGCCATCAGGACGAGAATGAAAGCGGGACACAGCGATAGTTGAAGACATTGTTCTTTCCACCCGATGCTTCTTGTACCAGACAAGCGACTCGTAATCAAACAATGTCCAAACTGTAGGCTAAAACAACAATTCTCAGAAGAGAGTTAAGTGAGTGCACTTAACTATATACTGTAACGGGGGCACCCTGTAGAGAGGTGAACTCTAAGGTTGCGACCGCACCAAACACTCAAAGTAGAAGATAACGATGAGGTAAAATAATTCAGAAGAATCAACGGTAAAACTTAATATAGTTAAGCTCGAAGCTTCCCGCAATTTAGTTCTCTCGAGGAAAGGTTGGTTGTCGAAGTAGAATGCCAAACGCTTAAACTTAAGTAGATATCAGATTTAAGCCTTTGACATTCACGACTACTTCCGACCTTGTGCGAGCACCCTGTCCTTCTCAGGGTCTGTCCGAAGTCTACCCTCCATCAGGATTTATCCTGCCGGAACTGTCGGACCAACTCGGGTACACTTAACTCCGTTCATAGGATATGAGTTTCTGCAATGCATCTCCAATACAACCGCAGGTGAAAAACTCTTCCTATCGAAGTCATACCAGTGGCTAACTGTTATGACAACAACCGGAATCAAAACCTAGGTGGTGGACTCTCTGGCCCAGTTACAGTTTCGTCTATACAAGGTATGCAGTCCATCATTTAATCTACGCGACTATTGAATGTGATAAATTGACATGCAAGCTCCCCCAGTGAGATGTAGCCGATGGTTGGCTAAGCGGGCACTACCCATAGCCAACCTTTCGGGACATACTCTACCGTGATAAGACTCATACCTCTAGAGTCCAATAACAACCCATAGTAATGCTACAAATCAAGGGGAGAAGGTCCGGGCTGGTTACTGAGGTATTTGTCTTGAAAGCCCCCTGGCCTTGTGAGACTACTTGAGCACCACTAGGAAGACTACCCTTCAACCCGTAGGCTAGAATAGACTCCTAGATGCCCGAGAGACCATATATGAGCGACCCCCATTGTGGCGGTTACCCATACTCCCCTTATATATCCTGCGAACGACATTCAGTCGGACGGACACCGACGACCTATAGGGTGTTAGGGCAGCTCCTCCAATGACCTCTTTTAACTAGCAAACGAGCAACTACACCACCGTCTGCCTATGACGCGCCGTCACAATACTGGGGCCAGAGGTGGGTGTTAGCTAAACCCGCCCAAGTTCAATAGTATGTTCGGGCCACACTTATACAGGTGTGGGGCCTCCCCGCGCAGATGCGTGTGCGCCCAAGAATATCTAAGAGCCCATAGAATGTGAGGCAATCGACCTCTAAGTTCTAGGATGACTTTGCCGGTGAAGGTAGGGTAACTTGGATTCCTCAGTAGGGTAACTGGGACCCATTTGCATAATGACCAAATTCCCAAGGTAGGGTAACTTTGCCTTCTTATGCCTTTAACCGCTCAGGAAGTCCTCCAGGCGACCATAGAAGTCGTCTCGGAGGTCCATGTAACATTCCCATAATTCTCTTGACCTTATGCGAATGCTCTCCCGAAAGGTTACCCTGCCTAGTAGAGTACCTCACGGCTACTCAACAATTCCCTAGGCCTTATCCTAGGTTTACCAGCTATTTGTATAAAGCATACGAGATCATACCACCTCTGGTTACCTCTTGGTATACCATTTGGGCTAAGGTGCTAGTGATTGTAGCTACCTATCGTAGGGTCGTTACACAGCCACTTCAGGTGGGACTGCGGGTAGCAGAGCTGGTCCTCAAGCTGCACCGGGAGGGAGCACGGCGACTCACCGCTCCTGGCGGTCCTCCAGTGGATCAGCTCTGTTTTTGGGATGGAGAAGGAGATGTTGATTGGGGAGGCCATCCTTTTCAGCGAGGAGAAAGATTTCTGAAGGAGGCGGACATTCGTTCTGTAGCAGGGGGAGGCCACTGTGACAGCAAAGTCATTAATGTAGGAGATGGTGAGAGATCTGGGAGACTCCAGGTGGAGGGAAGAGACGTATATGACGAAGAGCAGGGGGGAGATGAGTGAGCCTTGAGGGACGCTGACCGAGAGGGGAGCGAAGGTGCGGGGGGCCCTTGGTAAGTTAAGCGGCAGGTGTGGTCTCTGAGGAAAGACCCGACCCACTGGACCAAGTACGGCCTGATTCACTTCCTTCGGAGGAGGGAGAGGAGGGAGTGGGATTCCACGTTATCAAAGCCTCCCTTAACATTAAGGAAAAGGGTGGAGACTTTGTACCGGAGGTGGTGAAAGGATTCAACATTGTGCTGTAGGACGAGGGCGGCATCGGCAGTGGATCTCCCAGGGAGGGACCCGCACGTAACTACTGTGACCGTTTTTTTACTTTTTTTGTTTACTTTTTTTTTTTTTAAATCCTATGTTCATTGTTAATACGGTACAAGAAATGACATGCATCTTTAACGATATGGCCAAAAACAAAACCGACAATCAAACCAACAATCAACAAAAGAAATAAACATAACCAGTTCCCCTAACGAGACCAATAATCGTCGCAAAGCAGCCGTAGCTAAAATCAAGGAAAGTATAAAACGCTTAACTAGTCTCGAGGGCCAGGGGCGGATAGGGCGGTAGATTGAAGGAGGGGGTTTGTAGGGGGGTTGTGGAGGGAGGGAGCAAGCGGGGGCATCCCAGGAGGGAAACCAGTAGTGGTGGTGCGAATGAACTCAGCCAGCACAATGAGCTGCTGCTGGTCGGACCAGATCGGGCCTTAGGGGCCAAGTCTGAGACCCCATGGAGGAGGCGGGATCTCTGACGGGCGGAGGAGGGGCAGGACAGGATGGCATGTTTGAAGGTCTGCGGGGCCTCAGAGCACAGCGGGCAGGACGTGTCGGCATCAGGATTGTCCCATGCGGGGTGAGCCGAGAGATAGCTCTTCCCAGAGGGCATCTGGTGTATTCTTGCTGCAACAAACTTGCCCAAGCCCATGAAGGGATGGGGGCGTGCTGAGGGCAGATAGGGGAAGTATGCTGGGGCTGGGGTGGAAGACCAGTCAGAAAGGAGGAGTTGCTTAGCCCTTTGCTTGAGGCGGGCATGAGACGGAACGATCCCCGGAATTGGGGGCAGGTAGTCTGTTAAGTGGAGGGAGATGGGCGGCAACGTCGAGACATCATGTATGGGGGCGGCGGCCATGTTAGCCAAAGCTGTGATGGCGTTGTGTCGGTACCTTGGGTTCTTGGTCTTGTCCGGAGCAGAGGGTCAGTCGAGGTTGAAGAAGAGATAAGGTCGGGAGGTAATTTTCCCACGCGCTATCAAGGTGGCACGGTGGGGCGAGAAGGTGGGAATGGATTTAGGGAGGCGTGCCATGGCAGGGTTTATCTCCGGAGGGGAGCAGATGAGCCTTAGGCCAGCAAGGCGGCGTTGGTGGCGCACAAGAACAGGTTGTGGGGGAAGACAGGCTTCTCTGTTCAAACATGTTATGTTGGTGGAGGAAAAACAGTTGGTGATCCACCTACAGACCTGGTGCCAGAAAACGGACATTGGGCCCATGATAGACTGGGGAGGATTCCTGACAGCGGTCCCATATAGGAGAATTGGAGCCAGGAGCGAGCGTGCCAAGGCGAGACAAAGGTAGGGTGGAAGGCCCATCCCGGGGGGAGAGAGGTGGCAAATCGTGGCTAGGGTGGCATTTGCAAGTGTGTACCTCGTGGAGAAGTGAGACCTTGGGTCAAAGGCGGGGGTGAAGATGAAGCCCAGCCACTTCAGGCGGGATTGTGGATAGAATAGCTGATCTTGCAGCTGCACCAGGAGGGAGCAGGGCGGCTCATTGCTCCTGGTGGTCTTCCAGTGGATCAGTTCAGTTTTCGGAAAGGGGAAGGAGATGTTGATTGGCGAGGCCTTTCTCTTGAGCGCTGAGAAGGACTTCTGAAGGAGGCGAATCTTGGTTCTGTAGGAGGGCGAGGCCACTGTGACAGCAAAATCGTCAATGTAGGAGATAATAAGTGACCTGGGGATTTCCAGGTGGAGGGAGGAGACGTATATGACGAATAGGAGGGGGGAGATGGGAGAACCCTGAGGGACTCTAGCCGACATGGGAGCGAAATGGCGAGGGGACCATTGGAACGTCAGGTGGCATGTGCGGTCTATGAGGAAAGAGCTGACCCACTGGATCAGGTGTGGGTGACCCCCTTCCTGCGGAGGAGAGAGAGGAGTGATGGGGACTTCACGTTATGGAAGCCTCCCTTCACATCAAGGAAGAGAGTGGAGACTTTGTAGCGGAGGCGGTGGAAGGACTCAACGTGATGTTGTAGGACGAGGGTGGCATAGGCAGTGGATCTTCCAGGGAGGGACCCACATTGAAGGGGATGGATGAGGGAGCATATCGCTGCTTGGGCTGAAAGGCGGGAAGCTACCACTCTCTCAAGAATCTTAGAGTGCGTACGAAGGAGGACGATAACCCTGAAGGAGGAGGGCGAGTCGTATGAGGGTTTACCTGGCTTGTCGAGGACAATGTCAAGTGCTTTTTTGAGGGAGGGAGGGTGAAAACCGTGGGCTAGCAGGGGGTTCAGGAGGGAAGGAAGAAGGGAGGGTTTGATGCGGTGTACAGACTTCCATACAGAGTACGGGATGTGGTCGGGGCCAGGGGCGCAGGTGCTCGAGGATTTGGAGAGGGCCTGGGATATCTCTTCGAAGGTGAGAGGGGTATAGTCCTCATAGTGCGTGAGGCGGAGGAGCGGGGTAGGTGGGGGTTTGGAGGTAAAAAGGTGGTCAAGAAGCGTTTCCGCTACCTCGGCCAGGTCAGAGGCCCCTGGTAAGTCCGGGAACCTCTGTGGTGGGCTACCAAATGCGAATCTCTTGGCCGTCCATAGGGAGCACGTGGTGGCCGACGACAAGAAGTCCGACCAGTGTATTTTCTTGGCCGAGGCGATGGGCTTAAAGTATGTTCTTCTCGAGCTCTTCACATTGCTCAAGTTAAGGGGGGACGGGTCGAGGCGGAATATACTTGCAAACTTGTGATACTCCCTCCTCAGGTAACTACTGTGACCGTTTTTTTCATCTTTTTTTTATATCATATGCATTTGTTTAAGGTACAAAGACAGACACGCTCCGCGCCCTCTATTTTCCTCTCTCTTAAAATACTTTCCGCATTTGGCCTACATAAACCACAGGGTTTGGTCTTTATTTCTTCACGATACATCTATGTTGGCTTTTCACTTGGGCTTCATCTTCAAGTGAAATATATATTTCACCTTTGCTGAGAGGATTTTTATTCTTGGAAAGTCGAACTGGTAGTTTGACTTTACTTTCTCTCTCCTCCTCCCTGTCCCCGGGCCTGGCCTGTTGGCCTTGTCCAGATGTCGTCTACCCCTCTCGCTTCCACTGGTGCAGGCCCGGCCTTGGCTGTCGGCCCTGCTTGCTCTGCTTCCTCTCGCCAGGACCGTAGGGCTGATCCTATCTCTCACTCGTCGTCATCCCAGTCCAGTCAGGCCTCTCTCTCCGGGGAGGCTGACAATGTCGCCAACATTCTTGGGCATGCTGTCTACAATGCCTCCGCCGCAACCTTCCCCGACAGCCAACTGGCTATGGCCCCCCTTCTCGCCCAACTCATCGCCATGGCTAATGACCTTGGTGCCTCTGTTACCTTCTTGACTTCGCAGGTTGAGTCCCTCACCTCCGCCCAGGCAGAGCGCTCAGCCACCCCCTCACCACCAGCCACATCCAATCTGGAGGCATCCCTCAAGGACTTGTCCTCTCGTGTCGCTGCTCTCTCTTCCCACCGCGCCCCACCGGTGGCACCCCCACTACCTCAAGTGCCACCCCCTCCCGCCCCTGCTGTCCAAGCTAAACCTGCTCAGTAGAAGAAAAAACTCGCCACCCGCCTCACGTCTTGAATAGTCGCCGCCCCGGATTTTCCCTTCCTCTTTGAGGGAAAATGGTATAGCAACCCGGACACATAGGCCAAACGCCACCCGGACTCACCCCAAGCGGCTATCCTTTTCGCCTCTCGCCACCCCCAATCAGAGGAAGCCAAACCTTACTCTGAGCATTATCCAGCCACCTTACTCTTCCATACCGGTCCTCCCCCCGGTTTCACGGTTTCTGATCCCCCACAGCCCCAAGAACAAACCTGGGCACAGGTTACCAGGAAGGGCGGTAAGGGCAAGAAGAACGCCACTGCCGCACAAGTCGCTGTGTCAAGCAAGAGTAGTGTCCCCAAAGGACCCCCACAGCTGCCAGCTGTTCAACGTCGTTTCTTTGCCCCCCGTACCTCTCCAACCCTCCCGAACGATTCGTTCATCATGACTGCTACCCTTCCCGACATCATGGCCACTGTGCTTAAAGAGGCCCACTGCTCTCTACCCCTCTCCCTTACTGCCTCGGTCAATCGCAATGAGGCTGTTACTCTCACGGCTAATCCCTACACCCCGTTTTCTGCTTACTCCCCCTTTTTTGATGCAATGACTAAGAAGCTCAATCAGAGTTTCCCGGTTGGCGATAATCCTTTCCAGGTTTTCAGGGAAGCACCCACAAGTGTGGAGCTTCTCATCCACAATCTTCCTCTTTCTATTCTCCCGCACAAGCCTACTGACCTCTTTCCCTCACTCCTTGAATCAATCAGCAATGCTATTGACGTCCCCATATTTGGGGCTAGATTCTTACAGTCAGATCCGGTAAAAAGGGCTGAGAAGTGCACGACCTCAGTGGTTGTGGCAGTCGACCCACTCCATGTTTCCCGGTTCGGCGAATCTATTCGGCTTTTCTCCCGCGCCCGCACAGTCGCCCCCGCCTACTCTGCCTCCAAATCCACGCAGTGTCGAAAGTGCTGGCGTTTTGGTCACTCTGCTCCTCTATGCAAAGAAGAGGCACAAGCTTGCCCGATCAGCACTCTCCTTCATCACCGCTCCGCCCACAGATGTGCTAACCAAAGCTGCCCGAAAGGGGGCTTTGAGAAGTCGGTCGTGGGTTGCTGTAACGCCTCCCCCCCTCTCTGTATCAACTGTGGTGGTCAGCACGTCTCTTTCGATGGCACTTGTCCCATCCGCCGCGAAGTCCTCTCCACTCTTTGTCCTCCTAGGGACCAAGACATTCCCGATGCCCCCGATGTGGGCCTCCCCCAAACTACCCCTCAGGGTCCAACTGTTCACCCAACTGTACCGGCCACTACAGCCAGACACAGTTCTCTTTTCCCTCCCACTACGGAATCTACCCAGCCTGAAACCGTTAAAATTGTTCGCAGCGCTTCCGCCCACTCTAGTCTTGCCTCCCCCCACCCCCGCAGAAACCTCTTTGGTGCTGGCAGCACCCTCTTCAGAGCTAGCACCGGTGCCGACTGAAGCGAGCCCGCTCCGACCGACGTCCACATGGATCTATAGATGTTGAGAAGCCCAGCCCCAACACAGAGTCCTTCACCATCCCAATCATTCCATTATCCTGGTTGTTTAAATCTTTCCATTGTTCAGCATAATTGTCTCGGTAGCAGTAATGTTTTTCAAACTCTTTGTAGTTTTTTTACTTCGGTAGAAAGTTCTCCTCATATCGTGGCTCTTCAGGACATTCCTCTTTGGAGGAACTGTCCTCCTGTTTTCGCAACTATAAATGTTTTTTTCCTCCCGCAACTGATAGCTATAAGCCTCGAGTTGCAACCTATGTTCATGAAAGGCTATTGAGTGTTATTTCTATTCTTCCATTGTTATTTGAAAGGGGCGACCTCATGGCAGTGAATTTTCACTCCCCTGAGGGACTTTTTGATACCTCTCATAATTGATTTCGTTTGTACAACGCCTACTCTATTCCTAATGGTCACACTAGGTCAGTTTCTCCTGTTGATTTGTTTCCTCAGCATGATTTTTCTACACTTGTCCTTGGGGACCTCAACATTCATCATTTCGTTTCCGACCCGACTCATTTGCTCTCCGGCTACGATCAGTTCATAAGTTCTTCTTATTTCGACAGGGTGTCAGCTCTGTTGTTTTTTCTCCTCAATACTCCCAGAGTCTACACCAGGTTCCCGTTCACCTCTAATCACCGCCCCGCAGTACTTGATTTGTCCTTTGCCAACAGTGCTTTGCTTCCATATTTCTCCTCTTGGAACCCCTCCCTCCCGCCAACCAGTTCGGATCACACCTCCCTCTCAATCATTCTCTCCACTCCGCTCCTAAAGCCCCCGCCCAGGGGCCTCAATTGGAAATTCACGGATTGGGATCACATTTCCCCTCTGCTCACCGATCTTACACTTGCAGCCCCCTCTGCTCTCCCCACTCCAAACCCACTCGACCTATGGTTTGACGACTCCCTCGCCAAAATCACGCACCTCATCACCTCCAACACCCCAACCAAACACCCGTTCTCCTACTCTAAGCCCTGGTGGACTCCAGAACTCACACAGCTACGACCCATCCATTACCATACAACCCGCCTATTGAGGAAAAATCAGTCCTTGCCCGCCCTGGCCCGTGCTGCTCGGAACACGTATTTCAAGGCAATCCAGACCCCCAAGAGAGTCCACTTGTCGCAGTCTCTGGCCAACCCCGACGCCCAATTGGTCTGGGATGCTCGAAAGATTGCAGCCGGCAGAACCCCGGATCGTTTCCCCACGCTTGAGAATACCTCCTCTCCCACCGAAATTAACAATACACTTCTACAACATTTCTTCCCTCCTAGACCCTCTCCTCCTCCTCCTCTCATCTTTCCTGCGTTTAAGAATGTCCCCCCGATTTCACCAGCAGAAGTGTCCTCCGCACTTCGAAAATCCTCCAACACATCGGCCCCTGGCCCAAGTGGAATTCCTTACTCTATCTGGAAGCAGGTTCATAAGGCCAACGAGCAGCTTCTTCCAGCTCTTTTCACTCCCCTCCTTACCCACGGATACCACCCCCTAGCCATGAAGAAGGCCAACGGCATTGTCCTGGACAAACCAGGCAAACCTGATTACTATACACCTGCTTCCTTCCGCATCATTGTCCTGCTCGAAACAGTTTCCAAGATGCTCGAAAGACTTTCTGCTCTTCGTCTCGCCTCCGCCGCCCGCTCTCTGGGCCTCTTACACCCCAATCAGTGTGGATCCCTAGCTGGTCTGGGCTGTTTCGACGCTGTCGCTACTCTTACCCACGAAGTCCGCCTACTTCAGGCTGCTTCCTTCAAAGTATCAACTCTTTTCCTGGATGTCAAAGGAGTTTTTGACAATGTCTGCGCTAACAAGCTGGTCAATACCCTCGCCAGAGGAGGTGTCACCGCCTATCTGGTTGCCTGGATCAAGTCTTTCCTCTCCAAACGCCAATGCCGACTCAGTTTCCAAGGTGCGCCTAAGGTTTTCTGCCCAGTCGCGGTTGGCACCCCTCAAGGCTCGCTCATTTCTCCTCTTCTTTTTGTACTTTATATAGCCAACCTCCACGCCACTATCCCCCAAGGTATGGTGATTTCCTATGTCGACAACCTCACCATAACAGTCGGCTCGGACTCTGTTCGTTCAAATATCCGCGCTCTTCAATACTTTTTCGGCATCATCCAGAGGCGGGGTGCCGACCTGGGGGTGGCTTTTTCTGTCCCAAAAACTGAACTCATTCACTGGAGGACTCCAAAGGACCGCTCGGATGTCTCCTTTGCCCCCATAGTGATCAACAACATGCTTTTTCCTCCCTCTCAAGCTGTGAGGTGGCTTGGCTACTGGCTCACCCCTACTATTCACTCCTCCGTTCACTTCCTGAGACGACTGGCACTTGCCAAAGCCTCTTTCACTTCAATCCGACAGCTCAGTGCAGCTGGCAAAGGCCTCTCCTCCTGGTGCAACAGGAAGCTAATCTTCGGCGCCATCCTCCCGATTCTCACCTATGGCTGGGACATTTTTGTTCCGGATGCGGCCACTCTGAAGAAACTCAACTCGTTCTGGCATATGGTGCTCCGGTGGACAACTAACTGTTTTTGCACCACTGCCCTCGGCGCTCTGTACCGGGAAGCTTCGCTACCACCCATTTCCTGCATCTGCAAACACCGCCGTCGGTCAGCTGCCCTCCACTTGGTCTGCGCCCCCTCAGAATTCAACCCTGCTACTACCCGGATACCCGAGTCTGTCCCACCTGTGACCACGGGTGTTCAGTGGACGATCATCGTTTCCTTCTCCAAGGCTTCTTCAAAGCCGTGCACCTTACTTCATGGCTAGGTCGGGCAGTGAACTCCGCCAAGCACCTACCACTAGACTACTTATGTCACGAGGTCTCGGACCTTATTGGGGAAATCTCTATCCTCCCGCTCGCCTCAACCGATCTCGTGGCGCTCCCGCTGTCGAGGGTGCCCTCCATCACCTACCAAGCTCTCAGAACTCCTCTGATACAGTCACTCCTCGCTGACTGGCTGGACATAAGTCAACCGGTGCCCTCTTCCTATCCTTATGATGCCTGCCTCACTCCCCATGCCTTTACCAGCCTTCCTCGATTTATATGTGGCCGCATACACCAGAGGCGTTCAGGCGCCTGCTACCTTGCCCCACATATATCCTGGAGGAACAGGGACGCCAGCAGCCTCTGCCCTTTCTGTGAGGAAGACGATGAGTCCTTCCATCACGCGATTCTCCATTGCCCCGCTAAGGCTCACCCTTGCCTCGCCCATCTCTCAGGTGTGGACGATATTGGCCCTGACGGTCCCCTTTGGCTCTCGGTTCCCCTCCTTAGAGGGTTAGCTGAGTATCTCTACGCTACTCGCACGGGCTTTCCTCCAGCCATGATGCGCATTTGAGCCAATACTGTGACTCCTGAGCCGGGTTCGGGCTCGGAAAGTGCTTAACTCATATCTCCCTAGCTTGGCCCCGGCCTTCTAGGAATTGTTACTTTCAAAACTCCCCTGCTCGAGTTTCTCTTCGGGGTATTTACTATACGTTTTATGAGTTTCCTTTGTTCCTGTTTGTTTGTGGCAGTAGGCCTGTTGGGGCGAGGAGGTTTTTAGTACTTATGAGTGTTTTTCTTATAAGCTATAAGGAGGGCTTTACTTTACTTTTGTTTTGTTAGTCATCAATGGCGATGCAACAGGGCTCTGATGATCCCGCTTATACACTTGTTGTTTGAATTTTGTTATTTCCTGAGTTAGTTTTTGGAATTAAGGTTTTTTATATGCCATAGCGCGAGCTGCATGCAGGATTTTGTACCTAAATCAATAATCACATGATTCAAAAAAAAAAAAAGAAAAAAAAAGAAAAAAAAAAAGAAAAGAAGAAGAAAAAGAAAAGAAAAAAAGAAAATGTACAAAGACAGATATCCTCCGTCTCCTCTACACACCCGGCGATTGAAATCTCAACACCACGAGATTATCACCACTTTTCCCAACTCCACCGGCCGCTATAGGTTCGCCATAGAGGGTGGAGTGCATCTCCCATTATTTTTTCCTGCCCTTAGGTTTATCCCTTTGGGATTTCTTCTTCACCTTGGGCTGATGGATTTCGTCTTCTTTTGATAATGTTTCCTCTTTCTACCCCGCTTTTGCTCTGCCTCACCTAGAGCATTTGCACAGTCGGCAACACTCTTCTCAACGCCCATGTTACAGACGGCCGGGTACACCGTTTGCAGTAAGAGTAAACCTTTCCACAGGCCACAGTCAATTTCTCTACTCTCTATATCTTTAAGAGGCTGCCTAGTCAAGACACGAACGCGATTACCGATAGTTTCTACGGCACAGAGCTGGGTCTACCCCTCTTTCTTTTCTTCTCCTCACGGTTGGATCGGCTAGCACCCTACTGCTTCTTCACCTTTTGGCTGGTACCCACAACTACCTGGCTGGTATCCATAACTACTTCTTCACCTTCGGACCATGACCACGGTCCATCACGGCCTGCCTCTGGGAGGATGGTATTGCACTATCTCCTTCCCCTTTTTCGAGGTGCGGCCAAAATGGCTGGCCCCTCCCAGTCTCCCTAGGACTTCAATCATGCCGAGCCTGGCCCCCCCCCGCGCTGTGTGTGCAGAATTTTCAAGAGGTCTCCGCTACGTTTGCTTTTTGTTTTTCTTTTGTTTGGATGATAGTGCTATGTGTTTTCCTGACTCTTCCTGCTTGTTATTTGATTTGATTCCTTTCGTCTATCTTCTTAGCTAGTCAAGGGTTTCTTGTTGGGGGCCAGATGTGCGGTTGGTTCCATACCAGAGGGACTTGGGGGGTTGGCTTTTTCCCAGGGGTAGTAGGGGGTTTTTTCTATGCCATAGGGTAAGCTGCATGTAGGATTTTGTACCCATAAACAATAATCATATGATTCAAAAAAAAAATAAGAAAAAGAAAAAGGTACAAAGACAGACATCCTCCGTCTCCTCTACACACCTGGCGATTGAAATCTCAACACCACCAGATTATCACTACTTTTCCCAACTCCACCCCCCCTCATGAGTTCGCTCTAGGGGGTGGACTGCATCTCCCCTTATTTTCTCCTGCCCTTAGGTTTATCCCTTTGGGCTTTCTTCACTCTGGGTTGATGGTTTTCGTCTTTTTGATGATGTTTCCTCTTCCTACCCCGCTTTTGCTCGGCCTCGCTTGGAGCATTTGCACAGTCGGCAACACTCTCCTCAACGCCCATGTCACAGACGGCCGGGAACACGGTTTGCAGTAAGAGAAAACATTTCAATAGGCCACGGTCGATTTCTCTATTCTTTCTTTTGCTCTGAGAGGCTGCCCAGTTCAGACACGAACGCGTTTACTGATAGTTTCTACGGCAAAGAGTTGGGTCTACCCCTCCTTGTCGTCTTCTCATCACGGTTGGATCGGCTGGCACCCTACTGCTTCTCCACTTTTCTGGCTGGTACCCACAACTACCTGGCTGGTATCCATAACTAGTTCTTCACCATTTGGACTATGACCACGGTCCCTCACGGCCTGCCTCTGGGGGGATGGTATTGGACTATATCCTTCCTCTTTTTTGAGTGTGCGGCCAAAATAGATGGCCCTTTTGGCCTCCCCAGGACTTCGATTATGCCGAGCCTGGTCACCCCCGCATTCAATATACGGGATCTTTTAAAGTGGTTGCTTTGAGTTTGCTTTTTGTTTTTCTTTTGTTTGCATGATCGTGCCATGGGCTTTCCTGACTCTTCCTGCTTGTTCTTTGATTTGATACCTTTCGTCTATCTTCTTAGCTAGTCAAGGGTTTCTTGTTGGGGGCGAGATGTGCGGTTGGTTCCACACCAGAGGAACTTGGGGGGTTGGCTTTTTCCCAAGGGTAGTTGGAGCTTTTTTATATGCCATTGCGTAAGCTGCAAGCAGGATTTTGTACCTTAACACAATAATCGCATGATTCTAAAAAAAAAACTAAAAAAAAGGTACAAAAACAGCATCCTCCGTCTCCTCTACACACCCGGCGATTGAAATCTCAACACCACGAGATTATCACCACTTTTCTAAACTCCACCCCCAGTTATGAGTTTGCTCTAGGGGGTGGAGTCATACCGCCTCTACACTCCCCTTCCCTTAGGTTTATCCCTTTGGGCCTTCTTCACTCTGGGTTGAAGGATTTCGTCTCCTTTTGATGCTGTTTTCTCTCCCCACCCCGCTTTTGCTCTGCCTCACTTAGAGCATTTGCACGGTCGGCAACACGCTTCTCAACGCCCATCTTACAGACGGCCGAGAACACGGTTTGCAGTAAGGGAAAACTCTCCTCAGGCCACGGTCGATTTCCCTGTTCTCTCTTTTCTTTGAGAGGCTGCCTAGTCCAGACACCAACACGTTTTCCGATAGTTTCTAAGGCACAGAGTTGGGTCTACCGCTCTTTCTCCTCCTCCTCACACTGTCGGATCGGCTGGCACCCTACTGCTTCTCCACTTTTTTGGCTGGTACCCACAACTACCTGGCTGGTATCCATAACTACTTCTTCACCATTCGGGCTATGACCACGGCCTATCACGGCTTGCCTCTGGGAAGATCGTATTGCACTATCTCCTTTATCTTTTTGGGGTTTGCCAACACAGGGGGCCTGTTCCTCCTTGGCTGCGCCACCCCAGGACTCTGATTATGCCGGGCCTGGTTACCCTCGGGCTGATTGTGCGGGAACTTTCTCAAGTTGTTGTTGCTTTGTTTGATTTTTGTGTTTTATTTTTTGTCTGGATGAATGTGCCATGTGTTTTCCTGACTCTTCTGCTTGTTCTTTGATTTGATTCCTTTCGTCTATCTTCTTAGCTAGTCAAGGGTTTCTTGTTGGGGGCGAGATGTGCGGTTGGTTCCACCCCAGAGGGCCTTGAGGGGTTGGCTTTTTCCCAGGGGTATTGGAGGTTTTATTATGCCATAGTGTCAGCTGCATGCAAGATTTTGTACCTTAAACAATAATCATATGATTCAAAAACAAAAAGAAAAAAAGAAAAAAAAGAAAAAACAAGGTACAAAGAGAGCATTTAGGTTTAACGCTATAGCCAACAAAAACCATACCCTCCTCATCCCAGGAAACATCCAAACCCCCATGTCCCTCTGGTATGAGACCAACCGCACATCTCGCCTATCGCCCAACCAAATCCTATGAACATACGTGTACACCCGAAGGAAGTAGAAAGGAAAGTACCAAGCAGGAAGGAGAGGAGAACCCTTAGCGACATCTACTACAGAAAGTATAAAAACAAAGGGAATAAATGAACCTCTGACAAAGGAAATTTACATCTGATAAGTGACGTGTATCAGCCTGAGCTAGGAAGTAAAAGTATGGACCTGCACTCCGACGCGGTGCCGGGGGAAGAAGCGGTGCCCGGTGGCAGGTTGGGAAACAAATAAAGGAGACTTCGATGAGGGGTCACCGTTGGGAGTGCCAAGGCGGCATTAGTGACGGCCAGAAGGACGGGTGTAACCGAGCCGGGTTTTTCTATAGCGACCAAAGATCGACCGCGGGAGGTGAGCACTAAGGTGCCAGCTAAGGGGGTGGGAAGGAGGGGGGGGTGGGTGTAGCTGTAACCGAGCAACGGGACGAAGACCAAGAGGGTGGAAGAAGGGGGCTGTGAGGAGGAAGGACAGTCTGAACACTTGAGACGACCCACTAGAGTGACTGCGGCCGATGCTTTTCCGAATGCGAAATGAAGACGGAGCGCGGAAGTTACTAACCGAAGTGTTCCCCGACAGCACTACACAATCGAGACGGAAAGGTACTTCGCGAAGGGCTTGGAAAGCTCAGCGCCGACCGTGAGCGAAGAGGACAGAATGCCGACCGTGCAAAACCTAATCGAGGTGCAAAGGAAGTGCGGGGTAAGGGGGAGAACCGAACTTCATGAGTTGCAGTCAAGGATGAACAGGAACAAGAACCCTGTGAAGGAGGGGGTAGACCCCAGAGGGAGAGGAGGGGTTGTAGCATCACTCCCCTAGGCAGAAGCCATCAAGGGGGGGGAGAGGGGGTGGTGGTGGATCCCACCATATTTGCCCTGGTGTTGAGATTTCAATCGCCGGAGGTGTAGAGGAGATGGTTTGTGGTAACTACTGTGACTTTTTTTCTTTTTTTCTTTCTTTTTTTTTTTTCTTTTTTTTTTCTTTTTTTTTTATTTTTTTGATTTTTTAAATCAAGTGAGTTTGTTTTATTAAGGTACTGTAACGGGGGCATCCTATAGAGAGGTGAACTCTAAGGTTGCGACCGCACCAAAACTCAAAGTAGAAGATAAAGATAGAGTAATTAATTTACGAAGAATCAAAACGGTTAAACTTAATATTGTTAAGCTGAAAGCTTCACTCAATAAGTTCTCTCGAGGAAAGTTGGTTATCGAAGTAGAATGCCAAACGCATAAACTTAAGTAGATATCAGATTGAAGCCTTTGACATTCACCACTACTCCGACCTTGTGCGAGCACACTGTCCTGCTCAGGGTTTGTCCGAGGTCTACCCTCCATCAGGAATTATCCAGCTGGAAGTGTCGGACCAACTCGGTTACACTTAACTCCGTCAATAGGATATGAGTTTCTGCAATGCATCTCCAATACAACCGCAGGTGGAAAAACTCTTCCTATCGAAGTCATACCAGTGGCTAACTGTTATGACAACAACTGGAGTCAATACCTAGGTGGTGGACTCACTGGCCCAGTGGTAGTTTCGTCTATACAAGCTATGCAGTCCATCATTTAATCTACGCGTCTATCAAATGTGATAAATTGACAGGCAAGCTCCCCCGGTGAGATGTAGCCGATGGTTGGCTAAGTGGGCGCTACCCATAGCCAGCCTTTCGGGACATACTCTACTGTGATAAGACTCATACCTCTAGAGTCCAATAACAACCCATAGTAATGCAACAAATCAAGGGGAGAAGGTGCGGGCTGATTACTGAGGTATTTGTCGCGAAAGCACCCTTGCCTTCTGAGACTACCTGAGTACCACTAGGAAGACTACCCTACTACCCGTAGGCAAGAATAGACTCCTAGGTGCCCGAGAGACCATATATGGGCGACCTCCATTTTGGCGGTTACCCATACTCCCCTTATATATCCTGCGAACGACATTCAGTCGGACGGACGGCGACGACTTATACGGTGTTATGGCAGGTGCTCTAATGACCTCTTTTAACTAGCAAACGAGCAACTACACAGCCGTCTGCCCAAGACGCCCCGTCCCAACGCTGGGGCCAGAGGGGGGTGTTAGCTAAACCCGCCCAAGTTCAATAGTATGTTCGGGCCACTCTTGCACAGGCGTGGGACCTCCCCGCGCAGATGCGTGTGCGCCCAAGAACATCTAAGAGCCCATAGAATGTGAGGCAATCGACCTCTAAGTTCTAGGATGACTTTGCCGGTGAAGGTAGGGTAACTTGGGT
>Ga0307509_10003592_pt1 | contig 23312 bp, 18 predicted proteins | sample 10_EM_MG_FD_202245 | JGI IMG/M metagenome (GOLD analysis project Ga0307509, IMG submission 202245) | Populus trichocarpa ectomycorrhiza microbial communities from riparian zone in the Pacific Northwest, United States - 10_EM | ecosystem: Host-associated > Plants > Roots > Unclassified | place... | reverse complement strand
TTCTTTATCAAAAAAAATTCCCCCCCCCCCCCCCCCCCCCAACAGCCAAGTAGGTGTCACCTTTGGCATGCTTCCCAAACTCGATGGCCTTCCTCAAAGAGTAATCCTTCGGTTCAACTATTATATCAGAAAAATCTCATACTTGATCCCCGAGCTTTCAAGCGCGGAGACTGCGGTCCACATGGGAGCTAGCCGCTCAATCCTTTTGTCAGTAATAACGATCACCTTCGCCTTCATGTTTGCAAAGACCATTCCCACTTCCCGCGTGCTTCCGGGCCGAATCGAATACTTGAAGCAGACAGTTCAAAGGCATACTCTTTCTGTGGGCCGATAGGGGTGGCAAGTGACTGTGCTCCGTCAAGGAGTGAAGCCGCAGAAGCGGCAAAACGGTGAGGGTGAGTGGATACACCGTAACAAGGGCAGGTGGGCGGATGGGTGTATTGAACGGTACGGAGAAGCGACACTGCCTTGCTATGGGCGGTGGGAGCAAACCTCGCGAAGACCATTATGCAAGAGTGCAGGAACTAAGGTGCGAGCAGTGAAGTACGTTGACCACAAGTTAAAAAGAGCTGAGCGAGAGAAAGAATAAAATGATAGGGAAGGAAGAGAGGGATAGGTAGGGTGGAAGACTTCACGTAGGAATCTGGAGGAATCTGGAGCTTGGAGCAATTCAATCGTAGTTTATTAATAACTAAACGGAGAGGTGCAAATCCAGGCTTTGACACCTACCGGTACGGCATTACAATACCGTAGGTAAGCCAACTCAGCCTGCCTACCACTCAGTACTCGAGGGTGCACGAAAGTGATTAACAGGTTTGTGGCGCAGGTTGGAGCAAAGTTATAGGACCCGTCAGGCATGGTCCACACCCAACCGGCCCTGTCACTTTGTGCCAAACTGCCCCACAAAATGTGAACCACTTTCATGCACCCCCGAGTACAAGTACTGCCACCGGGTCTTGGGAAAATCAGTTGAGCCACCCCTCCTGTACTGGCTCCATACAGGACCTCAGAAAAGAGGCACAACACGACAATAAATTGAGTGAAAAACAGGAAGATAAAATGGTGTAGGTTTACTGGGGGGCAAGCCCCTCGGCTCCGGATACCTTGGTAATAAACAAACAATCAACGAAGAACTTATTGATGGAAACGGAGAACAAAGGACGGAATTCTAAAGACATGAAACTATCATGAGATAGGGTCTAAGGGCAGTCATGGGGTTGTAGGAACTTGGTGGTGGTGGAAGAATGACTTAGAGCCTGTTTGGTTGCGACGGAAGGAGCGACGACCGTTCCGTTGTGAAACAGTTTGAAAGGGAGAAACGGTTGGTGTCAACTCTACAGTTAGCTCTCAACAGTAAGCTAGGTGTTGGTAGGGAGAAAAGCTTTGGTTGCCCTGTGAAAATATTTTCACCACAGCGTGGCATTAATTGAAAACTTCACACTGATCGTTCCCAAATCCACCTCTCTCTGACATTCCCACCTGACAACCTCTCAGAATTCAAGTTACAATTCACGGCTCAAGGGCTCAGAGGGGCACATTCCGCCACATCTCTCCCGATTCAGCTAATTTTCCAGTGTCAACAACTCTGGTCCTCCCGAAATTTGTCCTTACAGCTAAGTTCCGGTCCGCTTTACAATCAATGTATCTCCTGCTCCAGCCTGTCAGCGGCCCTTGTCAAATTATCTCATCTTCTCTATCTCACCAATCCTGCTTCATCGGCAAAAAATGTTTTGCCTCATCTATATCACACTTTGATTCATGTAGCAGGTGGCATTACGAGGGAGCACTATGCCTCCCATGTCTCATAAGACATTAGGTATAGATTGGAATGTCTAGTGCCTTCATGGGACAAATATAGTTTACTTATCATTCAGGACCTTACTACTTGGGTCAAGATATACATGGTAAATGCATCGGGTATTGGACTAACTACATAATTCAGGGGTGACTGATGGGTGGTCTGGCACTGGCTGGAGTCCCACGGTGCCTCCAGTAAAACCACTTTTCCACATGAGTTTTTCCGTTATACACTGGCTACTCCTGAGTTTTTCTGTTGTGGACAGTAGCCCTAAGGAGTTCCCTGCAGTGCCCTGGGGGACTTTGGTCATCCTAGAATACCTGTGTGTGGGACTACAATAGTGGCGAGATTTTTTGGCCCTTACTTAAATCACATTTTACTCTTGCGCTTGGGCCTTGTTACAAGGTGGCTGCCACACAAGTTAGAAAAAGACTGTGGAAGGCACAAATGGGACTCTGAGAGGCTCGCTTGATTTGTAAGTAGTGCCGAGATTTTCAAACACACCACCCATTCCCCAATCTATTTATGCCTCTGAAAGGCCCCTTTAACTGTTTATTTCACCGTAGGTTTCTTTCAAGGGATTTACTTGGATCTCCCCAGATATATCAGGCTAGATCCCTCCAATCAAGACAGGGATACCAGCATTGGATTCCCCTCAGCAAGAGCATTCATGAGAGCCATTGAACTTCCTATTGGCACTATTTTCAAGGTTACTTCTTTACACTTGTACACTTGGGCGGAATTTTGTACCTATCTCTAACTCATATGTTTACTTAGCGTACAGGCATGCTATTGGTAAATGGATACCTGGGTTGTATTCCCCTCATCGAGGGAGTTCATCTGAGCTGTTAAATGTCACTTATGCACCATTTTCAAGGTCTGTTCTTCATACGTTTACTGTTAGGCGCACAGACTTCCCGTACGGATTCCTGGGACAGAGTTACCCTACCTTGACGTAGATGAACTTTGAAGAATAAAGATAACACTTCCCTCGAGCCCCGGCGTTGGGACGGCGCGTCATCACCGGCTGCCTGGGTAGTTGCGTCCCAACACCAAAGATCAGAATAATTGGAACACATCTTATAATACGGTATATGTCGCGGACGTCTGTCCGACGGGATCCTGTTCGCAGGGTAGATGGTGGGACACCTCCAAGCACCATATGCCAGTAGGGGCGAGTGTATCGGCCCATGGCGCATAAGGTTACAGACACTTGAAGACAGATAGTGGGAAGAGTGGGTCGAACGTGACGCGATATTTTGCATGCAAGTTAGACCACTCTTACCTACAAAAGACGCGTAGGGTATGAAAGAGGTAACTATGACGAGTAACTGGATCGGGCAAATCCAGAAAAGATGGGTCAGCCAAGGATGGAGTCCGAGGGAAAAAACCAATAGGCACAATCCCGAGGGCATGTCATGTAATGCCGGATCACAAGAATACGACACGCAGTTGCATGACAAATTCTCTACGCAGCCAACCAAAGAAGACTGGCCATCTTCTGTCCGGTAAGTTAGACTACCTTGGTAAAGCACGGGCGCAAGATAATTCGTAATCATTGTTGTCAACACATAAGCAGATGAGCTGACATCTAACGTGGTCTCTACACCATCCGGAATAACAGGAGCCCAGACCGATAAGTTGACCATCGGATCCAGAAGATGAGGTAGAGAGTTTTGAGGGTCTACAAGTGTGCGCAATTGAGAAGTGTTGGCAGAAAGATTAGCGAGATACATGGTTAGTATAGACATAGCATGGATACTGCGATTGCTCAAACGCGGGATATAAATATTGAAGCATCTTCACTGCTATTAGACACGACAGGCATGCACAAGAGATCTTATCAATATAATAAGTTTTGACTTGATCGCTACCCCTACTTTCACGATCTATACCCAAGTTCCTCTATTGTATCCGGCCTACATTGCTCGTCTCATCTTAACGAGTTCTCTGATACAAAACGATCCAGGTCCTCGCTCTGGGAATACCTCACCCCGCAGCTACCACCTACCAGCCGCGGCCATGACGCAGACAGTCACAACATTGGTAAGGCACATCATCCTGTAGTCAGTCAGCAAGCTGTGTCCGATGTAGGAGATTTCACTATGAATTTGGGGTTTGAGATTGGGAAGATGCAAGTTGGGCTTTCGAGCTGAACTTCATGACTTCCACAGGACCCAGGACCCAGGGGTCGGGCGTCACAAAACAAGCTGAAATCATAGTGCTGTCACTATTGCTGGGGGAAAGCTAGCTAGAAACAGCATACGCTGACCATGTTGTTGTCCGGGAAACCCACTGTGGCAAAAGTGAATCATCTGGAGTATCTACTCTGATCTGAGAATGGAAGATCTGCTCCACTGAGCTTCTGGACAACTTGTTGAGAGGTAGAAAGCCTTGTGAATAAGGTGACACATGCTGTTCATGCCAGACATGATATACCCATGCACCGAGTATCACTTGATATGAGAGTGAAAGAATTGCTTACAATCTGAATTGCAATCATTGCCATCGTAGCAGGGACTGTGACACAGACTATTGTAACATTCATAGAACACATCATACAGTCGTCGGAAGAATTACCAGTAGGGCAGAGTCCAAAGCTTGAGATTTTCCCTACAAAATGGAGGTTTGAGATCGTGATGGTTCAAGTTGGGCTGTGGAGCTGGAATTCAAGACCTCCAAAGGTCGGACAGGCACGTTTCAGGAGTTGCAAAACATAAAAAGGTTCATGGCGCAAATGTCGCCGGGGGGGCGAAAGCTAGCTGCAATCAGCATTGCTTGACGACAAGATTCCAAGGAAATCACGCAGTATGCCTAAGGAGGATTAGGAGTATCTGCTCTCATCTTAGAACAGCGAATCAGCACAACTCAGTACTTTGAATTCTGTATGCAAGCAATTCCACCTTGTGAATAATCTGATGCAGGCGGATTATGTCTACTAACGCCATGTGCATTAATAACTAGCAACAAGATTCTAAAAGTAGCGAATACCTGACCCTTGAGTAAGTGGGTAGAAGGAAGTGTTGACTATTGTACAAGTACGAAGACCAAAATGTAAAGAATATCAGAGGTCTAGGAACGGTATAGCTGACACGAAAAGGTAAGAGAATACGGCACATCTTAGAGGCCTGTTGATGTAATCTGAAATTCTTTGTATGCAGTCAAAAAACAATTGAAGTGGGGAGAACATTGATGTCCAATGATGCCATGGACGACCTCTAGAACGTCAGGGAGATATGTGCGTTGTGGGTTTAGGTTTGTTGTTGCTAGTAGTACGGACTCACGGTAAGGATTTAGGGCAGAGTTACCCTACCTTGACGTGCATGAACTTCGAAGAATAAAGATAACACACTCCTCCAGCCCCGGCGTTGGAAGGGTGTGCTATCACTGGGGCCTGGGTACTTGCATCAGAACACCAAAGACCATGCCCATTGGAACACATCTTATAACACGGTATATGTCGCGGCTGTCCCTCCAACCAGAGCCTGCTCGCTGGGTATATAAGGGGAAACCTCCAGGCACCTTATGCAGGTAGGGGCACGGGAATGGGACCCCATCGCACAAGGTTACAGACACTTGAGGACACGCGGTCGGACAGGTGGGTCGAACGTAACTGGATGCTTTGCCCACAAGTTAGGCCCCTCTTACCTAAAAAGACAGGTAGGGTATGGAGGAAGTATCTATGCCCAGTAAGTGGATCGGGTGAATCCACAAAGGACATGTTGGTAAAAGCTGGAGGGTGAGGGGAAAAACCCATCGGTGTGATCCCCAGGACAAGTCATATCATGCCGGAAGATGCGAATACAACATGTGGTCGTATACAAAATTCTCTACAGAATCAACTACAGAACACTGGCCATCTTCTATCTAGTAAGTTATGCTACCGCCGAGAAGTACGGGACAAGATCATTCGTAACCACTGCTGCATCAGCAAAAATTAATCCTGCGTCGGAGGCGCGGGCGCCGGGTCCGGACGCCTCCGAGGTCGTTTTTCCGTCCTCTGCATCCCCAGTGTCAGGACACCATTTCCAACGCCGATTGCGTCCTGACGTGACATCGGACCTTACCGACATCTGGCCGCCACCGCACCTCTGCTGCTCTTCTCCCACCCGTTATCTCAAGTCCTGACTTCTCTTTTCCGGCCTCACATCTAGGCAGCATCCGGACGCCTCCCCCAGGTACCTACTTTGCCTTCTGCTTCCGGGCGTGCCCATAACAACTTGCCGCCGATATCACCCTAGTCATTCCTGCCCGTGTGCCTCCTACTACTAGTACTACTATCGTGCATAAATTGTTTGTTTCTAGATGTTTCTATTCCTCATTATCTGTATCTCTACTATATACTTGTCTATTATACACATTTATCGTCTAGTCGTGATCGTGGCGCTACATCTCCGTCGGGGAGCGATGTAGCCCACATCTAGGTGTTAGGAGGTAGCTTCGGCGTGAGGAATTCCGACAGCTAGGACCTGGATCGTAATTATATCGGAGAACTTGTTAAGAAGACACAAGTAATGTAGGCTAGATATAATATTCACTTCGGTGTGGATAGTCGAAGTATTGGTAACGATATAAAAGTGTAGATAACTTATTATATTGATAAGATCTCTTCTCCGTGCTTGTTGTGTCTAATCGCAGCGAAGATGCTTCGATATTGATATTCCGCGTCTGAGCAATCGCGGTATACATGCTAACTCTATACTAACTAAGTAGCTTGCCCGCAACTCTGCGAACTTCACCTGAGTGCGAACACTCGTAGACCCTGAAAACTCTCTATCACACTTTTTGCTCCCATGGTCAACTTATCGGTCTGCGCGTCGGTTATCCCTGATGGTGTGCAGACCACGTCAGGTGTCAGCTCATCCGGTTATCTGTTGACAACAATGGTTACGAATTATCTTGCCCCCCGTGCTCACCGGGGGTAGTCTAACTCGCTGGACCGAAGATGGGCATTCTTCGTTGGTTGGTTCCGTGGAGAATTCGACACGCGACTGAATGTCGTATTCTGGTCTTCCGGCATTACCCGACTTGTCCTCGGGATCCTACCTATGAGCTTCTTCCCTTGGACTCCAGCTTTTACCAACTTGTCCTTTGTGGATGCACTCGATCCACTTACGGGGCATAGTTACCTCCTTCATACTCTACACGACTTAGTAGGTACGAGGGGACTAACTTTTGTGCGAAACATCCCGTTACCTTCGACCCACCCTTCCGACTGTCTGTCTTCAAGTGTCTGTAACCTTATGCACCGTCGTCCGATCCACCGGCTTCGACCTCCATAAGGTGCCCGGAGGTCTCACCTCATATATCCCGCGAACGGGATCCGGTCGGACGGACGGCCGCGGCGTATAAGGTGTTATGAGATGTGTTCCGTTGGTAGTGGTCTTTGGTGTTGGGACGCAACTACCCAGGCGGCCACTTATGACGCGCCGTCCCAACGCCGGGGCTGGAGGGGTGTGTTATCTTTTCCTTCGAAGTTGGTGTGCGTCAAGGTAGGGTAACCTTGCCCTATAAATCCTTACGGGGAGTCCTTGCGCCTAACACTAGGCTCCGTCACTCCCCGAGTCTATTTTATTATACATGTCCCCTCTGTGTTCCTAATAGATCTCGTCAAACATGCGTAAATCGATCCGACTGTGGACAAGCCTGCACCGCTCTGTCTCTGGTATCAGATGCGTCAGGCCTAAGATCGTCCCGATATCCACAATTGTAAGCTCTCGGGTAACGTCTTTGAGCTGACCGGTTACCAGAATGTGGTCGTCCGACGGTCGTCGGGAGTCTACCAGGCTCATGAACTAAACCCCGGCAAGGTGTATCAGGAAAAATTATTATATGCGTCCTGAGCGTCCCGTGCATCAGACGCTCAGGACGCTCAGAACGTTAACCGTTGCTCTGGAGGCGACGTCGGCCGGACGTCACGTCCGGACGCCATTCCCTATCTACCCCTGTGTCCTCGACGTCCCGATGAGGTCCACCACCAAGCGCCTGCGTCCAGATGCCCTCAGACCCATAGCTCTCCCCCATCCCGACGATCTCCTTCCTGTGCCTCCCTCGTCATGGCGGAATCCAACTCCACTCTAGTATCCGGAAGACTATCCGGATGCTTAGTCTTCCGGAAGCTAAACAGCGATATTTGAACCCCCTTTGCATCGATGGCCATGTCTGGCTATAGGCTCCCAATGCCTTCCAAATAGCTCACATGTTCGTCGCGACGGCATCGTGATGGCTCACTTGCATACTCTCGACGGCGTCGTGATAGCACACATATTCCAGACGGCCGTCTTGACGACGTCGTGATAGCTCACATGCATACTCTCGACGGCTTCATGATAGCACATATATTCCAGACGCGGTCTTGACCACGTCGTGATAGCTCACATGCATACTCTCGACGGCTTCGTGATAGCACACATATTCCAGACGCCGTCTTGAGGACGTCGTGATAGCTCACATGCATACTCTCGACGGTGTCATGATAGCACACTTATTCCAGACGCCGTCTCGATCGCTCCACTATTCATTTGTATTACTGAGTGCCATTCACAAAAGCTTCGAGGCGCTGGTACCCCTTGTATCGTGACTTTGAACCTCATCCGCATCTTGATATTCTATTATTACTAGTCTACTGCCGTGACCAGGGCGTCCAGGACACCCTGGCTACGGCGATTCTACGTTTCTGAGCTCTCGCTGAGATCTCGTGGAGAAATACAGCCCAAATTGTCCTCACAGCTCCACAGATCGGCCAACCGAAATGTAATAGTTTACATTTCCTGCAACCAAATTCGATAAACAACAGTTCACACATCGCCAAGTCTACAAAAAACCATTCTCTCCGGCGCCTGCGTCACTTTCCTGCGAGTCGTCCAGGCTCAACGATAGCCGACTGGCGAAACCCGGGGTCGCTGGCCCCTGTTGCGCTAGTCCCACCGTCCGCTCCTCTGAGTTGCCTAGGCTCACCGGATCTGAATCTAGCATGTGAAGCGCCTGGGCGAACGACGCCTGGTTGTAGTCAAACGACACTTCGCTCCCCTGGGATGCATCTTGACTCTGCCGGTACTGCTCTAAACCCCCGGCGTGATTGTTGAGCGGTGTCTGTTCCCGCACAGCAGCTCGTCTTGGATTCCGGCCGGATAGATGACGCCTGGATAGCTGACTTTCCAGTTCGGCATGAAGTGCGTCATGATTGTCAGCAAAGCCTTCACAACTTTCCTGCATCATACGATGATTTTGCTGGATCCTGTCTGTAATTGTCTCACGCAGATTCCGGAGCATCAGTTGCTGCGTTGGCCGTGGTACTCCCCGCCAGGTGTTCTTCTGCCGTAAGAAAAGGTCTTGCAAGATTGGTTAGTCATCAGAGGAAAAACCAAGGACGGGGGGGACATTGAGGGTCTCCTACCTCCAACTCCGTCAGGCTTCAAGTCCGGAGGATCCTGATGCACCCCAAGTCGATATGCGCGTAGTTGATGGCACAAGATTGCACAAGTGAGACACACCATCGTACCATTGACATGATTGATGAATTCCGGGTCTGGCATTCCAAGCTTTCCCTTGCCATTGAAATACTTACCATAGATGGCGTCGGCAATCTGAGGCGCGAGGAACCGGAATGATATAGGCTGCTTCCAGGTCATAGTCATTCCTGATTGGATGTCCTGGTTGGCCGACGGGCGACGGGCGGATACACACCTCATACCTATATGAGGGGCACATGAACCTGTCATCCTCGAGAAGGTATTCGACTCTACGAGCAATGGCAGTGGGGTTGCCCGGTAGTCCGTATAATTCCCGTATATGATTTTTTATATAAAGGACGAACTGCGCCCGCACGCTAGAGTGTTTTTGACGTATCTTGCGTAGTTAGTGCAGCACCTTTATGGTTGTGACCTGTGACGTACAATGGCTATACTCTTCGACGACGGTTTAATATTTCCGGCATCCGCAATCTCATCTTGCGCGCGACTCCAAACACTATGCACCTCAGACGTCAAAGCAACCGGGTTCGGGAGTGGGTTAACATAAAGGGTGTACTGAAGCGTGAGATCCTTTGCTACGCCTAGTATTTCCCCCACCACGCCTGTCACCGTGTTTCGCCGCGAATTAATTACATGCGAGACAGACACAGTTCCTCCTGTACTCGGTTCGCCTGGTGGACTCGAGCTCCTGATACCAGACGTTGTTGTGATAGGGACGCCAAGTGGGGACGAATACCGTGCTACGCTTGATGATGGGAATGTCGCCGGGGACAAGGGCCTACCTGGAGTTATGGTCACATGGGCCGTGGGCGTCCGTGGGACAATTGCTGCCTCCTGTGAACCAGAGTTGGTCGAAGTTCGCACAGTCCTTGGGCGATTGTTTACGTGTGTCACCACCAATCGTGGCCCACAACAACGTCTAGGTGTTGTCTCATTCGCACCACTGAGGTTCGCTCCTTCAGGTTCGGTGTCCCGTTGCGTTTGGTCGCTCCGATGCGACATCTGATACTAATCGCTGCTATCGTCGCTGAGGCGGACGGGTTTCATGTGCCCTTGTCTGTCAGCCTCCATCTCAGGTTCAGTATATGCTGTGGTCTGAATTGTGCTACTCCCGAGGTGCTTTGTTAGGTGGTAGCTTCGGCGTGAGGTATTCCGACAGCTAGGACCTGAATCGTAATTATATCGGAGAACTCGTTAAGAAGACACAAGTAATGTAGGCTAGATATAATATTCACTTCGGTGTAGATAGTCGAAGTATTGGTAACAATAAAAGTGTAGATAACTTATTATATTGATAAGATCTCTTCTCTGTGCTTGTTGTTTCTAATAGCAGCGAAGATGCTTCGATATTTATATTCCGCGTCTGGGCAATCGCGGTATACATGCTAACTCTCTACTAACTAAGTACCTTGCCCGCAACTCTGCGAACTTCACCTGAGTGCGAACACTCGTAGACCCTGAAAACTCTCTCCGACACCTTTTGCTCCCATGGTCAACTTATCGGTCTGCGCCTCCATTATCCCCGATAGGGTGGAGACCACGTCGGGGGTCAGCTCATCCGTTTTATCCGTTGACAACGATGGCTACGAATTATCTTGCCCTCGTGCTTGTCGAGGGTCGTCTAACTCGCTGGACAGAAGATGGCCAATCTTCCTGGGTTGGTTCCGTGGGGAATTCAACTTGCAACTGCAGGTTGTATTCTGGTCTTCCGGCATTACATGACTTGTCCTCGGGATCGTACCTATAGGTTTCTTCCCTCGGATTCCATCTTTTACCAACTTGTCCTTTGTGGATGCACCCGATCCACCTACTGGGCATAGTTACCGCCTTCATACTCTACACGACTTAGTAGGTACGAGGGGACTAACTTTTGTGCGAAAGGTCCTGTTACCTTCGACCCACTCTTCCGACAGTCTGTCTTCAAGTGACTGTAACCTTATGCGCCATTGTCCGATTCACCTGCTTCCACTTGCATAAGGTGCGCGGAGGTCTCCCCTCATAGATCCTGCGAACAGGATCCGGTCGGACGGACGGCCCCGATGTATACGGTGTTATGAGATGTGTTCCAGTGATAGTGGTCTTTGGTGTTTGGACGCAACTACCCAGGCGGCCAGTGATGACGCGCCGTCCCAACGCCGGGGCTGGACGGGGGTGTTATCTTTTTTCTTCGAAGTTCGTGTGCGTCAAGGTAGGGTAACCTTTCCCTGTAAACCCTTACGTGGAGTCCGTGCACCTAACATGAGCTCCCCTCTTCGAAGTGTTCGTCCCGAATACTCTATGTCTATTATACAATCTATTTTCCATCTCGAGCTCCACATAGTATGGGTAAAAACCATCAGAGTTTACTTGCCCACCAATGGAAAACCTTTCTTATGTTACTCGACCTCTCTGGGGCCCGGCATCTCCGGGTTCCCTGTATGAAACCTTTCCACCTCTTCCTGCGCGTTCTTCATACCTTCGCGTGGTTCCCAAGTATTTTCGTCCTCCGCGCAGCCTTTCCATTTTACAAAATACCGAAGCTCCTTCATCGGTTTATTCCTTTCCCAAACATTTCGTGTGTAGGAGATGATCTCACTCTTGACAATCCTTTCTACCTCCCACTCTAAATCTCCCTAGATGTCTTCGGGATCTCGTGGGAGTTGCTCGCGATTTGGTCGGTTCGAGGCTCGGTAGGGTTCCAACAGCGAAACGTGAAACACGGGATGAATTTTCCACCGCGGGGAGATTTCTAACTTGTATGCCCGACTTCCCTTCTTCTCCAAGCCTTTGAACGGGCCATACAGTTTTGGACTCAACTTCTTCGATAGTCGTTTGGTACGTATGTTTTTGTGTTCAACATTACCAAGTCGCCAACCTCGATGTAGTGTTGATTCGTCGCCTTCCGGTCATAATATTTCTTCATCGATTCCTGCGTCTCTTCCAGGGTTTGTTTCACCGGTCGATGTATGTCCTGAATCCAGTAAGCATACATTGTCGCCCCGGGGTTCTGAGCTTCTCCTTCTTTCATCCATTCCGTCTGTGGATGAAAGCCGTAGCTGGCGAAGAAAGCTGTCATCTGGTGTGCGTTAGTAGCCTAGTTGTTGTAGGCCTATTCTGCTAACGGCAACAGTTGGTACCAGTCGTTCTGATCGTAATTGACAAATGTTGGTAAGTAACCTTCCAGCACATGGTTGGTCCTTTCCGTTTGTCCGTCAGTCTGAGGGCGCTAAGCTGTTGACATGCGCCTCTTAACTCCTATCATCTTGCACAATGATTCCCAGAATTGGGCGGAAAACTTCGCGTCCATGTCCGATCTGATTTCGGTCGGTAATCTGTAAAGTTTCCAGACTTGTCGAAGGAAGGTATCCACAATGTCTTTTGCGGTCGCATTTTCGTGCAGGCCGACAAAATGAGCCATCTTGGTGAACCGGTCTACTACTACCATGATCTGGGTTTTCCCCTGCGATTCCGGTAGTTGGGTGATAAAGTCCGTTGATATGGAGGACCAGGCGGCATAAGGCACTTCAAATGGTTGAAGTAATCCGTACTTGGCATGCCGTGGGGATTTACTGTGTTGACATTTGTCGCAGGATCGTACATAGTCTCTGATCCAATCTGCGAGTTTTTTCCAGTAAAAGTCCCTCGTTACTATCTCAATCGTCTTCTCCTGTCCCAAGTGCCCTGCTACTAATGAGTCATGGCAGCCTTGGGCTATCTCTGTTCGAAGAGCTTCATCCTTGGGGATGTACAACCGATTTTTATAATATAGTAACCCGTCCGTTTCTATCCATTCGTCCGGCATCCTTTTCCGGCTTTCTCTTAACCTAACCAGTTCACGGCCCCTGTCCTGCCACTTCTCATCCTCCTTCCAAGCCGCTCTAATCTTCTCCAGAAATGCATCGTTCATTGTTCGCGTCAGGGCTGCATTGAGGTGAGGGCTTGATAACATTTCTCTTTCTTTCACTAACCGAGGGTGATTGCCGATATCAGCTGCACTAAAGAATTCGTTTTCGCTTGTGTTTGCTTGAAGGAAACATCTTTTGACTCCTTCTTCTTTAGCCGTAATCGATCGCTTGGGGTTTAGATCACTTGACCCAAAGCCCGCGGTCCCTCGCTCGGTTGTCTTTAGATCGTTTACTTCCATGGCATCGGCTTTGGCAACCTTTTCTAATATAAGTTGCGCTATTCGATCTGCTGCCTTGAACACGCAGTGTGCCTCGCCATGATTTCGAAGTATGACCTTGACTTCTCCTGTGTAATCCGCATCTATTACACCACCGCCCACTGCTATTCCCACCTTGCTAGCTATACCACTTCTTGCGGCTAGCCTTCCATAAGTTCCTTCCGGCAATCCTATCGCAATACCCGTTTCCACCATTGTCTGTCCTTTTGCTGGTACCATCCCATCTTTCAGGGCGTAGATGTCATGACCTGCCGCAAACCGTGATCCTTTCGTCGGGATTATAGCCGTATCCGGAAGTTTCTTTATCCTGAGGCTTGTTGGTTCGCGTTTTTCTGGGACAAGGGCTGTCTCTGCGTTTCGTTTTTGATAAATCACCGAAACCTGAAAATGTTCCGATTTCAAAATCGACTGTTCACTATAACGAGCTCCCTCCTCCGGGCGGTACTCCGGCCGTCTACTTAACGCATCTGGTTTCCCGCCTCTGCTTCCTGGTCGATAGACTATTTTGAAGTTGTAGTTTGTCAACTCCTGTGCCCATCTAATTTGGCATTTGTTCCAGACTTTTTTCGTCAAAAAGGACTGTAGGTTTTGGTGGTCCGTGTATACGGTCACGGGCTCTTCTTCACCCCAGAGGTATCTTTTCCATTCCTTGAATGCTTCCATCATTGCGAGTAATTCCTTGTCATGTATCTCGTAATTTCTTTCTGCACTGTTCAATTTTCAAGAATGAAAAGCCATGGGGTGAAGCCGTTTTCCCTGGTATTGCGACAGTACGCATCCGAGCGCGAAGTCGCTTGCGTCTGTCTCAACCACCATTCTTCGCCCCGGGTAAAAATGCGATAAAATTGGTGCCATTGTAAACCTCTTCTTCAACTCCTCAAACGACTCTTCCTGCTCTCTTCCCCAGTGAAAATCCTTTGGGTTTCCTTTTAACGTTTCGGTTATTGGCTTGCAAACTTTTGAAACATCTTTGATGAATCAACGATAAAAATTTGCGAATCCAATGAAGATCTGAACTTCTTTAACCGACCTTGTGTGTGCCCAATCTTGAACACTTTTCACTTTCCTATCACTCATGGTGACTCCGCTCGTCTTGACAATGTATCCTAAGAATTCGACCTCATCTTGGTGGAACACCGACTTTTTCAACGAGACTGCCAAGTCGTGCTGTTCGAGTCGGTCTAGGACTTTTTGGACTAGCCTAATGTGGTCGTCCATATTTTCGGAGTCTATTAGGATATCGTCTAGATAGACGACTACTCTGTGGTCCAAGAATTCCCTTAGGATTTTGTTCATCATTGTCTGAAACGTTGCGGGAGCGTTTACCAGCCCGAAAGGCATGACTTTGTATTCGTACAGACCGTATCATGTACGAAAGGCTGTTTTATGCTCATCGCCTTTCCTCATGCGAATAAGATGATATCCATCTTTCAGGTCAAGTTTGGTGAATACTTTTGCTCCGGCAACGCGGTCTTGGAGTTCGTCCATGAGTGGTAGGGGGTATTTATTCAGGATCGTCAATTTGTTGAGGTTCCTATAGTCTACCCATAGTCGTAGACTTCCATCTGTTTTTGGAACGAAGAGGATAGGAGCACCATACGGGGATTCGCTATCGGCAATTTTTCCCTCAGCCATCATTTTCTTAAGGTACTTATCCAGCTCGTTCAACTGGTGTGCCGACATTGGATATATCGGACCCCATGGGTGTTCGGCCCCATCTTTAAGGTTGATGGCGTGATCGAACGTCCTTCGAGGCGCCAACATTTTTGCTTTTTTCTCTTCGAAAAGCTCCTTATACTGCCAATATGATTTCGGCAGCGTCTCCAACTGTACTCCCCCTGCTTCCCCTCGTTCTATCCGTCCCACATACTGTGCTTCCTCGTCATAAGCCACAGTTTCATCCCATTCAAACATATCCGCCACCGCCTCATCTTCTAAATGAGCGTGGCACTTTGCTTCTTCAAAGGCCCATTTACGTGGGTCCGCAAGATTTTCAAGGGGGTGCTCATTATGCCACCACCCAAACGGTATGAGTAAGTCAAACCTTCCTGCCTTCGCAATTTCGCAGGATATCATACTTCGGTGGCCATTGGCACCGATTTCTAGGAGAATGGGATGGGTATAGAATGTCGCTCCCGTAGGCCCGGTTTCGCCATCGCAGGTTGTAATTGTTAACTGTGAATCCCTAGCTGTAGTCGGGATCTCGAGCCGTCGTCCGGTGTCTTGGTTCATGAGAAAGATATTTGAACCAGAATCTAAGAGGACGTTTATATCGTGTTTTGGTCCTTTGATTTCAATAAATGCCTTCCCCTCAGGGAAGGCGTAGTGCTTAGGTTTTTTAATGGGTCTCGAGCTTTTGCTCTGTTGATGATGAAATCTTTTCATCGTCGCGGTTACAAGTAGTGTGGGGGTTTGTTGCCGCGCCTGCGCAGTTTCGGCTCTTAAAGCCTCCTCTGACAAACTTTTACAATAAGTGTCTAATATTTTGATATCGGGCAGCCCACTACTAGCGGTCTTTACCTCCTGCCGAGGAGTTCCCATATCACAGGAGTGGTGGTTCACTAGAGTACCTCTTGAGTTAGCCACTAGGATGCGTAGTCCTTTATCGTCGACTTAGCCCTCATATGAGACTGTCCCCTGCTACGAGTCCACCGTACCTCCGCCTTCGAGTTTGGTCATACGCCCGCGACCCCCTCAGACACCATTCGTCGGGCATGAACCTTGTGCCCAATAGAGGCGCCCCCAGCTTCTATTTGCCCGGCTCTTTTTACTCGGAGAGAAAGTCAGGTTGCCCTGGATTTTGACCCTCCTCACGCGTGTCGTGCAACTCAAGTTCCGTTCCGGCGAATGGTAATCTTCTTTTTCCCTTTTAGTCTCGTCGACCGCCTTCTTCTCTTGAAGTTTTTTATGGCTCCCGGGGTGTGCACAGACTACCCAATTTAGGACGTAAATTGGCAACCGCGATCCTTTTGTCTTTTAGCCTTCCGGTGGGATCTCGTCACCAACTACGCTGCAGGTCTTTCGATTCGAGGCGGCAACCTCACTACCCGATCACCGTGGTTGTCGGTACCTTGATGACTTTTTATAGAATGTCGTCATCGTCAAAAGCCCATGCTGGGGGCCTTTGCACCGCTCGCTTCGAGCTTTCTCCCTTGCCATCAACGGCAAAAGTGGCTACCTGGGGGCGTCGTTTTGGCGCGAATGCAGAAGGTCGTTTGGGCTTGGATTGCCCTCGATACACCGCCCATACCTGTATCGTTTTTCGACAGTTTTTCCCAGTATGGTTTTTCATTCCGCATCGCGTGCATTCGTTGTCAGATTTCCGTTTGTCAACAACCTTTTGATCGACGCCCTGGTGTGCTTCCGACCACACAGTATGTCTGACCTCCCCCTTCGGTGCCACCGACCCTTCCTTTTTCACCTTCCTTTCCCCAGCCTTTTTCTTCTGATAGTCCGCCTTTTCCTTAGCCGTGTACTGCTTTTTTACACGCTTTGCGGCAACCGTTGGCTTTGAATCCTCGAATTTCCGTTTATCGCCTCGTGGCGTGCCGGAGGGACCGCCTCCTCGAAGATCTTTTCTTTCCTTGAAATCTTCTTCCGCTCGGGTTACCGTCCTGACTGCTTCTAACCACTCTCCATCATCGACATATTCTCGATGTGAGAGCCGTCGCAATGCTTCCATGGGAAGTTCGTCTTCAATCATTTTTCTCCAGGCTATCCCGGTGACTCTTGCATGGATGTTGAGATTTTCCATCTCCATCAAGAATTTGGCGACATCACCGTGATATTTGACCGATCCCATCTCTCGGAGCGATTTTTCCACTTCATGGGTGGGTCTGAAGCGTCGCAGGACTTGGTCTGCAAAAACGGGCCAGAACTCATATCCTTCTTGTTTCGTATAACCTATTTCCCCGGTCATTTGTCGTTGGTAGGTTAACGCAAACGGTGCGACTTCTTTCCCGTCCATTCGGCTCAAGGCGTATCGGATTCGCTGTGCCACGTCCTCCCACTGCCAGCTATTTCGACCAAAAGAATCCGTACATGTCATTAGCCACATGCGGATATCTTGGTGTTTCTCGTTCCTAAACATGCCAGGGGGTTCCGCTGGGACTCTTGTTCATTGTCCCAAGGCGTTGGCCATTACTCGAGAGAACAGATTAAACTGTTCATCGTTCTCGACGTCATAGTCATCTTCTTCTGGCTGGGGTACGGGTCTCTCGTCCCGTCTTCCTTTCCGACTGTCATCTGGCTTGCTGCCAGATTCTTCTCCCTCATCATCGGGGTCTCCTCCCCCGCCTCCGCCTGGAGCTCCTGCCGCTCCGTGTGGCGGTGGTGGTGGTGGTCTTCCTCCTCCTGCCCCAGAAGCCTCTGGTGTCGGGTCTGACACCTTCCCTTTTCCTTTGACCTGTCCTAACAACTGTTCCACCAGAGCCTGAAGCACAGCGATCTCACCATCTTGGGCTTCTCTAGACTCCTGTGGTCGTTGTAGCTCATCCCTTACGAGATTGATGCTTATCTCGTGAGTTTCCAGTTCCCGTTTGTGCTGCTCGTTTATCCGAACAATTTCCTGGTCTAGGAGTAGGTCCCGGTGCATGGACTGTTGGCTAGTTCCTTGCACTGCTTCGTGCAGATGCGAGGTGACGGCCTCATGTCTGGTCTGTCGCTCATCTGTTTCACCCAGTCGTTCCGCGACTTGGGTTGCGAAGCTTTCTTGGATCTTTGGAGACTCCAAGTCCAACAGGTGTACTTGTTCGTCTATTCGGGTGAGTTCCCGACCGACTATCTGGACCCCGGATTTCAACTGATTTTTGACGGTTACCAGTTCTTGGGCCATTAATAAGATGTTGGTCGGGAGGGAGCTGAACACAAGATGTCGTCTATCCTGACTGACGGTGAGCTTTGGGTCAAATCGGCCGAGGATCTGATCTAGTTTTCGGATCCGAATGGCCATGAGGGATTCGCCTGTGGGTTCAGGCGTTCGGCGACCGCCTGGTCGTCGTCCCTTTCCATATTTGTCTAGGAAGCCTAAACCGACTGGGGATCGGGGTGTCCGATCGGCCGAATGCGATCGGACGAGGAGGGGGACCGTAATTTCCACGCTTGGGGCTTGAACGGAGGAGAGTTTATCACCTCCTTCGCTTCCTTCCTCCCCTCCAGGTCGTTCTCCTCCTTGCCCCTCCATGGCTTCAGCTTTGGGGTCAGAAGACATTTCTTTGACTTCTATAAGGAAAACCTATCTGTTGTCTCCTCCCCAAACTATCGGTATCTCAAAACGCTGACTTGAGCGTTGATCGCTTTCTGGGTACGGGGTGTACCAAATGGAGTTTGATTTCTCTGAGGGTGTGTGGTAGGCAAAGCTTTTTCCGTACTGGTATTGGTATAGTGCGGTGATATCTTCGAGGGTAACTGTATTTTCTGGGTTTGTGCACCAGAAATACGATTCGTAGTAGGGCTCTGGAGTCCCTAATTCGGGTATAAGGGTGAGGACTTCGTCTATAGAGATAGTCCTCAATGGTCTTGGTTCGAAAGGTTTTTTGAGTTTGGGAGTATGAGTGTCTCTGCCAAACATTCGTCTGGGTAACGATGAGAAGTATCAATATACGGTTAGGTGGTAGCTTCTGCGTGAGGTATTCCGACAGCTAGGACCTGAATCGTAATTATATCGGAGAACTCGTGAAGAAGACACGAGTAATGTAGGCTCGATATAATATTCACTTCGGTGTAGATAGTCGAAGTATTGGTAACAATAAAAGTGTAGATAACTTATTATATTGATAAGATCTCTTCTCCGTGCTTGTTGTTTCTAATAGCCGCGAAGATGCTTCGATATATATATTCCGCGTCTGAGCAATCGCGGTATAGATGCTAACTCTATACTAACTAAGTACCTTGCTCGCAACTCTGCGAACTTTACCTGAGTGCGAACACTCGTAGACCCTGAAAACTCTCTCCCACACCTTTTGCTCCTATGGCCAACTTATCGGTCTGCGCCGGCATTATTCTCGATAGGGTGGAGACCACGTCTGGTGTCAGCTCATCCGTTTTATCCGTTGACAACAATGGCTATGGATTATCTTGCCCTCGTGCTCGGCGAGGGTCGTCTAACTCGCTGGACGGAAGATGGCCAATCTTCCTTGGTTGGTTCCGTCGAGAATTCAACTTGCAACTGCAGGTTGTATTCTGGTCTTCCGGCATTACATGACTTGTCCTCGGGAACGTACCTATTGGTTTTTTCCCTCGGAGTCTATCTTTTACCAACTTGTCCTTTGTGGATGCACCCGATCCACTTACTGGGCATAGTTACCGCCTTCATACTCTACACGACTTAGCACGTACGAGAGGACTAACTTTCGTGCGAAAGGTCCTGTTACCTTCGACCCACCCTTCCGACTGTCTGTCTTCAAGTGTCTGTAAGCTTATGCGCCATAGTCCGATTCACCTACTTCCACATGCATAAGGTGGGGGGAGGTCTCCCCTCATATATCCTGCGAACAGGATCCGGTCGGACGGACGGCCGCGACGTATACGGTGTGATGAGATGTGTTCCGTTGAAGGTGGTCTTTGGTGTTGGGACACAACTACCCAGGCGGCCAGTGATGACGGGCCGTCCCAACGCCGGGGCTGGAGGGGTGTGTTATCTTTTTTCTTCAAAGTTCGTGTGCGTCAAGGTAGGGTAACCTTTGCCTGTAAATTCTTACGGGGAGTCCGTGCGCGTAACACGGTTGGCTGGTCGTGCTAGAAGCCCTCTCGCGATTGGCGGTGGGGAAGAATTGCGACCCGAGGATTCAGCACTATTGGAGCTGCCGGATTCGGTCTGTTGTGTTACCGATCTGGACAGCCTATCCGCTCATACCATGTCGCGTCTACACCCGTTCATATTGCTCTCTCGTGAAGTTTGCTGATTCGATCACATGGAGTCGGGTATGACGTCGCGCCTTCGCCGGCTCAGAGTGCCCACTCGTGGGGTTGGCTGACTCGACCCCATGCAGTCGGGTATGATGTCGCGCCTGCGCCCGTTAAGAGTGCCTACCCGGGGTGCTGGCCGACTACGCGAATTCGGATGCATGTGGGATATAGGACGGGTAGTGAATTTTGGTAAAGATTGGAGTCAATCTGATAATTGGATGTGTCGAGTTTGGTGGAAGCGAGGGGTGACTATTTTCCTTTGGTCGAAGAGGACGCGTTAGGTCTTATACCTGTACGCTATGATTTAGGGGTGTGGTAGGCTCACTTACTATCACTCGGTATGCAGGGGAGCGATGTGCCTACACAAAGGGGTTTAAACTTTCAATACCATATCCGCGGTTCAGGAATTAGGACTCACAGGTCTATTGTGAGAAATAATAGACGAAATGAAGGTGTCGCTAACGGTGCCGGACATGCAAAATCTAGCTGCTAGCAGTATCGGTTAGCGACGAGGGCTGTTCGCCAGACACTCACCACGCCAGAAGAGGATTAGGATCAACTCTCATCTCCCAGCGTCGAATCATCACCACCAACCGAAACTGTATTCAAGGAATACAGTACTGCCTTGTGAATAATCTGACGCAGGGTGTTGACGCCAGACCGGATATAACTATGCACAGACTATCACTCGGTATGATAGTGAAAGAATTGCCCACGATCCGTATTGGAATTATTGCCATCGTGGCCGCGCCAGGGACGCAGACAATCGCAACATTGGTAGGGCACACCATACTGTCGTCAGGAGAGTTAGACGGGACGTCCGATGCAGGAGATTTGCCTACAAAATAGGGGTTTGAGATCGTGAAGCCTCAAGTTTGGCTTTGGAGCTGAAATTCAAGACCTCCATAGGACCCCATACACGGGGGTCGGGCGTCAGAAAAAAAGGCGAAACCACTGTGGTGTCAATGTCGCTGGGCGAAAGCTAGCTACAAGCAGCATGGGCTGACGACGAGGTTGCCCGGGAAACACACTACGCCAAAAGAGGATGATCAAGAGTATCTACTCACATCTCCGAACGGCAAATCTGCTCCACTTAGCTCCTTGAAAACTTATTGAGAGGACTACAACCTTGTGGTTCACCCCGAACAGGACATAACTATGCACAGACTATCACTCGGTATGAGAGTGAAAGAATTGCGCACCATCTCTATTGGAATGATTGCCATCGTGGCGGCGCCCGCTATACAGACATTCGTAACATTCATAGGACACATCATACTGTCGTCCGGAGAACTACAAGGAACGCAGACTCCGAGGGTCGAGATTTTCCCTACGAAATGGGGCTTTGGGATTGTGAAGGTTCAAGTTGGGCTTTGGAGCTGAAATCCATCGGACCGCACATGCAGGTGTCGGGCGTCGGAAAAAAGTAGGCGAAATGATGGTCGAGCAAATGTCTCCGGCTGGGCGAAAGCTAGCTGCAATCAGCATTGATTGACGACGAGGTTGCACGGAAAACACGCACCACGCCCAAAGACTATTAGGAGTATCTACTCTCATCTCCCAACAGCGAATCAGCACCACTCAGCACCCTGAAATCTGTATGCAAGGAATACAACCTTGTGAATAATCTGATGCAGGCGGATCATGTCTACGAACCCGATGTGCACAAATACACTAACTGGCAACGAGTTTCTAAAAGCAGCGAATACCAGAGGCCAAATTAAGGGGGTACAAGGAATTGATGACTATCATACAGCGGATAGGAACACGAAAATGTAAAGAATATGAGACGTCCGAGTCTAGGAAGTGTGTAGCTGACACGAAAAGGTAAGAGAATACGGGACGTCTTGGAAGTGTGTAGAATTTTTGGGGTGGCGTGAAAAAAATAATCACGAAGTGGCAAGAACATTCAAGTTCATGTTCGGTGACGCCCTCGACGGGCTCTCCCACGTCGGGGGGCAGTGTGCGTCAGGGGTTCAGGTTTGTTGTGTGGTTCTGGGCTGGGTGCGTGGGCCGTATTCGTCGCATTTGGGGGGCTGGTATCCTGAGATCCCCCTGCTCCAATTTGCTGGGGTGGGGGGGGGTTTGTGGGATCATGATGAACGCTCGGCGTAGGCGCAGGAGAAGTGGTGGCTGAGTGAGAAGGGGTCGGAGGAGGGGGGGTAGACTCTGCTCGAGTAAACGTCTCAGGCTCAGGGGTGGGGGACTTGGCCGGATGACTATCGCGATCTTCTGGTGGTTCTGATTTGGTAGCCGGTGTGTCTACAGTGCCGTCGTGCCCACGCCCTGGGCCACGATGCTGTCTAGTGCTGCTCGCCACAGCTCCCGATTCTGGTCGGGGCGCCACAGCCTCTTGTTCGGGAGTCTGCAAGAGTTTTGCAAGCCAGGGATCCTTTTGAACAATAGCCCTCCGGACTCTAGCCCGCTCCTTCTCAGATGTCCCAGTGTCTGAATCCCGGTGTCGTGAATCCCCGGTACGTCTGCCTGGTGGATCTCCGACGGGAGAATAATCGCTCCCTGAGGTGTTCCCACCCTCCGATTCACCGCTGTCCCCGTCGTCGTCCCAGATATATGATTAGATAAGATGTTGAATGAAAATAAAAGAAAACGTACTTCGTCACCTTGAATAATGTCTCTACCACAGTGATCAGGAGTGTGAACCTGTCTCGGCGGCACAGGATCATCGTCGTGGTGACTGTGATCGACATTGTCTTCGTCTTGGCTGCCGCTGCCGTCGTTGAGACTCTCGTCGTCGTCGTCGTCGTCGTCCCCGGCTCCGATGTCATCCCACTGCCCCCACCGCTCCCAGGCCTTACGATACAAAAATGGATGTCCACCTGAGGCTAGTGCCGGGGTTTCGTCTCGGCCCTCTCCCTGATCCTGGCGTGACTCCAGCACCAGGAGATCAAGAGGATCTTTGCCAGGGTTAGCGAGCAGCCACACCCGGATGTCATCGTCTGTATATAAAAATATG
>Ga0307509_10003591_pt1 | contig 23313 bp, 28 predicted proteins | sample 10_EM_MG_FD_202245 | JGI IMG/M metagenome (GOLD analysis project Ga0307509, IMG submission 202245) | Populus trichocarpa ectomycorrhiza microbial communities from riparian zone in the Pacific Northwest, United States - 10_EM | ecosystem: Host-associated > Plants > Roots > Unclassified | place... | reverse complement strand
GTCTGGTGTTTTTTTCTTTTTCTTTTGGCTCTCGGGGCAGATTTTTGGTGTGTTTTTCACCCCTTTTCCCGAGGAGGAAATTTCGGACTACATAGCACAAGGATCGTTTATTCGAGTTCTTACGGTACTACTATACCGTCAGCTCAAAATACACTGAGCATCATAATAATGCTCCTGCCGGAAATATCTCTAGGTATTTAACGGCTATCCTCGCGAAGGTTGGTGGTGGTGCCTTTCTATTACCGGTACTCGAGTAGCTGTTGGCCGCTTTTGTAGTTCCCGCGCAACGGGGATGGGAGCTTGGAGCGGTGGTGTGTGAGGGAACCCTTTATGGTGCGTGGCACCGCAGCTGAGCGCGCATGGTGCTCTGGTGTTTCGAGACATACCGGGGGGTAGCTATGGATGAGCTCTTTTGGTGGATGTTTTAGAGCTACCTTCTGGTTAGAAGCTCGTGGGGAGTTCTGGGCGGGGGTTTTTGATGCAGCGGCTTGTTTACAAGGCGAGCAACGAGCGCCGGGGTGCGGTATTTTCATGATAAAATCCAATAGCCATCGAAATGAGGGCCCACCTGGTAACCAGCCAGATATTTGAGGTAATATAGTCACTGACGACGTTCGTTGCCGCCACACTCCCCCATCACCACACGACAACCACTTTCAACATAAAAATTTCAATTACCAAACCAGTAGTAGCCCACCACATATGAAAAAGGGGCATAGGAGAAGACCCAGAAAACGATATAATACACCCTCACGCCATCCCACCCCACCAGTCCATCAATAATTGCCACTACTGTCTCCTAGAGAACTTCATCACAGGTCCCTCCTTCCGACTTGTGAAGTGATCCATAAGCCTATACTCCCCGTCAACCATGGCATACCCTTCCTTCCAAAGTGCAGCCTTCCCTTCAGTCTCGACTTCCTCGCAATCGTACTCAAATAGCAGTCTAGCAAGGGTGAGTCTAAGCTCCATGTACGCCACGCTCTTGCCAATACACCCTCTAGGACCGATGGAGAAAGGCGTGAAAGCGGATCGTGCAGCTTCGACTTCTTCCTCGGGAGTGCAAGTGGACAGCCAGCGCTCCGGCTTGAAGGAGAATGGAGCAGGGAAGTATGCAGGATTGTGGTGGAGGGCGTAGATCGGGGTTCCTGCCACGGTCTTTTTACCGTTTTCCACAGTTAGTTTTCCTGCTTTGGGGATGGGAGGGGGTAGAGAAGGAGGACGCACTCCTTCTGGGATGTAAACTCCGTCGATTTCTATACCTTCCTTGGCGGAGACTTCGCGAGGGAGGAGACCTGGAACTGGAGGCGCTAGGCGCATGGCTTCGTCGATACAGGCTTTCAAGTAGTGGCAGTCGCCAAGCTCTTTTCCACCGACAATTTGCTCCTTGTTGGTGAATGTGCTGCGTATTTCATTCTTTAATGTCTCGAGGGTTTGAGGGTTGCGGCAAAGGTAGAACATTGCTGCGGACATGGCGGTCGCAGTTGTATCAGAGCCTGGATATCACGTTAATACCAGCATGGGCGCATTGGCGATATGAGAGATGGCGGGGGGGGAGCAAACCGGCAATCATGAGAACATTGGCTTCGCCCCACAATTCCTTAGTTTCGAAACCTTCGCCAGTCTCTGGATCTTTGGCGTCCAGGAGATAGTAGAAAAAGTCCTTCTTGTACCCCCTCCCAAGGCTCATACGTTCATTTGCACAGGCTCGGGAATGCTCAATGAACCTCCAACGGTCGCGGGAGATTGTTGGGAAGAGGACTTTGGAAAGTTTCAAAGTGACCAATGGTAGGTAATTTCCATTCTGTCACCCAATCATTAGCAAAGGGCGATGGGCAAAATATATAGACTCGTAGAGAACATGCAATATAATGATTATGAGCCGCTTGACTGATCAGATCAGTAACAAACCTCGTCGTCCCCTCCGTCAACATGCCAAAGCTCTTTCCAAAGCAGAGCTCGCCCATGACGTCAAAAGTGAGCCAGCTAAACAAGTCACCCATATCGACGCCAGCACCTCGCTTAGCGGCATCGTTGATTTTGCTGGAGAAGACATTGATGTTGTTCAGGACCAGATCTTCCACGCTTTTCAGGGCCGCATCGGAGAAGGCTGCAGAGAGAACACGACGCTTACGTCCGTGCTCGGCTTTCGATATTGCATTGTGGGTATTATGCACACCTTTCACGGCCGGAAAGGCAAAGTAAAACTGCGACTTTTGTAGAGATCGGCTGAGCGGTGTGTGGCCGTAGATTGTCTTTAGCGATGAGGCGGAATTGAAGGAGATCAGATTCGGGGCGAAGCGGATGACGGGACCGTATTTCTCGTGGGCCTTGTAAAGTGCCAGGTGTCTGTCCCCGCGGTAAGCGTAGTAAACGGTGTACCTATTCACATCTCTCATCAACAATCAATCCTGAGACGGAAGGAAGGGAGAAAGGGAGTAGGATACCAATCCGTGATTTTGGCCAAAAAGGGCCCCGGAATCCTCGCCAGAGGATGAAAGAACAGGCGGTAAAGCACCAATGACGAGATATACACGGCAAAGGAGGTAAACAGCAGTTTTACCAGGTTCATGAAAGTCATCATATCTATAGTAATTGGCATATGGTCCAGAGACTGGATCGAGTTCTTAAAGATAGCCATGGTTACCGCCTTCACAAGCTCCAGGGTATGGGGTAATGGGAAGGCGGAGGAGGAGCTAGGTTTAAGTATCGGTACCGTACTTATACCGGGGAAGCGGAAGTGAAGAAGGAAAGAGAAGCAATATGGAGATGCCCCATTCCAAATTCTTCCCTTAATAATGCCCTTCCTCTCCTGCTACGTACTCGTACCTAAGGCTGAGGAGGAATGAGAGAAAGAGCCGGCGGGTAGTAGCGGCTTTTACAGTATCATGGAAAGCAAGTCTGATATCCGAGCAGGACACCACCACACGTGCCAACAAAGCGAAAAAAAGCTGCCTACTCCACTTCACCGGTTCCCCCGCTTTTCCTCCTTCCTCCAAACCTCACCAGTGCATTGGCTGAGGAGAAGGGGGAAGGAAGGAAGCTTGCATGTAGGGCTGTCCATCGCACTGTCCCATCACCGGTGGTAGGGCTACAGTACTCGTTCCAGCACCGGTACTGCACATACTGCCACCAGCGTCCATTTCGTCCGGGGTTTGTATTATACGATGCCAGGGACACTTGACACCTTGACACTGGCTACTCCTTCCTTCCCTTATCCGATGAAAAGCGAAAGACAAGAGAAAGAATGTGTGTGTGAGTGTGAGTGAGGTCATTATGGGCAGAATGGATGGATGGATTAATGATGCATCCATCGCTTCATGGAGCTAATCTGATAGGGTAACCAGGGGCAACCTCAATTCACAACGCATAGCCCTTGGCCATCACAGGCAGGACAGGGAGGAAGACATGCAACGTATCATCTCCCTTCACACAGTCTTCACCGGACTTGTTATTAATACATTTGGACTTTTTGCTCTTGCATTCTTTCGCTCTGCTCATTATTGTACCCCAGCGTCACCTCAAGGAATGGTCCCGAGCGTGCTTGCGTGCTGCTCTCTCGCTGTGCTCGAGTATGGTGCCCTGCCATGAATCCAACACCGCCCATCTTATTGTACATTAAACGCCCTTAACCATTCCCCATGCCGAGCAACCCCTACAAAACCGGCGCCCCGTGGGTTAGGGAAAGAGAAGAGAAAGGAAAAGGAAAGGAAAGAAGAAGAAAAAGACGCCTGAAAAACATTTTACAGACACTCCCCATACTCCTTCTTCATTGCTTCCCTGACAATGGCCCCGCAAAGTCTAGCGTAAGGATTCGTTCGAACTGCCATCTCCCGAGCAATGGCATTCCCGTAACGGCCACCTTCGAAGAAATCCTGAGAAGCCGCCGCCTCCATGTCCTCGTTTCCACCTTGCTTAAACATAGAGTAATGTATCGCGGCCCGTTGTGTGTAGGCTTGACTCAGTATCTTGGCCTGCAAGGGGGAGAGTGGTGATGTCGGTGTTGAGGGGGAGGATAGTTTGATGGCCTCATTTAGGTGGGGGAGGACCTCGGTCGCCGGGACCGAGAGCATTCGGAGGACCTGTGCAAGATTGTTGTGTGCTGATGCGTAGGTCGGGTGGGCAGTTGTTAGCTGTTCCAAGAGCCTGCGAGATTCCGGTAGAGACGTTGGGGAGGATTCCGCGAGCTTGATTGCTTTCAGCTCTGTTCGTTTGAGGGTTTGGAGAAGGTCTGGGGGAATGTGTGGATCTCTGGGGAGTGAGGGGTCTATGCTTGGGGAAGCAGATGTTGGCGCAGACTCTGGGTCAAAAAGCTGTGTGAGAACGGTAGAGTCGTTAATTGTGAGGGCAGACATGGTGTGCGTGTGGGAAAACGTATAGAAGATGGGGGCGCTGATGTGCTGTGTGCTGTACGATGAGGGATTTCGTAGAAAGGGGCCAGCTGAGGTTATAAAGTACGGCGGTCTGATAATCAAAGGTTTTTTTGGCAGGATGAGAGAATTCCCCTTCTGTCTTCATATATGCTCACGTTACCTCAGGGTTACCATTCTTCGCGGAGGGGCCATATCGCTGGGATAGGAATGGGCACATGGTAGAAGCATCCGGCAATTCCAACGCTCGCAGCTGCCAACCCGTCAAAGAAGCTACTAGTAAACTAGCCCCAACCGATGACAAGATCCCTTCTACACCTTCGGTAGCCGTCAACTATTGACCGCTATTATGTTTGTCCCCGCCCCTTTCCGCGTATAACCGCCCTCCCCCCACGACCGCCGCTAGAGTTGGTTACCATACCCTTCGGCCATATAACCGCCACCCGTTTGGAGATGAAGCTTTCAAGATGGAAGAAGCACAGTGTGAGAGAAGGAGTTGCCGCGGAAGGTATCTAGTCCATCTTGGGATGAGCTTTCTATTTGTAAAAAACAAGCGGTGGTGGTGGATATATTATAAATCCCCACCGCAAGTCTTCCTCTCTTCTTTTATATCAAAGTTGAAGCCCCATCATCATCTATCACGTCGTTCCTCCTTCCCGCATATACAAAAAGCCGAGGAGACTCTTGCTCTTTTTTCCTCTTCTCTCTCCGCTCGGGGACCCACTTTGAATTGAATAAATAAATATAAAAAATCAAAAAATCAAATCAAATCAAATCAAATAGCCAATACAGCATGCCTCCCGTTGCCCTCTCTTCCTCACCGCCTGGTCCTACTATCCTGACTTCCAACGGTCAGACACTACCTCTGGGTGGTGTACAATCACCGTCTGCTGCCTTGGTGACGACAGGCTATCGAGGTTACGACCACGTGCACTGGTAAAAACTCCCACCCCTTCACATATCATATTCCCCCTCCGTAATTCCCAAGTACTGAACTGGGGAAAACAACAAAATATAGGTATGTCGGCAATGCAAAACAAGCAGCATCCTACTACATTGCCCGAATGGGCTTCCGACCTCTCGCATACAAAGGCCTGGAAACTGGTTCCAGGATCACGGCTTCGCACGTAATTTCAAACGGCGGTATCACCTTTGTCCTCACATCGCCCCTTCGCTCGCCTTCGACACCAGGACTTGCGGCAGCAGACGTGGCTCTGCTGAAGGAGATCCACGAGCATCTCGCCACCCATGGGGACGCGGTTAAGGACGTTTCATTCGAGGTGGATGATGTTAGAAAGGTCTACGAGAAAGCCATAGAGAACGGGGCTCGGGGGGTGAAGGGCCCTGAAGTTTTGAGCGATGGGGATGGAGAGGTGATTGTTGCTACTGTGGCGACATATGGTGATACCACGCACACACTTGTTCAACGGGGAAGATATTCCGGCGCGTTCATGCCTGGCTTTCGACGAGCTGTCGCTGGCAAGGACCCTCTGGACAATATCTTGCCCACCGTTCACTTGGAGGCTATCGATCATTGTGTTGGTAACCAGGGCTGGGGCGAGATGGATACCGTCTGCGACTAGTATGCCCCCCCCCCCCCTCGGACTCTTCTATCCAATTCCTGCATAGCATAATCTAACAGTTTAAGCAGCTACGAGAAAGCCCTCGGCTTCCACCGTTTCTGGTCCGTCGACGACAAGGACATCTTCACCGAATACTCAGCACTAAAATCCGTCGTCATGGCCTCCCCCAACGAGCTCGTCAAAATGCCCATCAACGAGCCCGCCCACGGAAAACGTAAGAGCCAGATCGAGGAATACGTCGACTTCTACTCGGGCTCGGGCGTCCAACACATTGCGCTGCGGACCACAAACATCATCGCCGCCGTATCGAATATGAAGGCGCGCGGCATCGAGTTCATCTCAGTTCCCGACTCGTATTATAAGCAGATGAAGATGCGACTCAGCAAGAGCGGTGTACACGTCAAGGAGGACTTTGAGAAGCTCAGGGAGTTGGGTATTCTGATCGACTTTGACGAGGGCGGATACCTTTTGCAGCTTTTCACCAAGCCGCTGATGGATCGGCCAACCGTGTTTATCGAGATTATCCAGAGATGTAATTTCAATGGCTTTGGCGCTGGGAACTTTAAGAGCCTTTTCGAGGCCATTGAGAGGGAGCAGGCTGAGCGTGGTAATTTGTAAATGACATTGTGTTTCTCTTTTTTCTTTTCTTTTTTGTGAAGGGGTTATTACAAAGGTATTGGTGCACAGAGATTTAGGCCGGGTAAGAGGTTAGCTCAGTTTGTTTGCTTTTTCTCTATTGGGTTTTTTTTCTTTCTGGGTTTTTGATACAAAATGTTTGATGATAATGATACTGTAGTATTGATTGTAAATTACATGCTCCCTCCCTGCTACCAAAGCAGAATATGGTGGGTGATGCGTCATTATTCTGGAAAATAAGTTAATTTACTATTGCACCCATAGACATCTGACAAGCACTTGTCCACTATGATAGCACAAAATATATCACGCAGACACACGGTACCGGCACGGCGCCTGTTCCGCAACCACATGATAAACAACACCCGTTTGCTCTATCTATCTCTTTATCTATCAGCAGCCGCTCTTTAATTCCTGGGTCAGCACGTTTTCAAACTACGAGTACCGGTAGTGGTGGGTACATACGGATACCGGCGTGGCGGTCGATGGGGCTGGAGTAGGTAATCGGAACGGAAGGCTCGACTATGATACCGGTACAGTACCGTACAATACTGCGCTGGTGAGGAGTGACTTTACAAATTCAACCACCCCCATCACCGGCAGTAAAACTCTGGGATTACTTATCATAAATCATCACTCGGGCTTCGTCCGACCTACTCTAACTAGCTGTTTTTTTCTTCTTCTTTTTTTTCCACCTCCGGCCGCCTGCCTGCTTGTTCTGCCCGGGTGTCTGCCGAGCAATTACAAGAAACAACTGGCGATGCGCGGTTATCTGCGCATTGCACTGTATAGTACCGTACCGTACTGTGCCGTATTACTGCTATGACTTAGTGCTTTTGCGCTATGGTATTCGCTTTTGCACAGGGTTGGAGGGTTGGTGGCGGGTGGTCTAAGTGAAATCAGGCTGCCATTCAATGAACTGGGATTAGATATCGAGTACTGTAGGGTTAAGTTAGGCATGGATATATTTCTCTCTTTCTTTCTTTCCTTCATGGGCGGAGGATAATATTGGGGGTGTTTGGGGGGGGGGTTATATGGAAACACCGAGTTTCTTTCTTCCCTAGTGGCTGGAGGCGAGGCACTGTAGGAGACTGAGGGTGGGAATCCTTATAGGAGGTGTCTGGTTTCCATCCGCCCACGAGGGAGTTTTGGTTCGGTGAGTGAGAGTTGGATGAGAAATGTGGTTTTTAGCAGGCGTCGGAACTCCAAGTCTGCAGCTGTGAAGTGGAGTAGGTAGGTAGGTAGGTAGGTCTTTTCGGTGTTCGGTGTCATCAAGTTGATTGTGTAATATCATACGGCACTCTGTTGATCATTTCTAATCCAACTTGTGGAACTGTTCTCACACTCGGCCGCGTTGTTTGGGTAGCTGGAATTGGTATTATTATTATTTTCTCCCTTGGGGAACTAGTTGGTTACTATATGATGCTATTTTAGCACGGTGGTCTTTTATCTTGAAAGGATTTGGTGCCTTCTGTTGAGCTGGGGGGTTACTGGGTTTTTGGAGGCATTAACTGATCGCTATTATGGGTCTCTCCGTGAAAATAAGAACAATAAAGGAAAGACATGACCATAAACCCTTCCCCCAATCCTTTCACTCATTCCCAGAACAGATGAAATCACTAATGCCATTATGCCCAACTTGTCCCTCATCTATCCACTTTCCTTATCTCTGAAAAATATCTGCTTCTGTCAACTTTGGCATTTCTCTCGAGAGAGAGAATGCATGCGGTGGGCGGGTAAGGAGGCGTGTGAGCGGGTGAGTATTATAGAAAACAAGACTTTCCATGAACTTGGAGTAGTACTTATAGCGACCAAAGGAGAAACTAGCAATGACCTGCTGAGGGGGGTTAAATCATAGCATGCAAAACCGTTTATTCGAAGACACGCAGGCAAATGGGGTTATTCACGGAGAGGAGAGAGATCGACGGCTGTGGGAAGTGATAGACTAACTGAAAAGTTTTTATCATTCTTATATAGACTTACTTGTGTTTGATTAGTTAACCAAGTTTTGGGATGATGAGGGTCGAATGAAAAGTTTCCGATTTTACATACTCTATAGTTTAGGCCATTTGAATCTCCCACGACAAAGAGAGGAGGGTTTTTTCATAGTGAAAACAACTTGAGCGGAAGTTTTTAGCAGTTGCTGCTAGGCTGTCCTGCGTGGCTGGGGAAGTGGCATAAGAGCATTCCACACAATGTTTCTTTGTCCTGTGACATGATACCTTAGGTGGAAGAAAAAGAGGGGTGGGAAGGCTTAGGCCGAGATGCGAACCTTTGAACCATTCCTTTTCCCCACATACAGAGCAGAGGGGTAAGTAAACGGGACTAAAAACATGAATGCATCCTTCCTTTCCTCCCTCCGGAATTCATCCTCATTGAATACTCCAGCCTATCATAATATTGTTATGTATTTATCGATTGATACTCGCCCGCGAAATACATACCGCGATTATTAAACCAGCAGGAGAACTTGAAAACATGCTTACGAAACAATATTCCAAATAAAGCTAAATGATTAACAATCAAGAATGGTGAAAGCAGATGGGGGAGACAGAGTATCATGATGGGTAAGGGTTGTGCTGGGGGGTTCAGCGGGACAGGGAGTGGCCAATAATGGTGGTGTGGGGCTGGAGCGAGCGTAAAGTGCGTGCTGTGGTATGATACATTTCGTTCTGTTGAGATTTTTGCTCACTCCAGGTGTGAGGTGGTCATGACTCGTCACTCGGGATCGTGGGCTGGGTTATTAACATTTCTGTTAGAAGAGAATCAATCTAAACCAACTATATACTGTATCTTTTTGGGAGCGTTGTTTGTGCTGTGTTTTAAAACTACTTAATTGATAGTCTTGTTAATGTAGGGTATGAATTGGCCTTTTCTTCTTACTTGGTAGGGGGGGTGGTGTTTGGATCTCGAGAGCTCGAGTGACCCATCATGATTATTATTATACTACCATATATAAGGCTGGAGGAAGATAATAAGAAAACCTTGAGCGCACACGAAGAAGGAGAATGAAAGAAATCCACTCCCGACGCTACTTTTTTAAATTCCAATTCTTGGTTCTAGCCAAAGTAAGGGAAAGGGGAAATGTTTCCTTGATTGCGCATCGCTTCTACTCTCATTTCTATTCTTCTCCTGATGATATTATCTCTATATATTAGAGGTGTATATCGGTAGCTAATAAAACTGGTGTGCCCCTTCTTGTAGTATGGAGTTCTGGAAAGGGTATATAAAAAAGAAAAATTCAAAGCTCGAAACTTGGTTGCTTAGATCCCCTCGGGACCTCCGCTCTTAGGGTAGTATGAACCTTCCGCTTCGACTTCCCTGAGAACACTAGAGTGCGCTCTCTTATCCCACCTAGGAGCTCCGGTAAGGATACTTATACTCCAACCACTCGAAAGCCTTCAGCCCTTCTTTAAATCCGGGTGTGGCGATCTCCGCTAGAAGTGGCGGGAGAGGTACTATAGATTGCCCAGAGGGAGGAGGGCCCCTTGCCCCTCATTGTTGAGTGTGAGGGCTGCGGTATATGGTTTATGGATTTCAGTTGGTGGAGTTAGGAACGTAGGTTGCAAGACCCCATTGGAAGGAGAGTCCCAACAAGGGTTTAACAGGGATCCCGCTTTTCTCAGCAGAGGCTAGAGTGTCACCGCTGAAGTAGTCCGAGAGGGATCGTTTGATGCTTGGTAGGAGTTCGATTGAAAGTCCGGCCTCCTTTGATGAGATGTCCATCCTGGCTTCGACTATCTATTGCTCTTGTGAGCACATAAGACCATTTCGGCTTTGGTAAGCTCGCTGAATGGTAGCCTTTTGCATTGGCCCTAGCCTACGATGAAACATCCCTAGCACTTGGGGAGTCCGGGGGGACTCTACTTGGTGAGTGGCCTTATGAAGTCTGCTGAGTTCCAGACCGCCCGTGACTACCTGTATCCGCCATCAAGCACTGAGCGACTTGATATACCAGGAGTGAATGTGCGGTTCGAAGCCCACTCTCCCAGCATATTTGTTTTGTCTCAATGTGGCAGGATTTGCTCAAGACGTTGAGAGTGAACTTCCCAATCCGCATTCTTGAGAAGTTAGCACTTGGCGTCAGCTCCGAGGCCTTTTGTCTTGACCTTTTTTGCCCCACAACCTCTTTATCTCTAGCTACACTGTTATACCTGACCGAGACTTGTGGAGGGATGAATGCTTCTCGGGAGTTCATTGTGGCAATTGATGGTGCCAGGGAGGAGTTCCCCCTAGAGAACATAGAAGCCGTCCGGTTTCCGGCAAGTCTGCAATCCCGGGGGGGGACTTTCCAAGCGATTCTGGTACTATACTAGGATGGGGATGCCCTATAGCTATAAAATGGGTTATTTGGCATTCCAGTGTCAGTCATTGACAGGTCTGATCAGTTGAGGACTCGAAGGGAGAGCCGAGTGCTATTGCGTGCAAATTGGAAAAAAGGGATAGCCGAGGCCAAGATCCTAATAGGGAGCTTTCAGGGGAAAAGGGGTGTAATTGTGGAGGGATCCTTTCGCAGTTGATTGCTGATGCGGATTTCCTAGATACCCTACCCTTTCGGTTTAGGTACTCAAAGACTATAACCATATAGGCATATTTTTCCAGCAGGGCCCTGAACGGTTCCATTGAGACAGCTACCAAGGCAGGCAAATATGAAAAGGGCAGTTTAGACACAAAGGATGCACCTCCAATGCGGGGACACCTGTACTAGTATTATATGCCCGCACGAACTTGGGGGATACCTCTGGGGTCCCTACATGTGTACTTTCTGCCGTATATAAAGGGACAAATGAAGCGAATCAAAAGTCCCAAGAGGTTCGCCAAGGTTGTTGCTTTAAAGGGGATAATAGGCTCTCAATCGGGCTCCTGTCTGACAGGCATCAGGTTGGATAATGCCAAAACGCCCGTAGATCCTCCCAACACAGTGGAAGCCGGCACTTTCACTCCATCGATCTGTGGCCCAATGCCTTCGGTAAGTCTTGAGTGATATCGATGGTCTTCCCACAGTAGACATCCTCTAATAAATGCGAGCTTGTGAATCGGGTCTGAATGCTAGCCATGGCTGGTAGATATAGCCATCATAGTGATTCCCAAAGGGCTTGAGTCACCATCTGGATTAATTGTGCGCTTGCGGGCACACAAAGTAGAGTGCCGCCGTCCGGAAGATAATGCGCCCAAACGCAGCCTGCAGGAGTCTGCGCTAAACCCATTCAACAGCAGATGCCCCTGCATTAGATACACGTTGGATAGGATTCCTCCTTCCACTCTCTTTGCACCTCCACTGGTCCCTCTGATACGCCGAGAATGGAAAGAATCCCGAAAGCTTTTTCTTGTATGTTTCCAGGAAAGCTGGGCGATCCTCGGCTTCTATCGTGGGGCTTGTTAGAGAACGGTAGTTACGAAGGTACAAGTACACTCCCGGCTTTCCCGAGAACCAATCAGCGCCTAAATTCTCTCCTATTTGATACCAACGCCGGGAAGTTTGTCTGGGAAATAGCTAAAGTCGCCTATTGCCGAGAGAGTGTCCCAAATTGTACTCTTAGGGACTAGTCTTCTTGTCACCACAGCTTTCTCAAAGACCTCTCTATCGAACTAGGTGAACGATTCCGCTTCGCTGATAGCCGTCGAATTAGCAACCGCTACCCCCCCCACTGATACTTTTATTCCCACCTCCTGCTTTCAATTTGAATGTCTACAAAACAAAGCACTGGCTGTATGAGGAGTGTATACATCTCCCCTCCAAGCCTCATTGCCATGATCCATAGGCCAGATCATTTTGTCTGCCCGAGTTCCTAAGGAAATGATTTTCGAATCACACTCTCTAGGATTAGGGGCTAAGAGAGGTATTAGCCCAATTGCGTAAGGGCCTTCGAGCATTGACTTTATGATAAGCAGTGTTGAATATTACCTAGCGAAATGCATTACCCCCTGAAGGGATAGCTACTCTCTCTAGCCCTAGTAAAACTTCCTCTCACTACTCGTAACGCTAAGAGCATATTTGGACTGAGATCCCGTTCTCGCTGTGATATAGGAGTGAACGATTGTGTTTCTTTTTAATTAATTCCCACTCCACGACCCCCGCATTACAGGGCAGGGTCCAGTGAGTTATGGAACAGTTATTCAAGGTTAACCACCCAGATATATCCCTGGCTGTTCAGGTTAATAGGACCCCTACCGTTGTGCAGGTCTGCTTTATACTTTGCAGTTTTAATAATCCAATACTCCGTATCCTGATATCTCCCTCCTCCCGCCCGCAATGATGGTTTTGGAGTCCAAGGGGGGGGGCGGCGAAATCAACGGGTTGTGAACTTCGGAAGTGCTGACTTATTCCGGTTTGGCAGGCGGGGTGGGCAAATCAAGTTGAAAAGGGAGATTCCTGCAGCTCAAGCAGAATCATCTCTTTCTAGGTTGCCACATCGGAGAAAGTTTCTAGTAACTGTCCTACTCTCAAGGATACGATTATACGCAAGCCTTCCTCAACATTTAGACCATCACATGGGCATCTAGGGTGAGGATCGTGACTTACGGTGTAACAGTGAAGTAGATGACTACCCAAAGTATGGAGGAGCAGAATATGGACCAATGTCTAAATATTGCTAGTCTGAGAGTGAGAAGCAGCCTTCGCTAGCTGCGGGGACGAGAAATAGGCTAATCTAGCCCCAACTTGTCCCGGATCCCAGTAGATGGGATCTTTGCAGATGGGTTTCGCTCGAGGGAGGGAGGGCCTGTGGACAACTCATTTGATCGGACATCGTCCCCAGCATTCTGCAGATGCAGGATGCGACCCATCTTAGGATATTTCAGGGAATGCGGAGGGAATTTTGAAGATGAATGTATGGGAGAGAGAGGCAGCAGATCATGAACCGTCCCAGCGCACTGGAAGGGTGTGCATATGCCAGCCCGTAAAGCCAAGTATCTTGCCGGGATTATAATAGCACGGGATGAAGCCTTGTGGTCTCACCGCTCGAATATGAAATGCTGAGTGCGACGGTTCACAAGAATGAGTTGCCGTTTTTTCCCTGACGGAGGTCGTACAATACTTGTAGAAGTGGTACGGGGCTTAGCTGAAGAATGATAGGTGGTTCTGGCTGAGGTAAACTAGCACTTGTTGTGTTCCAGTACTCTGCCGTGGTATCAACAACATGCCTGCTGTTGGTTAATGCTCCCTGACTTCCTCTGCTGGATACTACGGCATTTAGAATACCGCAAAGTGCACATAATGCACTCTAAATCCTATGTCACCCATCACTATTTGCGAAATTTCTCTCACGTCCCCCAAATATGCTCTCATAAGCCAAGGCTACTCTAACTCGCCCACCCCTCTTTAAAGGTTGACCCCCATCTTTGAGCCACTCCTGTCGAGTGCATAAAAAACAAATTTTCTCCGGCAGGCATAAAGTAGGCTTCGATTTTTAGGTTAGCCATGACTCGGGACCGCACAATAGAGACCGATCGTTTTCGTGACAAGAGGGAAAAACCCCACTCTCAGCCATTAGCTCAACTCAACTTGAGCTTTTCAAAATGGAGGTATACACATTCTATTGCGGGCTCCGGGAAACCACCAATTTAGGAAACACAGGGTAGGGGTGAGACGCTATGAGGGGTGCAGACGGAAGGCAACCTATAGCAATCCAACAGAATTCACAAATGATCTACCCGTATTCCGCTTGGCTTGTGCTTGATAATGCCGTTATTATCATACCCTTTTTTTTTCCCCTTCCCTCTGCACATTTCGAGAATTGCCGGCCTTTGGGATAATATCACTTCTATCAAGGGTAATTGATGTTATATACAGCACCCGTGCCTATCCTCAGTACGGCCAACCACCCGAAAAATGAAAATGAGAAGGATAAGAAAAAAAGAAGAAAATAAAAGTAGAAAATAAAATAAAATAAAAGTAGTGAGTGATACCCCATGACCTCCCGACACAAAAACTCATACCGTTTCCGAAAGAAAAAACATACTAAATATATGACTGCAAGCTGCATCGTTATTAACATATCGAATCCCCCCTCCCCCTCCCCACCCTCCACTTCCAAAATACCCGGCAGACGGTAAAGTTCCTTCCCTGCGCCCGGAGTTTCCCCACCCTGTGGGATCTTGCTGCGGGGGGAAGAAGAAGAAAAGAGACGCTCAAAGAACCAGTACGGTTTCACCCGCTAGCCTGGCGTCAGTGCACTTTTCCTTCTCCCTTCGCCGATAGACTATCACACCTTTGAAGGAAAAAAAACTCGTCAAAATCCACTAATAGGAAGGGAAAGATCTCGACTTGTACCACATCACCAAACCACAATAGGGCTAGCACAGCAAAGTTAACAAAATAGCGAATACAGTAGCAGTTAATGAGATCCAGCCAAATCTGCACCCCCCCCTCTCGACCGCTCCAAGCTTTACTTTGTCTGGAGAAGGCTGTTCCTTTTTCAGGCTTGTTTCGTCTCGGGCTAACCCTACCAACGCCAAGGACCCGATCGCCGATTTGTGGATCTAAAGAGCTTTTACGCTAACTGTAACTCGTACTTCATTTGTTCCCAAGAATGAGGTACGGTGCCCGAAAACGAGGGTATTCCCAGTTCCGTATTCGGGCGGGCGGGCTCAGATGGGCAGGGTCTTGTTTTTTTTACTTGTGCAATATATTCCTTCGATCCCTGCTTTCGGGTATTTCTTGCCTATGATGAAGTACGAGTTAGCGAATGATTGTAGCGCGTTACCAAGGGTACCGGTGCTAGTATAGTACCGTATCCCTCCCAAGTCAGAGAGCGGGGGGACAAGTATCGTGTTATGGTTATTGGATAATGGGGTTTGTTAGCGGGGTGTGGTTGGGTAGCCGGGCGGTCTGGGTGGACGCCAAGGGCTGCCCGTCTACCGTAATGTGAGGTTTGTGGGTGTGCTTGTCAAGAGGTGTTTCTGCGCCAGCGAGTTACTCTTTGGCGATGGACCAGAGGAAAGTGCATGCCCACCTGTAGCCGTGTCAAACGGAATCCCCAAGGGAAAATAAGTTATTTATTCAATGGCTCATGAGAAGATACCATACCCCCGCTGTTCATTTGCGGTAATGATATTTTCTGTGTTCTTGTAGTAAAACCCCAAATAATTATTACAAAGCTACGATAGACTATCCAACCCAATCCTAGGCACAAGCGTAGCAGTCTCAAAAAAGAAATTTAACAATGCGAATAAAGGAAGCCCCCTATTGCCCCTCAACCTTCTTCCCGTAATCCTCCACAACAGTTTCTCCGGCGCCAGGGGCAGGAGGGTGGTGCAGAGCCTTCTCCTCTGCGGCCATGCCCTCCCCGTACAGCTCGGCGGTGAGCTCTTCGAGGGTTTTACGTTTCTATTCCACCGCCACTAATTAGCACTCTCCCCCTCATACATAAAATTCATAATGGAAAGAGAAAAAAGACTCACAGTCTCGGGAATCAACAGAGTAGTGAAAATCCCGGCAAACATGAAGGCAGCGAAAATCTGCATTACATGATTCAGCCATGGTGACATGTTCTTCGCGGTGGCGCCTTTGGTCCTGAGTGGGCCGATGAGCACTTGCGCGATGATTGCGCCGAGTTTACCACTTGCAGCGGAGATTCCGTGGGACGTGGATCTGTATCTTGTCGGGAAGCACTCGCCCGGCACTAAGAAGGTGGTGGAGTTGGGGCCGAAGTTGAAGAAAAATTGGCAGAGGATGTATAGCCCCAGTAGGGCGTTTGAGGACAGCTTGTGGAATCCGAAGCCAATGACGATGAAGAGTATTGTCAACAGGATGAAGCCCATCATTTGGATTGGCTTGCGGCCAACAGTGTCAACTAATGCCACCGTTACCCAGTATCCAGGGACCGCACCAGCGCAAATGAGGATCAGGTTTCCGACAGCGTTATTGTAGAGTTTTAGATAGACATTGTCCTTCGAAGCGTATCCAATCTCGGTAAGAATGATGGAATTATTGAGACCCAAACCATAGAAGGCCACATCGAGCAAAAACCATGACCCAGCGGTCCCAAGCAAGATCTTGCCGTATCTCCACTGCAGGAAAACGCCCCAGAAGTCCTTCCATGAAGCCTTAGGCACATCGAGTTCCGCCGATCGCTGCATCTCCTCGACGCGCCTGATCTCGTCAACGTCTCCAGAGGACTGGCCGGCAAGATAGGCACCTGTGTCTGAGCGACCCTTCTCGACGTCCCGGGCGACGTCGAAAGTGTATCTGGGGGTTTCGGGGATTGTGAGACGGTAGTAGAGCGCTATGCATGCGGGAACCGCGCCGAATCCGATGATGATCCTCCACATTCTGTCTACAGCAGTGCGGCATGCATCATCACAGGCGCTGGGCTTAGCCGCGGGGTGGGTTTGGGACTTGAAGGCTACCGTGACAATTAGAGCTACAAGCGCAGCGGTAAGTTGGCCTATTCCCTGCATTGCGAACACAGAGCCCATCATGGCGCCACGCCATTTCGTGGTTGCGAACCTACAGCCCCCACTTTGTCAGCCCAAAGCCCAAGTTTACCGCTAGGGCAGGACAAAACCTACTCAGAAGTGATGATGGAAGACAAGGGGTAATCTCCTCCGATACCAATTCCCATAATCACTCGCCAGAAGATCAATAATCCGACAATATGCGTAGAATAGGATTCGGAGGTGAGCGCCTGAGCAAGAGTAGCAACAATGATGATTAAAAGTTCAAGCCCGTACATCTTTTTCCGACCAACGATATCCGCCAACCATCCAAATGCTAGCTGTCCAATCACTGTCCCGCCAGAAGTGGAAACCTTAATGGCTGTATCCGAGTGTTCAGGAATCTTGCCAGATTTCCAGTAGACGAGGCCAAGCATCCCGGTTACCATATTGATCGCAAAAATCTGGTTGGTACCCGTCAGCAAGGATTCACGGAGATGTGTGTGGGGTTGGTGGTGAAAAAGCAAAAACTCACATCGTAGGAATCAGTGAAGAAACCAACACCTGCAACAACTACGGCGCGCACATGGTACCAACCAAATGGCGCCTTGTCGATCTCCGCGAGGGCAAGACGACGGCGCTCGTTCGGGTCCTAAGTGGTCGGTTCTCGTCAGTACTGTAGCAGGAGTTAAAGATGCCATCACAGGCCACCAGAATGACTCTAGTAAACCCCCCCCCCCCCTCCTCCTCCTCGAACTAGGAATGAATGAATATTAGAAACGAACCGAAATATGAGCAAACTGATTGTTGAAGTTGTGGAAAGCCGAGTTTCCACCGGAAGTCGTGTTCGTTTCCATGGCTTATTTTTTGGATTTTTTTTTCCCCTTTTTGCTTTTCCTTCTAGTCTTGTCGAATTACTACAGCCGTTTCTTTCTAAATTTCGATAATATCAGCTCAATTGTCCAGTGCAGAACCAGCATTCGTGAGTGGTTGCCCACAATTTCATTCAACTCAGGACAGAAGCTAACAACGAACGACCCACTACAGCTCTGTGGGAGCAGCTGTTTGGACAGAAGGGCAGGAATCAAGCCTTCGCCAAGCACCAAGAGAAGAAGAGCGTTAGGTTGGTGGTCGTGACGCCGTGTGAGGGAGGAGTTCTTGGACTTTTCTTGGGAGGAAGGCTTGGGAGTCTCTTGGGAGGAAGGCAGGTTTAATACTCATGCACTTGGCCGTCAAATTACGGCTATCGTTACTTCACTCGCACCAACTCCTCTTCCGACCACTTGGACGCTTCGCAGTCCCCACGAGCTCTCCACTTTGTTCAGGTGGAAAAATTTTCCCAGAAACCTTTAAGCCATTTCCTTTCCTTTCTTTTTTTCCCTTCTCTTTTTTTCTTCTCTTTTCCTTTTGTTTTTTGACGATCGGAAAGTGAGCTCTTTCCTCTTCTTCTCTCCCGCCTCCTTAGAATTCAACTAAGAGTATTACTTTGACTGTTTCTAGCTGGATGTGGTACAAGTAACTCAAGTTAGACGCTGATAACGGCAAAGCCAATGTCTCGGTAACCGGGCTCTATCCCCCACTTGGAAAAAGAAACTCCTCATCGAATCAAGTGCGGCGGGTGAGAATGGACAATTGACGTTGCTTTCAACCAATGAGCTTCGGTGGACCGGGCACGTTGTTGCTGACTGGTGTTCCTGATCAAGTACGGGTACAAGATTCATGGGCCAAGCCCAGTATGGCGCTTGTGTACTCGAGTACAGGGCACTACTTTACCTGGAATATACAAGTACTCGAGGAGATAAGTGAAGGGAAGGTGGGTACCGGTATTGCAATCCCTGAAGAGAGCGGAGGGGGCCGTTTCCTTCCCACACTCTCTTTCCACTTCCACTAACCCGCCCATTCCCAGTGTAGGAGTGCCATCACGCAGTTCCTATATCAGAGATTAAATCACCCTATCCCTTTCACCACTCGCCGCCACTTGCCACTTGCCAACCTTCATTCCTCTTCCATGTTATTTTTATTTCTTCCTGCATTACCCGCACCTTGCCCCCCCCCCAGTCCCCTCTACTCGGTGCTACAGTAGTACACGTACATGCCATACCCTGTACTCGAGTATAATTGACTAGCAATACCGGTACTTGTATCTGTTTCCTGGTTTTTACAATGGACATTGCGGCTCCCTGCCGCCCACTGAACCTGGGTTTCCACATCGTAAAGCGTGATGAAAGGTCTTGCACGGAGCCATCTCCAATCTCCATGAAGAACGGGGGCAATATCACCGAGTATTATAGAGCGGTGGCGGTGGTTACAGATTGCATCGAGCACGCACAATCCGTCCTCCACCATCATACATTACTCGAGCACAGATGAGGCTTTTTCACAAACCGCCATCATGCGGTAGGGGTACTCTCCTCGAGCATCATAATTGGTGAAACGTTCGCCCACTGCCGGTACGAGTATCAACGGAGTAGACACCGGTCGAGATCGGTTCATCGGTCTCCTGTTGTGTCTCATTTTTGGAGGTGCGGTTAGGAGGGGAGATACTTTCATGGCTGACAGCTCTCGTGATCTAGGCGGAGATTATAACGAGAGGCATCAACATCAATAAATCTACTCGTACCCCACGCAGGCGAGGGCTGCACTGCCTTGGCCAATCACAGAGAGCGACACACATTCGGCAAACATTGAGCACGTTCAGCGTCATGATTGGACGCCCTTTTTCGTTGTTTTCCCATTCCTTTAGGGCTGGGACACTAGCTAAATACTTATTAGTCCTCGCACAGTACGGTACTTGTGCAAGTACCGTACTCGAGTAAGTATCTGAAAATACAGTTGCTGTTACACCATTATCCAACTAAGGGCAAGAAAACCTAGCTCATTTTCAGATGCTTTATGCAAGATACAAGTACGGTACTAGTACTGCACAAAATGGAGTGACCCCCTCCCCCCCCCCTGAGTTTCCCAAATAAAATGCCAATCCCCAAGAGACACCGAGTCACCATCCAACCTGGGAAAGATCGAGTGATTCTCGAGATGGCACAATTTGACACGAAGTCTCACATACGGTAATTGAAGGCCAGGTTAAGTAAACCTCTGGAGAGGTCCAAGACAGTGGTGAGATGGTCAATTTCCATGGGATTTCCTCATGGCGGCCATGCCAGCTAACTTAACTTATGCATTTTGTATGGAACGCCAAGTGGGGGTTAGTTTTCTTTTCTCACCAAACCCCTCCAGTTACTTACGTGATAACAACTTAGACGCCCGACCCGACACCTTGGTGATGAAATACCGACGAATGTTGATCCATTGGACCAACATTCCTCGCCTTGTGTGGACTAGGCTGGGTTTGGACATGGTTGAGCACTCGTATTATATCCTCGCTGCTTCAGACTCAGCCCATGAAACCGAGGCATCTGTCTTTGTGTAATAACGTAAAAGCTACAACTAACAATTGAACCCTCCCCATGCTGCATGACACCGTATGTGCGTCTTCGGGTACCCCATAGTGTTTGCAGGAAGGACGCCGAGCAGAAGTGGGTGAGACATACCGTGGGCGAACCCTTCCCCACAAGAAAGAATGATCGGAGGGAGGGAAAAAAGAAAATGCGTTACAGAAGAAGAAGAAGAACCAAGCATCAGGATTGCCCCCCCTCCCTTCATAGAAAAACTGGTCAAATCTAACATCAAAGAGTCGGCTACCGCAATTTACCCCACTTATCAGGATTCCCGGTCCGGCTGTCGCAACTTCAACTCCCGGATCTTGTTTTTTATATTTCATTTTTCTCGTGACGCCCCCCATTAAAAAAACCGCTGAGGTGCGTTCGGGGATTTGACAAACCAAACCTTGCCGAATTCCATACAGAATCAAACCCCCAACACCAACTTTCGAGGTTTGAGCGCAGCCAGGGCACAAAACAACTGGTTGAGATTTATTTTTTCTTTTCCTTTCCTTTTTTGTCAAGGAAACAAAGTCTCGAAAGGAGAAGGAAAAAAATGTGGGGGAAAAAAAAAAAAAAAAAGACCTGGGGGTTTGCGAGGTCAAGCCGTTTTGAGGATCATGCTGCTTCTAGAGTGATTACTGAAGTTTGGCTTTTTTTTTCTTCCGTATGATAGTCATAATACAGTACAGTATTCCCCTCACCCCACCACAGCTCTCTGCCTGGTTCAATGGGCACAAGTTTACAAATTTGTTTGAGCTCGACAGGCCACCAAGGACGAGCCAGTACTGTAACCGTACGAGTAAATGATTATTGCCACCATGCGGCGGGATCGCGATATGGAAGCATGGGGCGGTTGTTGGACGTCAATTGTTTTTCAGGTGTGCACCCAGCTGCGGTACTAGCAAACCCCAGCATGGATCTCGAGCCATTGTACCGTTACTCCTAACTGTCTGACGTTTGCGAACACGACCGGGTCCTCGGCTTGCTACCGTACTCGTACATACAGGTTTCAACCCGGTGGTGTTAAGTTTAACAATAAATCGAGTAAGAAATCATGACCTTGATCTAAGTGTTCACGTAGTTGTTCCCCGCCGTTACGCTCAATCAAACGATGTTGACAGTAATTTCTCTACTTTGTTCATGGGCTTTGGAACTGATAATATGGATAACTTGATATGGGAAAACAGCCCCTTTGGTTAAATAGTATTATATATCAGTCTATACTAAGTTGAGGAGTAAATGAAAGATTACTTTATAATAAATTGTAGTAAAAGCCACTGTGCTTGTCGGAGGTCGCGCTGAAGATGTCGGAGATGAAGTGCAAAGTAATAGGACTTGAACGATAAGAGAAAGAAAGAGATAGATTCTATCTTGCTTGATCGCCTATAGACGCACCTAAGACTGCGGTACTTATAGCCATCCGCAGTATCATCATACATCAACATGACTCTAGTTACTTCCAAGTTTCCCATGTCCCAAGTAGCCTGGCCTCTGGCCGAACATATCTGTACTACACATCATACTGAAGTAATACTTCCAACAGTTCTAAGCATTTATGTAGAGATAGTATTAGGGGAACAATGTTAACCAGGGGAGCTTGAGAGAAATTCAAAGTTGTATTCTATTAAAAACCTTATAGCAACTTGAAGGTCAGACTGTAACATGTACACATGTTCTGGTAACTGTATGCAGGAGCGGAGTGCAGGTGTAACGACTCTACGATAGGTAGCTACAATCACTATCACCTTAGCCCAAATGGTATACCAAGTGATAACCAGAGGTGGTATGGTCTCGTATATATATTATACAAATGGCTGGTAAACCTAGGATAAGGCCTAGGGAATAGTTGAGTAGCCTTGAGGTACTCTACTAGGCAGGGTAACCTTTTGGGAGAACATTCACATAAGGTCAAGAGAATTATGGGAATGTTACATGGACCTCCGAGACGACTTCTGTGGTCGACTGGAGGACTTCCTGAGCGGTTAAAGGAATAAGAGAGCAAAGTTACCCTACCTTGGGAATTTGGTCATTATGCCCATGGGTCCCAGTTACCCTACTGAGGAACCCAAGTTACCCTACCTTCACCGGCAAAGTTATCCTAGAACTTAGAGGTCGATTGCCTCACATTCTATGGGCTCTTAGATGTTCTTGGGCGCACACGCACCTGCGCGGGGAGGCCCCACGCCTGTATTAGGGTGGCCCGAACATACTATTGAACTTAGGCGGGTTTAGCTAACACCCCCCTCTGGCCCCAGCGTTGGGACGGCGCGTCATAGGCAGACGGCTGTGTAGTTGCTCGTTTGCTAGTTAAAAGAGATCATTGGAGCAGCTGCCGTAACACCGTATAAGTCGTCGTCGTCCGTCCGACTGAATGTCGTTCGCAGGATATATAAGGGGAGTATGGGTAACCGCCAAAATGGGGGTCGCTCATATATGGTCTCCCGGGCATCTAGGAGTCTGTTCTAGCCTACGGGTTGTAGGGTAGTCTTCCTAGTGGTGCTCAGGTAGTCTCAGAAGGCCAGGGTGCTTTCGAGACCAATACCTCAGTAACCAGCCCGGACCTTCTCCCCTTGATTTGTAGCATTACTATGGGTTGTTATTGGACTCTAGAGGTATCAGTCTTATCACGGTAGAGTATGTCCCGAGAGGTTGGCTAGGGGTAGCGCCCACTTAGCCAACCATCGGCTACATCTCACCGGGGGAGCTTGCAGGTCAATTTATCACATTGAATAGTCGCGTAGATTAAATGATGAACTGCATAGCTTGTATAGACGAAACTACCACTGGGCCAGTGAGTCCACCACCTAGGTATTGATTCCGGTTGTTGTCATAACGGTTAGCCACTGGTATGACTTCGATAGGAAGAGTTTTTCCACCTGCGGTTGTATTGGAGATGCATTGCAGAAA
>Ga0307509_10003590_pt1 | contig 23315 bp, 18 predicted proteins | sample 10_EM_MG_FD_202245 | JGI IMG/M metagenome (GOLD analysis project Ga0307509, IMG submission 202245) | Populus trichocarpa ectomycorrhiza microbial communities from riparian zone in the Pacific Northwest, United States - 10_EM | ecosystem: Host-associated > Plants > Roots > Unclassified | place... | reverse complement strand
TGGTTACGGTATTCCATGGTATAGCACTACCTCCTTGGATGTTCCTAAAGTCTGCCGCTCGCCGAATACTGGGGACAGTCCGTCCCCGACCCGCTCGCCCCTGTAGCCCTTTAGGGTTTAGGGTTCAGTACGTTTTTCCGTTAGGGCACCCGGCAACAGTAGTTTTATCCTTTCCGCTCCGTCGGCCCTGGGCCGTAAGATTCTTTTCTTTTGTTTTGGGGAGCCTGCTGAAGGGTTTCTTTGCTCCTGTACGTCTTTGTGTTGGTTTTCTTCGTGTTTGGCTTTCCTATGCTTTCCTCCCCATTAGTTTAGGCTAGTGGCTGGTGTGCGGTTAGGCCCATACCATAGGGTCTTGGGAGTACGGTTTCGGTCTTCATGTTTGATTGCTTGCTTGAGGGCGGGGGGTATTTGTTTGTCCCATGACGAGGTGAAGCGGGCCGTTGGATTGTTTCATAGTTTTGTTTCGGCCATAGCTAGCGCTCCATCCTGTTTCTTGTACTTAACAACGAATACATGATTTAAAAAATAAAAAAAATAAAAATAAAAATAAAAAAAAGCCCCCTATTTCCTTGATTCTTTACGCTACCTGGTATTTCATTCACGACTCTTGTACTTCAGAATATAACGTCTTCTATTCTGATATCCAAGTTCCACGCCAAGAACCCACGAACCCTGACCCTGATCTATCGTTACACGATCAGCTTTGACCTGAGATTGTCATCTCCGAACCCTCACGCTAAACGAGTGTTATCGTTTAGGACCTTCCTGCCGTTGTGTGCCTTGGACTAACGTCCAGTGCCAAGACCCCGTTACACGTAGAGGGCGCGAGGAAAGTGCTTGAAGAAGGATCGGTCGAGAGTAATAGATTGATTCCTCAGTGGGATTTGGGGGATTAGGTTATTGACTTCGAGTCAGGCGTACCTAGCGATGTGGGCAGGAGTGGGATTGGGAAACGTCTTTTCCAGGGAATAGTTCTGTTGCCGGGGAATAGTTCTCTTGCCGGGGCAGTTGTGATTTAAGGAGGCAAAGAGGAAGGAATTGGCCGAAATTCCTACTTGCGGAGGGAGAAAACGAAGGGATCTCATCGAGTCGCAAATATGATCTCTAGGTTCATGCTAACGGGGTTGACAATGTATAATAATATAGTATCGGTCAATCGGTGGATACTTTCTAGAAATGAGAAAATAAACCGTGAAAGCTATTCGAGAATTCCTCCGAAATTAGCCATTTTTTTCCCTCTATAGTAGTCCTCATAGAGCGACGTCAAGCCAGCGAACCATCTTTTCACAATATATTCTGGTTCTCCCTTCAATCTCTATAGTAATACGAAGGAAAAACCTGTAGGGACAGCGGCTTGTCACTCGCTTCCTAAAATAGTCCGCGTAGTAGGACAAGAGGAGAGGGCGCACACCGGTACTACTGATTGAACCTGCCTTTATGACAATGGAAGCCGATCCGCTTGATGGGGGCTCCCCCAACCGAGGAATATGGGTGCGGCAGTGGGAGGGAATCTGACAGAACTGATGGGGGATATTTTTCATAGAGCATCATGCTAGTTTGGCTATTTTTGTGCAGCGAGGATTTGTAGAAGAATTCACAGCCCAACAAATTCACTTCCAGGTCTCCCACTTCCCAGTCTCTTTACATGACCAAGCCCTAAAAAAGTAGAGGGTTTCTGAGTAACTGTAGCACTAATGTGATGGTATTTACCACCCTCAGAGCTTGTACTCGAGCAGTTTCCATGCAAGTATCCATGGAGGTGTTTTCACGCAAGGCAGTAGCACAGTACATTAGAATCTCGTGAAACCCACTGTCCCCGCTGGCCCAGTAGTCTCCGGATATTTGAGACAAAGGCTCCCTAGAAGGACTAGCTTTTTCCCCGCACGGTACAAGATTGGTTCTCAGCAGTGGTAGATCTTATTACGGCAACTGGTATTGGCAATTCCTTTTAACTCGTCAAACTAACGATACCCCCGGCTGACGGGCTGATTCCTGCTGGTGACCTGATAGTGGATTGAGGGTAATAGCCACTCGAGTGGAAGACCTGCCCTGGCCTATGAAGATTAGCTGTATTTGAGTCATGACAGTCAGCACCACTATCGTAAGGCAACAAGTCCCTCCTGAAACGGGTGGGCTAGATTGAGCCTGCCTTGCAAAAAAAAAAAGATTGGCAGTGCATCAAGCTCAAGTCATGATTGGTGATTCGGTGCCCGCCCCAGGGGTACTATTATACTAACCATCTAGCGAACCGCTGAACAGTCTTGATTAGATACACAATATCCATCAAGCTCTCCACGGCTAAACTCTGTCCTGGAAAACCCAATCTCCATCCGGAGGCGCCCAGAGGCATCTGAAGATGCCTACAGATGCCTGAAGATATGTGCCAATATTAGGAGACAGCATAGATTTCTAAAGACAGGTGCGAATCTTTTCAAATATAGGAAGATATCTCCCGATATTCGCTAATATCCATGAAATATCAGTAGATGTCTTCCGGTTCTGCATTCAAGTACGGTGACAACTTTCATGGGCGCTGTGTCGAGCAGTTGGTCGATATTCATTCATTTGTACTTTTGTTTCTCAGAATCTCCCTTTTTTTTTTCATTTTGTTTTTCACCGGTCACATCCGATTTTGCCCTGTCTGTGTTGTCATCGCTTGGTTGCTGACTTCCCACACTTGTTCCTGTGTTGCGACGCTCTTTTTCAAGCAATTACTACCTATCACCCTGGAGACTCATTGAATGGAAACCAATCAAATATCAGCGATATGTTCCATGCTCTTCGACTGTAGTGTTATCTTGTCATGCCACTTTCCATAATGTCCTCCCCCCACTACATGATTCTCCAAGCACTCGCTTTTCTGATTCTCCAGCCCAAAGTTAGGTTTCTACCGCTTTTAATCTTGATTCGTGAGTTGGATACAACCATTCGGGCGAGGATAATTTACAAGCATTCATTCCGGATCCAAACTATGTTCTGCGCCAAAGCGCCTTTTGGGCCCCTATAGAAACAAGTGATCGTAGTGACCATAAGCTATAGCTTTAGTATCAGTATAGTTACATACGCCCTAGGCATTCTGACGCTCATGCCGGTATCCCCATTCTATCCCAGGCAAAGAGGAAAGCATGGAAAGGTTACTGCTGGCTTCCAGAGCATGGAAAGAGCCTCTCACTGATGGGAAATTTGAATGGCAATGTGTGCGCTTAAGAAGCTTTACTCTCTGCCTAATATTTTATTTCTCAATACCGTTCTTGATACCCTGAATCGTTACACTTAGGCTTACCCCGGAGAGCCCTGTTTGTACGGCTCAATCTGCAAGGGCCTATATCTGTCCTGAGGTTGCCATCCACTATTACCCTTCTACAGCATCTAAAGCCAGGCTATTGAGCCTATTCATTTGTTACCGCATATCCGGAGACATCTTCAAGGTCACTAGAATCACACTTGGTCACTTGGCAGCCATTTTGCTCTCCCTGCTGCAAGTGGTACTTGTGTTGTTGGAACAGGTATTTCGGATATGTGCTTTCTGTGTCCTTGGGATTCTTGAGCTTAAGCTTGGGGCTGTCTGATTTCAACTCCTCCTATTTACCTATTCACCGATGTTATCACTCAATCAACCGGTCTGATTTCCAACTCTGTACTCATTGACATTTTCTTATCTTCCATATTGCTTCCTTTGATTTCTTTTTACGGCTATTATATGTTTCTGTTTCACTTTATAGTGGGCCCCTCTGTCCCACCCAGATAGAACTAAGTTCTAAAGTATCTCTCGCTCTCCCGAGCCTCTGATATACCGCTCTGCCATTTCATCATTTTCAATGGTTGAACCCACAAGAGTCACGCGTGAAACCCTGAGACTACCTGCGCTCCCCACTTATGTACAAGCCTATTTCTAGCCTCTCCCTCTTTTCCCTTTTCAATCTTCCCTCTTCTGGTAGGCAATACAAAACACCCTGCTTCTTAAGTCTCCGGTTCCCGGCAGCGATACTCCCCAGCACCCCCCGAGCCTATCGGCAAAGCTACTCCTCCCTCCTCCCTCATTCTCACACAATCCAAGGAAAACTGCTGGCCTGATGGAGCGTGGTTGCACGGCCTAAAGATATTTAATAATGGAGGAAGCTGGACAAAAGTCACCCCCGCCCCCTAGCTCAAAAATAACTTGCGTGGATAGGCACCATCATCTCGGAGATATATCTGCTGAAAGGGACTCTTTGACACCGCTGACCAACACACTAGTAGGAATGTACAAACGTCCGCTCCTCCACTCCATCGCCTTCACCGTCAGTTGGTTCCTGGAATGGACTAAAATACAGGTGTTTTCTTCTACAGTCATTCTTTAATCATGGATACACTTTGTGTCTTGCCCCAGTACAGTATCACCTATGGGGTACTATGATATAATCCATGCTTTCCTTATGGAGTGCGCATTCAAGAGCAGACCAGGCAAGTCGTTCAGACTTGGAAGCTATCCCTGGAGATCCTAACTTACCTACTTTTTGGTGAATTGTACAAAGCATCCCATTGCCCTCCTAGATCTTTATCCCAGGGTTCTTCTTATCACAGTAATCGGGCTCTTCTGGTGTGACCTCTCCCCTGGCAGTGTAACAGTACCAGATACTATCATCATCTCATCCTTGAAGCGATAGGTTACTCTAAGTCTCAACATCTCCAACAGCTTAACTATTTCCGAGAGATTGCCCGACGATGGATTTCCGCTTTTTTTGCCGAATTTATCAGGTCCGTCTTGTATACTCTGGCGAATTTAGGACAGAGGATCACGCTGAGTAGACTCACCCAGCCATTGGTGTATTTTGTGAACCCAACCGTCCAGTCCGTCGGGATTTGGGTATGGCAGAACATGCCTAGGCCTTTTCAGGGACAGCCGGACGCAGGGCGGTGAGGCAGCTTCCTAAAACAATTGCTGATCCGACATGGGACACCTGCAGGCCGACATACTAGGTCACGCCCTGCATTTTCTATATGCCATATTGATAACATCGCAGTTGAAGAAGTTGCTCGCATTTTGCGCAAAAGAGGCTCGACAAAATAGCTCAACTGATATATGAAGATGCTCAACTGATATATGAAGATGCCCGACAATATCCGAAGATACCGTTACACATTTGAAACCATTATACCTACCAACACCGCGTGGGGCCGTACCGATAGCAGCAAGGAACGGACAATTATGATCTCATTCTGGGCTCTCGGTTCAGTGTGAGTGAGGGTCGCTTTCTTGTTCTCCCTTATTATTCAATTTGTTCCCCAATTAAATATAAAATAGTCTGACCTTCATCAATATTCCTCCTCACATTCGGCCAAAATAAGGATGCCCATTTTTGCTTATTGGGATTGGGGTGGGTTGAAAGCGGTGGCTTCCCAATAGTAATCACAAATTATCACTCGAAAGCCTGCGTAAATCTGCCCTTCGCCCTGGAGATCACCTAGCATTCCATCAGAGGTGAAAGAGATTCCACCTGAAGATACGGTACAAGACCTGTCCCGCGCAGGAGTAGTAGGCTCAGCTTCGTCAACCGTGTTTTTGTTAATTTGAGCGATGAGATCAGCAAAGAATTTCTCTATTCATATTAGCACGAATTGGTTTTCTTTTATAAGGGTAGAAAAAAAACCAGCATACCTTCCTCCTCCACACTAGGCTGAGATAGGGTATATGAGCGTAAGGATTGATATGGACTGTACTGAAGGAGACCGTGGGCCACTGTAACCACCCTGGTGATCATCTCTCCAGGATGGACATCCATCGAAGCTACAAGAGGTGACGATATAATTCTGCCATGAATAGAAGTCTTTACAGAGTCCATTCTCAGACATCTGTGCATCTTCCGTGGTCGGGGACGCCCCTCCGAAGGTCACTTATTGGTGATGATTTCGGAGAAAGCTGTAATCCAATATTAGCCAAATCCGTAAAAGAAAAATATATTGCAGGGGGAGAACTGCAAGGAGAGGAAACAGGAGACCTCATATCTTGAGATTTAACACCGTTTCGAAACTCTCCTAGGACAGTGGCATTCTCAGGTATATTGTCTTTTGCCAGCAGGGTGTCTAGGGGCGTATCTCCCCAGCAACTGATCTGAAGCTGGCCAATATCACCCATTATATCTGCCACTGTAGCCTTATGCTGTTTGAAAACGTTTTTAGCTCTCGTCAGATAGATGGGAGACCCCCGTAGTAAATAGACTCCCTCGATTGCTTGCTTGAAGCACTATCCCCTCAGATGAGACTGCTCTTATCCATTGTTTGTGTTGTAGTAGAGTTTGACACCATTGTAGCCAGATATAGTGTAGGAGGATGTGGTTGACTAAATGATCCACTATTCTCCTAGCGGCGGATCGATATCGGATTTGATGCAGTGCAGTGAAAACTACTGATAAAAGTGAGCCAGTAGCAGATGAAAATGGGTCAGAACCGGGGGTGGACGGAGTATTTGTTCTAGAAGTTCTGACTAGACTATTAGTGCTGCCACTTGTGCTCAATGGAGTGCTCTTACGGAGGTGCAGTTTGAGGGATCGTGGGGAGCATGTGGTCCGGTCTTGAGCATTTTCTAGGGGTCATTGGGTCAGCCGTTTTTTCCAATAGAGAATTGAAAGGGCCAAGTTGACAGGCTTTGAAATGTGTGTGAATAGAGAGCCGGGAGGTTTTTTTTTTTTTGTTAAATCCTTGAATTTATTTGTAAAATACGGGAAAATCCCAGCAAGCACTCTAAAGTATGGCCTAGAAAACCCAATAGAGAGCCAGGAGGCGGCCTTTCTATATTATAATATGATACATTCAATGTTGAAGTGGACTAAACCGTTATGCTAGGACCCAGGAGAGCGACGCATTTGGAACGAGAGAGATTAGTATTGCCCAATGATATGTGGTAAAGAATATAAGGACTGATCGGACCTAGGGCTTACCCGGAAAAAATGAAACCAAATCCATACCCTTTAGCTTCACATGCAAACTCCCTAATCTTCCTAACTACTTCGTTCCACTCACGCTCTCCACATCTAGCCCTTACGGCATTCCCCCTTCTTCGCATCGCTAAACATCTCTTCATAACAATCCAGAATTGCCGGCGGGTAATTTATCCTGTTTCCAAGGGTTGGTATGATATAAGTAATCGGTAAGTCCACAACAGTCCTTATCCCTCCAGACAAGACAAGAAGTTGAGGAATTGAGGTTTGCAGTATGGACAGCGTCCTTGCCTTTGAGGGTGAAAAGTTAGTAGGGTTGCCAGCCAGGAGACTCCTATGATTTGCTAGGTTGTAAATGCAAAAGGACAACAACTACTCGTATGATAGCATGATACCTGGCAGAGTGGTGAGGGGGCAGGAAGTGCTGATTTTTTGTCATCTGTTATTGGGAGGTTCGAGGGCCTGGGGTTCAGAGATGGAAGCCGCGGCTCGACTAGATAGTTGTTTGTCTGGGGAGGGGGACAGTGGAAGGTTCCGGTTCCCTTGGTCTGTTTTTGAGTCTCTTCCTGCTAGCCTTTGCTTCTCCATGTGACCTCTATCCCTCATCGCTGTAATTCTGGATGTCTGTCATTGGAGTCATCATGCGGGCTGTGGAGTCATTCGTCCGATCCTTCATCTCTGCGATATACCTTTTGGGATTCAAGTTGCTAGCCAGTTACAGTGACCAAGTGTTAGATTAAAGGAATAAGGAGTAACTCCAGCACCCGTGATAATGCCCAGCCAGCCAACCACCCCCGCAGAAACCCATTATAAGCATGATATACTTGTACACTAGAAATTTTGTGAGCCATTAATTTTGGTCAAGTGGGGAAATAACCTTTCTCTTATGCGAAAACACCCCTCCTTGCACTTGAATTGGAGTCCTCTGTCCGCACAGCGATTGAGCTTGAGTAGATTCCCAGATCCAAGTACCCGTAAGAACTGGAATAATTGAACCTGACTTTTGGACGTTGGAGTTTCCTTTGCCGGTAAGGTCAACTATTTTTTTGTTTTTTTATCTTAAGCCCGGGGCTAAGGGGCCAGTTTTCGCAATGCTCTCGAGCCCCTATCCAAAAGAGGGAATTTCAGACGTCTTAGCGCGAAGTTCAATTATTCCAGTTCTTGCGGTATTGTGCCTGGACAAAAGTAGCCTCTAATCAAACGAAAACCGCGGCCACAACAACAGCACTCCCCCCCCCACCAACCCCACTACCGTATTAACTTGAATAAGAGAACGGCGTGCTATGTAGTCAAGAATTCCCTACCTTGGAAAAGGGGAGGAAGACAAGGCAAAAAAAAAGGGGTGAAAGAACAAAAAAACACAGACCTTACCAGATGAGGCAACTCCAACGACATAGTACACTGTTCTCTTATTCAAGTTAATACGGGATGATGGAAACCAAAAAAAATTAAAAAAAATATGTAAATACATGGTAAAAGACATAGTAGAAATTGATATTGATCTCAAAGGATTTCTTCGGGTGGAGTTGAAAATGCGTGAGGGTTGCCTTGCTATTGATCTTTACCGTAGTGCGCTGTTAATTTTGTCAACGGGCAATATCTATGGAGATGTTTTGGTACTGAAAGGATGATCTTCGTCTAAAGGAGTATAATCTCCCGGTAGGATTCCCAGCAAACCAAAGAAATCAAATGAAGAGAAAATGATTGAACAGCAGGAAAGTGATTAACAGAAGCTAAGTGGGCTATCGCCACTCGCACTCTAAGAAGATATGTAAACACGATAGAATAATCTGTAGCCCCACAGTACCAAGTGAGAAGGAGCAGTTACCCAGTGCGAGAATCCTTGTCTTGTGTGAAAACACTGGCATCTCTACAGGCACTCTCTTGACAAAAACTTGTGAAGCCCACTGTCTTTGTCAACCTGGTAGGCTCTAGGTTTAGAGACAAAGGCCTGCGGGAAGGGCCAGCATTTTCCTGGGATAGTACAGGGCCAGTGCTCGGAAGTGCTGGGCATAATTATGATAACCGGTATCGGCAATTATTATAACAAAACCTCTCCTAAGGTAGGCTGACGGACTGATTCCCGCTGATGGCCCGATAGTGGATCGCATTCTATGACCATTTGGGTAGGGAACTCGCTCTTTGGTAGCGAGATTTAAGCCGCAGTGAAAAACAAGAAACCGGCAACAGTGGATCTGCTCTCTGAGGTTGGAGGAAGCTACAAATCACCAACTATCACAGATAACAAACCTGCCTGGCAAGAAAAAAATCTCACGATTCACAATCAATTCACCTTGCTAATTCCCAAACCCTTCACGCAATTCAAACCCGGAGACAGAAAAAACCAAAACGGAAAACAAGGGCCAACCTTTCCAGTTGTCCGACTATCTATCCCCAGGTGGTCCTGCTCTTGACCGCTTTTCCTAAATTTTCCTTCGTCCGTTGATCCAAACTATTCTTCCGTTGTGCCGAGAGTCGCCGCCCTTCCTGTCCGCCAAGACTAAGTAACAGCCACCCCCGTAGTAAACATGACGCCTCCACCAATTTTTAACCCAGAGTTACTCGAGCATCATAATAATATTATAGTCTAACCAACCGCGACCCAAACTCTCCAAGTTATCGGCAGTCTAGCTAAGGAGTGCAATCTAAGTGGAGCCAAATTTTAGTCACAACGGTACCAACCAGCACCATGATATCAGGGCAACGAATCCCCCATGAGCCCTTAACCGGAGCATATTAAACCTCCGACTGGCGAAAAAAAACAGCCCATGCCTCAAGCTCGAGCCATCATAATTGGTCACTCGATCTTGCCATCTGCCATTTTGAAGTTGCTTACCACCCCACCTCCCATTGAACCATCTTGATTAGATAGCAATATCAACTGGGTTTGCCACAGCTGAACTTTGTCCCAGGAAACCCAATTTTCCATATAGATATGATACTAGTAATATTACTCGCCGTTCATTGGTTTGCATACTTCCTGAGGGTTAACACGGAACACCTTTCAGGAACAAGCTCAAGGCTGCGAACAATTCAGACTACAAAATCATTGACAAAGGAAACATGCCGGCACATGGCGCCGATGCCTTTGCCGACGCTGAGCTTTATACCTCGGTAAATCTAAGATCCGATACAGCCACCTTTGAGATACTTTATGGCTTGCACCCAGAGCCAGTATCAGGAAAGGGTTAGTACTTAACTTACTCTTCTCATCCCTTAAAACTCCTTCCGCTAACTTGTTCAGAGCACACTGGATCAGTTATCACAGCCCTGAACATTCATGCTCGCATTATTTCCTCCCTGACCAAAGTTGCCACGAAGAAATTCTACGATTCATTTTCTACCTCTTAAAACAATTCGACTACGACGAAAGCTATTTGAAGCTTTGGAAATTGAATATCTTGAAGACTGCGTATGTCGCATTTTTAGACTGTTCCAAAATCGAAGTTCATAAGGTTGAGCAAGACTAGGTGGCGCATTTGGATTTCAACATCCGGCTCGTTAGGCCGATGAAAATCAGTGTTCCCAAGCGTCCAGTCCGTCGGTCTTTTGCCTAGGACGGAACGGACGCCAAATTTGCGGCCCTTGGACGAGACAGACGCCAAATTGTAGTCCGTCCTAACCCATGCCCGGGACGGACGGCCGGCCCTACAGGTGTCTCGGTTGAACTGCTATTTTTAAATTTCCGAGCTGGGGAGTCTGTGCTTGAAGAAACGAAACATCTTTATTACAACGCTATCATCATATTTGGGTATCAGGTATCAAATTTTCTCATCAATCAACCAAGCTGTGCACTCATATCCGATCCCCGGAACCTGCCCTAGTTCCCCGCCTAATATTACCGCTCTGTCCTCTAAATCCCCAAGCATATTTTCTTCTCTTATCAAATGTATGAAGCAACAGCTCAGCGGATAGAGCAATCACACATTATGAATACCGTAAAAACTCCTGTCGTTTTCTATCTCCGAATCTACTGCCTAGAAGTTTTCAAAAGGATTGGTGCTTTCCTATGCGGGATAAGATCAACCATCAGGACGTTATTAAATCTCATTAACCGACACACGCAATTCTATTAACCCGTCAAACTGAACCTATTATAAGCTGACGGAGATAGCGAATCGAAAGTATTTTTACGGTATTTTTATGAAATACCTACAGGTAACGCCCGTCCTCACTCAGGACTGCCGGGCCCTGCAGATGACGCCCGTCAATTCTAAAGACGGCGAGGCCCTACCGGAACATGATATTAACTGCAGGACTGTAGGTTGACTGCCGGGCCCTGCAGTGCTTCTGGAAATGGTGAGGACGGATGCCTTGCCCGGCCGTCCATACCAACCCCGCCCGGGACGGACGGGACTATTGGACGCCAGGGCCCTGCAGTCCGGACGGGACGGTTGGGAACACTGTCTGTGGCCTTCTTCCGAAGAGAAAAAAATAGAAAATCGGAAAAAGAAGGCATATCATATCCAGAAAATTCCAGCTGGTTGTCCAGAGGCTAAGTATAAGGCCAGCCGGAAAGGAACATGTGAACATTCTAGAAGACAACCATTTAGATTAGGGCTCCAAACAAACAAGAAAGCAACGCTAGCCAAGTATCATAACTATAAGGAGAGAAGGTTCCTCCTACACATGCCCTTAACAACCCGCAAGATACATTCAACCACTTTACACACCAAGCCTGACTACGGCAACCATGTCTCGCAAGTCAACAAAGACGAAGAATCCCAGTAAGAACCCGAAGTCCGGCACGAAAACTCCAAAATCGGTTCCCTCAAACGAAATACAAAACGACAGTACAACCTGGACTGCAGTGGTGTCTACCAAATCGAAGACTGGAGGCAAGGAAGAAATGAAAGAGGATGCAAAACAGCCGCTCGCACTGGCACTGCAAGAGGAGGATCTTTGCGTCGAGAATGTGATGGGTAATACTTTCGTCGGAAACCAGGATGGACTCTACCATGTTAGAATGTCAGCACGGGTTCAGGCAATGGAAGATAAGTTTGTCTCACACGGTGAGGAGCTCTCACAGCAAAAAAAAAAGAACGAGGAGGAGCACAAGAAGCTCGAGAAGCTCGAGAAGAAGCTCTCACAGCACAAAAAGAAGAGCGAGGAGGAGCACAAAAGGCTCGAGAAGAAGCTCTCACAGCAAAAAACGGAGAACGAGAAGAAGCTCTCACAGCAAAAAACGGAGAACGAGAAGAAGCTCTCACAGCAAAAAACGGAGAACGAGAAGAAGTTCTCACAGCAAATAAAGAAGAACGAGGGGGAGCACAAAAAGCACCAAAAGAAGAACGATCACGAATTTGTCTGCCTCCGTAGCCAGATTCTCCAGTTGACAACTTTGTCAAAGGAGTATATGCTAGTGCGGAATCGGTTCCTCAGTGTCTTCAAGCGCAAGAAGCTCGGTATCAAGGACGACTTGGACATCGAAATCATTTTGGAAGGAAATAAAGCAGCACCTGCTGCCGATGTCATTACCGATGCTACACTTTATACACCAAATACAGTGCTGGCTCAGAGAGTCGACAAAGATATCTTTAAGCAACTTTATGGCTTGCTCCCAGAGCAGGCATCAACATTGAGTGAGTACCAACTCCTCTCGCCCCTACAAATTATTTTGCTAACTTATTCAGAGGACACGGAGACCATCTCTATCCTGAACACTCATGCTGGAATTGTCTCCTCCCAAAAACGACCCCCCAGCACAAACTTCTCTAGACTCTTCTCTAGTTTTATCAAGCTCCTAGAACAGTTGATGTCCAACGGAAGTTATTACGAAGATCGGGAATCAAGGGCTCTAAATGATGCGGGGGAGGCATTTTTGGCCTGTGCAAAGAGGGAGGGTCTCCTGGTTGACAAAAGCTGAGTAGAGCGTTTGGATTTGGGCACGTTTGGATTTGGCCATCCGGCCGGTTGATATTTGTGTCAGACCAATTAAAGCATTATGCAACGTAGCATAAAAGGGGCAGGGCTAGGATGATGGGAATCCTTTTTTTTTTTTTATCATACCACTCTTAAAATCTCTTAATGTCAATCGGTGGTAGTATTTACCCATCCATCATAACCTAAAATCACCGATCTAAACTCATCTCCTCCTCCATTTCTTCCCATCGTTTGGTATGCCCTACTATAGGCTTGTGAAAAGAAAAAACAGAATATCCATCAGCGTTGTACAAAGTACACCTTTCAATTTCCGCAAGTCTTGCCACAAAAAAAAAAAGGACTTAGAACCCTTCTCCGGGCTTTAGACCATGACTTTGTAAATGATATCGAACCAGAACCTGTGCTGTGTCTCCTATAACCATGTTCAAAAAACATACGGAAAACCCAGATTAACGGAGGACACCCCTCACCCCACAAACCTCTCACCGCCCCAACCACCCACAACTACACTTGCCACTTGCCATTTCCACCACACCTCTAACTGCCGAATTCAGACACCAAAGGTCTTCGGGAAAGGTTGGAGCATTGGGATCACCATACAACATCAGCCTTTGAGTTGTGTTTGATCTCATTAGCCAGAGAAACATCCACATATCCTACCAGTCATTCACCCTAACCAATATTTTCTCCAAGCTGAGTCAGATTCAAATAGATTCCTCGTATGGACCCCAACCACACTTTCACCTCCGATACAGTAGTGGCAAATAAATAAATTTCTTATTTGATTTACTGAAAGTCTGGAAAATAATTAATGCCGAGGTAATGATCTACAATGAGGGCTTTACGCAGCGGAGTGGAATGGCTCAAATGGAGGCGCAGAATTGGTGTTAGGCGGTCAAGAAGTTTGTGATTGATTGTGTTGAACGTTAAGAAGGGGAAAATCCTGAGGAAGGTTAAGAACAGGAGGAAGAACATGAGGTGAGGAAAATGCTGGAAGTGCCGTGTCTTGAACTCCCCGATATCCACCTAGGGTAGGTGAATTGGCACTATCCACTCACCTATTAAACTGAGATATACTCTAGCCATTCTCCTTGTAGCCTGACGGCCGAGTGAGATTAGGTGAGTGCAACCAGCAACTGCAAACTATTATACAAATTCAACAGCAGCGAGGTCTGACAGTGAAAATACCAAAAAACAACCGACAAACCAGCCCCCGGAAATCGAGGAGGCTCAAGTACACCTAATAGAGGGATTTTGCAGCTTTGATCCTGGTGTTTGTGTTGAGAGGTATCGGAAGCGAGCAGTATCAGGACCAAAGGGAGAGCGGTCTCCAGAGTAAGCGAACAACTTGTATTACTAGCTGAACAAAGAGAAGAAGAGAATAGAGAGGGAAAATAAAGAAGAGAGTGGGAAGAAAGAAGAGGAGCGTAGATATTGAGAAGGGATAGGGGGTGAAGCAAGAGGTGACGAGGTGTCACTCGCGACCGCAGCAACAGAGAAAAAGAGAGCACAACCGTGACTGCAGTTTGGTTCAGTGTTCTGAACCGTCCAGTCCGTCCGCCTTAGAGGCATCGTAGTACAGGACAGGCCGGCGGTGGTAGCCCATCTTTTTGCGGGTCCATGGATGGGCTAGGGCGGAAGGAGGTAGAGCCCTGTGGTGCTTTTCCAATGCACCTCTTTGGCTGGGATTCTCAGAAACGTCAAGTTCATGATTGGATCTCGCTCATAGTTTATTACGATCAGGCAAGTCATTTTCCATATGCGTAAACTGAAAAGAAAAAAATCTTCAACAACAAGAATGTCAAAAGTGTTTGCCAAATTAGAACTCAGAAACCACTGCCATGGATATGCTAGTTAATCATATCCTTGCTGCAGAGGGCACTAGCACTATCGCCGTAGGAAAGCTCTGATATTGGTTGCGGATATCGGGATCCGAGAGGGTTAGTTGAGTTTTCCGGTAACTTTTGTGGAAAATCCCAGACATCATGCTTCGAACCAACTTCGGTTGCATTAGTTATTTGGCTTTGTTGTAACATTACCGTGACCATGATTAAACCAAAAGACTTATGGAAGTATTTTAAAGGGAAAATGAGGCTCATAGTGAAATGATTGCTTCAGTCTTACCTTAATACTTGGAGCACTTGATGATATATTTAGCCTTCTTCTTTTTCTCGCAGGAATATCACTTATTGTCTACGATACATCGTATCACCATATATCACTCATAGTTTGTTTTCAGCACCCGGCCTTCCTCAGCCATCGCTAGCCATCCCCCTCATTTTTCTCCACATGTGCCCAGCCGCCATTCCTAATACCTGCCGTCCGTGCCTGCCCCCCGCCCCCGCCCCCGCCCCCCTGCGCAGTCCTATCCCACATCCTGCAGTTTTTACCCATACCCTGTAGTCCTTACCCACACCCTACCACCTTCTGATACGCCCTAGGGTCCCAAGCAATCCCGACCGCCCCACCATCTCCCGTGTAGTCCGCCTATGTAGCCGTTTTCCGGTTTGCCTCACTATACTAATCAATTCCTAGCGTGCGGGGTCCGGCAGTCCACCGAGTAATTTGCCCTGCCCAGGACCATGGCTAGCTGCCCCGTCCCGTCCCGTCTTCTCGGCATTATCTCGCCGTTCTTGTGGGGCCCGCGGATGGTTCGGAACACTAGTTTGATCTGATATTCCCAGTCCAGCCGTCAATCCCTAGCTGTATGTTTATTCTCATACAAAGTAATGATATGGGCCAACCATTTCTATTGAGATCTGTGACCTTCTTCAGAAGGAAGAAAAATAGAAAATCAGAAGAAAAAAAGCCAGTGGCCAATATTACGGTTGGTTGCTCAGAAGCTAGGTATGAGACCTGCTGGAAAGGAAAGTGACAAAGCTTGAACATTCCCAAATAACTTAGGGCGGCAAACAAGCAAGGAAGCAACACTAGCAAAGTAAGTATAAATCACACAGGTTTCCCAACACATGCTCAACTAACCGCGAGACAAACCAAACTTTTTTCCACACCAAGCCCGACCACAACAATAATGCCTAACAAGTCAGCAAAGATGAGGAATCGCAGAACGAATCGAAAGGCCGACACGAACACTCCGCAATCGGATACACCAAGGGATTCCAATGATGTGAGCAAAACATGCACTGCTGTGGTGTCAACGCAATCGAAAATTGGAGGAGATCAAGAAATGAAGAAGAAGGAAGCCAAGGATGCCTTAGCAATTGCACTGCAAGATGAGGACCTTCGCGTTGAGGATATGAGGGGTGAGACATTCGTTAGTAACCATAGCGGCCTCTCCCTTGCCCGGAGGTCGGCGCGGGTTCCGGAAGTCGAGGATGAGCTTGCCTTGGTCAAAACAGAGCTCAAAACACAGGGAGCCAAACTCGTCGAACAGGATGCCAAACTCGAAACACAGCAAGTCGAACTCAAAACACAGCAAGCCGAACTCAAAACACAGCAAGCCGAGCTCACAGAACTCTTGAACCGTGCACTCACCTCAACAGCCTTGCAAAACGACTATTCACAGGTGCGGAATCCGTTCATCAGTGTCTTCAAGCGTGACAAGCTCAAGGCCGCGAACAACTCAGACTACAAAATCATTGACAAAGGAAATATGGCAGCACATGACGCCGATGCCCTTGCCGACGCTGCGCTTTATACATCGCTAGATCTAAGATCCGATACAGCCACCTTTGAGATACTTTATGGCTTGCACCCAGAGCGAGTATCAGGAATGGGTTAGTACTTACTCTTCTCATCCCTTAAAACTCCTTCCGCTAACTTGCTCAGAGCGCACTGGACCAGCTATCACAGCCCTGAACATTCATGCTCGCATTATTTCCTCCCCGACCAAAGTTGCCACGGAGAAATTCTACGATTCATTTTCCCACTTCATCAATCTCCTAAAACAACCCGACCACGACGAAAGCGATTTGGAGCCTTGGAAATCAAATATCCTGAAGACTGCGTATGTCGCATTTTTAGACTGTTCCAGAAGCGAGGTTCATAAGGTTGAGCAAGCCTGAGTAGCGCATTTAGATTTCAACATCTCGCTAGTCGATATTTGGGTCAGGCAGATTAATATATCATGTGTGTGAGGATAAGAGGGGAGGATCTAAGGCAATGAGAATTCCATTCTTTGTAGCATGCTTGGTGTCTCTTAATATCAATAGCCGAATTTAACCATCTATCATGATCTAAAATCCCCCCCTCTAAGCACATGCTTTTTTTCTCCTTAATTTCTTCCCACCGCTCCGTGTGCCCTGCCATAGGTTTGTGAAAAGAAAAAGAAAAAACCCCATCAGCTTTGTGCAAAAACACACCTTTCTTCGACATCCGCAGGCCTTGCCACACAAATAAAAAGAAAAAAGCGAAAGAAAAAAAAAAGACTTGGAACCCTTCTCCGGGCTTTAGACCCACGACTCAGCGAAAATGGCATCCTACCAGAACTTGTGCCTTGCCTTATAATATTATATATAGCCTTATCCAAAAGGGCACACACGGAAACCCCTGATCAGGGGAGAAAGCCCTCTCTCCGGGGGAGCCTCCCAAAACTACACTTGCCATTCGTTCGTCCTCTCCAGCGCACCTCCGACCACCGAATTCTGAGGCAAGAGGTCTCCGTGGAAGTGCCCGTGCATCTCCCCGCCACGGCCTTCTGCATGCGTCAGATCCCTTGAACCGGAGCCATCATCTACTAACCTGTCGAGTGATACTTGGTGAGTAATTCCCGGTAAATGGGGCTAAAGTAGGGCGCACTCGACAACACAACCCCCCACTCCTCCTTGCTAATTGCATCGCCCGCCCGCACGCACGCACGCACAGAGAACCCACAGGGGGGTTACCGATTTGTCCTTACTATTACTTGTATTTATGATCCAGTACAGGTGCTCGTAAATACTAGACTTATTGAAAGATGTGTTGTCGTTGTTGTGCCCCTCACGGGCTTTGCGCGAGCGAGTGCATACCTGTGAACCAGGGAGTCGGTGGAACCTAGCCGGGCATGGTTACCCGGATCAAAACATAACGAACGGCTTCCGGCACCCCGGTTGATAGCGTACCGATAGTGGTACAGCCATTTTGTGTTACAGTCCCAGCCGGGATACCAGAGCTTTTGGCACACGGTTGTACCCGCACTTTCCAAACGGTTCTACGATATAACCATTCTCGTGACATGATATCATACCATCTTAAATATAATAGATCCATATCACACCTAGGAAGACTAGAAAAAACTACCAGCATTCATCATTCAAACATCATAAGCCTCTAAATTCAACACTTCAACAAAAGAGAAAAAAATGAAATGTTCCCAACCCCAAACTCCCCCCCCCCCAGCCCACCTCCAGGCGCAAATCAAAAAGACCCTATGGCAAAAACAAGTATCCCAGGAAGAATAGAACGAGTCAAACAAGAAAGAGGAAATTACATGTATCGGCATATTCAAATACACTGCTCCATCTCACTCATGTAAAGTTCCACATGACTCTTCATCTTCGCAAACTCCTTATGCGCTGCGGCGACCTCCATTTCTACTGTCTCCTTCATATCCGCCATCTCCTTCTCGATGCGCTCGATGCGTATCTTCTTGCGTTCCATCTCCTTGTCGCGCTCGCTACGGTCACGGCTGAGACCGCCATACTCTTCCTTTAGTTGTAGCATTCGCTTCTGCGCGGCTTCGGCTTTACCCTCGCCCGCCTCGCGCGCGCGCCTGAGCTTCTCCGTTGCATTCTCGAGTTGGCGGGATAGTCGCTTCTCCGAGCGCTCCACTTCGTGCACCTCTGTCTGCTTGACGATTAGGATTTCGGCGTGGCGGGATGCGCGTCTTGTGGTTTCCTCCTCCTTAATGAGCTCCCGCTCAACCTCCTCCATCACTTTGATGCAGCCGGCTACATCCTGCTCCACAATCACAAAGGAATTTGCTGAGGTTTGGAGGGAGCGGGACTTGCGCTCCAAGCCATCGTGCGCTGATTTTTCTGCGCTGAGGGAGTTGGCCATATCGGCTATCACTTGCTGCAGCTTTTGCGGGGAGTCGACAATGTACGGACGGATCTTGTTATTTTCTTGCTGGGTCTTCACTTTGAGATATTGGCGGTCCTCCTGTAGATCGATTAGCTACCGCTGCAAGCACGTAATGAGGGCACTAGAGAAAAGACGTACCAATGCCTGAACATGAGAATCCTTCAACTGCTTCAACCCATCCAAATCATTTATCAGCTCCGGCTGCCTCTTCGCGAGCACCTCCAAATCCGCCAAAAGCGCACTCTTCACCTCGTCTGCCTTTTTGATCATAGGCTCCTCCTTAAGCCTCTGCATCTTCAACTCCTGCAACCGATTATTTAGATCTTCGTTCTCAAAGTACAATTGCTCAATCTTCTCCTTTGCCTTCTGGGCTTTACCAAAGTGCTCGTCAATGACGTTCGCCCGCTCCTCTCGGAACCTAGTAAAGTTGATAATGTAACTAAGTATCCTAGTCAGACGCATGGAATCCGGTTTCGCCAAGTCGTTGAAAGTGAAGTCCTCGATGCCACACTCGAGCATGAGCTGGCTAAGGGATACGTAGAACGCCATGAGGGTGTGAGAGTCGGTTTGCGTCTCGGGGAACTCGAGAACTTGTTGCGCTGCGGCGTTCAACACCGGCTCGACGGTCTCCTTGCGAATGCCCATCAGGAGGTCTGCGAACATCTCGAAGACTAGCTGGATCTTTTGTGGGGAGGGCTTTTTAAGATCTTCCATCTGGAAGGGTATCCCAAGTTCGCTGATGCAGTCGACCAGTTCATTATCCTTCTGCTTGATTGTCAGAATGGCCCCGCCCCATTTGCCAAGGGAGGTGAAGGGAAGACGGAAGAGGGGAAAGCATACGAGCAAAAGATGATTCTCGGCGGCATATTGCTGCTGCTGCTGTTGTTTTCCCTTCATAGTCGAGCCTGGCGGCTTCGAATTGCTCTGAGAGCCTCTGAAGTTGCTTTGCCGCATATTGTATGCCATGTCGCGGTGATGTTGATGCTGGCTCTATCCCTCTCTTGCGTGTGTATTATATGTTACCCTGCGTCACAGCTGTCCGCGTTAATCCAGCGAAGAAGGGGTAAAAGGTAAACAAAAACAACGGCACCCACCGTTGCCACGGACAAAGAAAAGAGAACAAGCAATAACGTGATCGCAATCCCAACAATCCAATTGTAATGCTAATGCCAACAACAATGCCATTGCAACATACAGTTCATCCCACCAAGCACACATCACATTCTTCTGCTCAATCCCGCCCGCTTTGTGCCGCTTCCCTTCGGTTTTTCCTCACCAAAGATACCACCGGTATGCAAGATGGCACTTCCCATAACGGAATAGCTCACCACAAAGAACACCCGCACTTCACACACTCACTCTCTCCAACCGGAGATTATCGCGATTTCTAAGAACTGAACAAATCCGAATGGAAAAAAAAAAACTCAACTATCCCAGCCAACTCCTAAGACACTTTCCAACAGCTTCATGACGATATACCGTTGGCCTCACCAGCGAAACGAGGTCTAGAGCCACCTTGATCATCAACGAATGACCTCCCCCCAAAAAAAGGCTTCTTGTTGGCTCCTGTTTTCTCCTCATGATGACTCGAACCACAAGTACAAGTACCGTACCCGGGACATTCAAGATTTTTTTTTCTTTTTTCCTTTTTCCTACCCAGTTCAGTTTTTCAACACCGTAAGAAACTGGAATAATTGAAATCTCGCGCTAAGACGTTCGAAATTCCCTCTCTTGGATAAGGAGGGCGAGAGCAACTGCGAAAAACTGACCGCCTAAGCCCCGGGCTTCAAGAAAAAAAAGGAAAAAGGAAAAAAGCGCTAGACCTTGCCAGCAAAGGTATGATAACTCCAACGCCCTAGCGTGAGATTCAATTATTCTACCCGAGTAGTTCTTACCGTAGCTCACCCCCACCAAATAATAAGCCAAGTCCGCAGGCATGCCAGCATTTGACTTCGAAGGAATTCAACCAGGAGCTCCCAAGCTGCGCAGAGAGAAGGGAGGGAAGGGAAGGTTATCCACGGCAATAAACCCCAGAGAAAGCCTAACCTCTTATCATTAGCCCGCCGTCCTTCCGCATCTATGTATCATCTACGAGTACGAGTACTCGAGTATGTAGGGATGTAGGTACTAGTACATTCCATGTAATCTCATAGCGCCGGTAGGCAATTGATATGATGGATGAATGAAGGAATGAGCGGATGTATGGAAATAGAAGAGAATCATCTCTACACTATTGCATCATATCTGTTGCACCGCAACCCAGATCATACTCTAGACCTTCCCCCATCACTACCCTGATGCCCTTCCCCCGGCCCTTCTGATCCAAGTCACGAGGCATAACTTATCAAGTGTAGAAGCAGGGCAACTGATGTCTCACTCGAGCCTCTGGCAACTTGTCCAACCGGAGAACTACTCATGGGTAGACCTTCCCGAGATCGAAGCTCCTTTGCTAATGGACTTCCAGGGATGAAAGGTGCCGGTACCGGTAGAAGATACCGCAATCCAGCCTCAACTGTAGTCCACTTTTTATGCCCATGGTGTGTGAAAGTGCAAGGGCACAGTGCGCAGTACGTATGACGGGCAAGCTACGACGGACGGGTGGCGGTATAATAGCCAGCGATGCGGGTACAAGTACTCTCCGATCCCCTCCCTTTCCCGCTCTTCTATCCGTCATGAGGGAATGAAGTGGACCTGTCAGATCTCTGCCGACATTCAATACGTACTTAAAATCCACTATCCCCACCCCTCCTACCTCTCTCAACTACCCGAGCTCCTCCTCTAACGGACTCATCGCATAGAGCCCGAACGATATAGCTCACTATGCCAGCAACAAACCACCACCTCCGCAACCCTACGCCCCAAGAGCTCATCCAAATCCGCAGCGCGCACCAGTTATATTGGGGCCAACACCTAACGCTGAAACAATACCTCAAGCGCGAGGAACTCCTCGCAAACACAACCCTAACAGGGAACGGCGGGTTAACAAGCTGGGCCCTTGTAGACCCCACCACCAACCCAGCCACGATCCTTGCTTCCTGCGAGAGCATCCGCAAAGAGGTGTTTTTCCTGGAAGCTGGGAGTAACGAGGTGCGGGTTAGCCATGGACATGCCATCGGGAGCGTCTTCACGCCGGTGGAGATGAGGGGGAAAGGTTATGCTAGCCTTATGCTTAAGATGCTGGCAGAGGAGTTGAAATCGCATGGTGGGGAGAGCGCCTTGAGTGCACTCTACTCGGATATCGGGAAGGTTGGAGACGTTCCCTATCCGGCTGTGCCTGTGAAAAGCTAATTTGCCTTGTCCTCGTCAGGAATTCTACAAGAAGCTCGGATGGCAGCCGCACTCTTCACTCCACCTTAACATTCCCGTACCCCCCAACTCCTCCCCGACCATAACCACAACCAAGACAACCCCGCTGAATACCTCCTCCCTCCCTCCCCTCTGCACTCTGGATATCAGGGCTCTGAAAGCTAGTTTGACCGCCACCCCAGCCCTCAAACCCCGCATCTCCTTCCACCCTGATGCAAAAACCTTCGGTTGGCACTTTGCCCGCGCGGAGCACATCGCCGGCATCACCAATAGCCCGCCCCCCACCACCAAAGGGGCAATCACGGCCTCAGGTTCAGCGTGGATCGTCTGGACCCACGACTTTCAAAAGGCCGAGCCGAAATTGTACATTCTCCGCGTCGCAGGTGAACCCAGTAACGAGGACGCAAAGGACTTGCTGGCCGCGGCGTTGGCTGAGGCGAGAAAGTGGGGTCTCCCGTGCGTCCAGCTTTGGGATCCGAAGGAGGCAGTGAAGGAGGTCGGAAAGGGGCTCGGCGGACAGATGGTCGAGAGGACAGACTCGATTCCCAGCATCATGATGTATGAGCCTGGGGCCAGGAGTGCAGTTGGAGAGGTGGAGTGGTTTGCTAATGAGAGGTTTGCCTGGTGTTGAGTTCGATCCGGCAATAGTAATGGCGTCGGCGTTTCATTTGCTATTTTTCTCTTTTCCTGTTTTGCTTATCACTAAACCCGTTCTTCGTTAGTCGTTAAAGCATGCACAACAGGAGTAGGTGATGCCAGTTATGAGACAGAAGCCCCAGTACAGGATATCGTAGTAACAAACTCGACCAGCCAACCCCCGTGTTATTGCTCAGCAGCCAAAAATAAAAACAAAAAACAAGGCTGGAACATACCCACCGCATCATACTCGTTCCAAACCGGCCCAACAAATCTAAATCACGAGTGAGCACCTATGACAATAAAACCAATCATCCCCCCCCCCCTCCCAAATTCACCAATTTCACCAAGAAAAGCACTGCACAAGCGCAATCACACAAGGGTACTAATGCTGGTACAAGCTTACCCAATCCCACTTATAATACCACAAAAACATGCTATAAAAAAAAACTATAAAAAAAAAACTCCAATCAACCACAAATCCGACGTCCAGTCCATTCCCAAACCCCCACCCCCCTCCATATCATACAATCGTATCGTATGAAAACAAGG
>Ga0307509_10003589_pt1 | contig 23320 bp, 32 predicted proteins | sample 10_EM_MG_FD_202245 | JGI IMG/M metagenome (GOLD analysis project Ga0307509, IMG submission 202245) | Populus trichocarpa ectomycorrhiza microbial communities from riparian zone in the Pacific Northwest, United States - 10_EM | ecosystem: Host-associated > Plants > Roots > Unclassified | place... | reverse complement strand
AGGACGTAAGAAACGTTGCGACGTTGCGTCAGGACGCACGGGACGCACGGGACGCAGAATATCCGGCGCTTGCGTCAGGACGCAACGCCGGCGGATCAGACGCAAGATCCGTTTTTGCTGATGTAGTTTTATGGTTTCAACCTGAAAAGGATACTAAGGTGTTGCGAATGCGGATATCATAGTACTAGAACTGACTTAACTTTTTCCCACAAGGCAAGTTATATAATAATAATAATATACAGTATTTGTGAGTACATGATATGGTAGGTATTATCCTCTAATAGCAGCTCTCAATCCCCACAGTATAATACCGGTATAGTGCAAAGTAACACAAACCACGTCCTCAAACCAGGTCACATGCAATCTTGAACTAGTCAATCTCAAGAAGTGATTTTTTCAACAAAAAGACTATTGAGACAAAGATATTTGCAAGGAGAAGAGGCCAATGGTTTTTTTAAAAAAATCAAGGCATGGATGCAAAAGTAGCTCAAGTTTAAAAAGTCAAAATTTTGGTAGGAGTGAAACTAGTGATAGAATCTACCCAGTTGCAGACTGAAATATACTGTAAAGTAGAAATAACCAAGAGATGGTGATAATGGAAAATCAGAAAGACCATGAGCATAAGACTTAAGAACATTATCACAATATATAAAGAAGATAATTATAATGATTTCTGCCAGTATCTCAGCTGCCATACTGTTTGGTGTCTGGAGGTGTACCATTGTGGGGGTATTTCAATGCCTTCCCTTAGTTGGATGGTGTGTTGCACATCCTGTATTTCACTTCAGTTGCCTCTGGCATAGCCTCTTAGTAAATCAGTCAATAAACCTGTAGAAAGTAGCTCTGAAGATAAACTGCCTAAAGGCTTTCACAAGACTAAGACACAGACTGAAGCACTTAGACCAATTGAGAAGAAAAGGAAACATTGTGAATTGACTGGTTGATCCCTGTATGGTTGTTTGTTGTTAGACTAAAATACAGGAAGAAGATATTTATACGCAAAGCACCTCTGTGCCAAGGCCCACTATCACATGAATTTGGCTACTGCCAAATAGGCTATCCACGACATCAGACTCCCCTAGTACAAAACCCTGCCCCACACCATTTCACTTTACTCAGGGTGTCTTGGCAATTATTAGCTCAACTTGGATCAGTTGCCACAGTACGGCGGTATCATACTCAAGAACAAAAGTCCAACAATGAAAATGCGTCTATGGCAACCAACGTGACAACCAAATGCCAAGCTGGAAGTAATAAATACATTGTCGCTTTCTCCCATAGAAGTGATAGAATAGTTCATATGGTGAACAAAAATAAGCAGCCCCTGTCCTCCTAAGACCATAAGCAGTTTTCCGAACCACCCTGCCGACCCACCCCGGAGGCAGGACCGGACGGACTGCTGGCAGTAGTCTGAGTTTTTTCAAGTTGATGGAGAGGCTAGGGCAGATGGAGGTAGGACCAGACGCCCTACCTGGCCCGGTAGGGCCCCATGAAATTTTGCTGTTACATTTCTTCAGCTTGTATACTCACAAACTTGAGATTTATGATTTCACCAGACTAATACGTTATGATTTGGCAAATCGTGTGATGTGCGTAAACAAATGAGTAAAGAAGAGTACATCTTCAAGCAATAAAATAGATAAAAGCCTTTGAAAAAATAGAACTCAAAAACCACCAGCATGAATCTGCAAGGCCACAAGCATATTGTCAACCTTTTGAATATCCGTCCCTTCCCATCCAACAGTGCCCTAGAAAGAGTTCTCATACTGTCGGAGTTGGAAAGTCCTGATATTGGATGTAGATATCCGGATCCGACAGAGTTTATTGCGTTTGCCAGTAACTCGTATGGAAAATCTCATGCATTAGCCTGTGAATCAACCTTGGTTGCATCTGGGCTCTGCGACATCACGAGAAGTGTTAACGCAAGACTTAGAGAAGTATATGAAAGAGAAATAACACTCGTAGCAGATTGATTTGTTCAGTCTTATCATAAGACTCATAGCACCGTATAATCTATTTAATCTTCTTCTCTTTCTTGTAGGAATTTTTGATTTGGCTATGAGGGGAATGAATACAATTTGATTGACTATAGAGACAAGATGAGAGAGCGGAATGTGAACAAGTAAGGGCTGATGATCGTATAAGGCATCACCATATATCACTCATAATTGGCCTGCTGTCCCCGGCTGTCCTCAGGCACCCCCGGCCATCCTCAAGCATCCCTGGCCGTCACTTGCGGTCCCCCTCATTATTTATCCTCATGTACCCAGCCGTCATTCCTAATACCTGCCGTCTGTATACCCCCCCACAGTCCTTGCCTACACCCAACCGTCCTTGCTTACACCATACAGTCTTTCGATACCACCTATGGTCCCCCGCAAAATCCCGGCCGTCCTTCCCTATCCCCTGGCGTCCCCCTTAGCAGCCTTCATCACGTATCTCCCATGACGCCATGAAAGGCCTAGCATGTAGGGCCCTGCGGTTCCAGCTCCTACCCCCAAGAAGGACAGACCGGACAGTTTGGAACACTACATAGTAGCGTTTGTTATGTACCTCCGGGGCCCCCAAAAATGCAAGCCCTCAACCCCGTTCCCCGCCCCGCCATATCCCATAACGAGCTCTACTTATAACTAATAGTAAATTTATCGGTAGTTTATGACCTTGGTTCTATGGCAGAAACAATAATGTGGGTTACTGCACAAACAAAATAATCACTTCTAGGTCTCTGTAAGCGAAAATGTGGTTCACTGTATGAACACATTTATCACTTCCAGCTTGGCATTTGGTTGTCACGTTGGTTGCTATAGGCGCATTTTCGTTGTTGGACTTTTGTTCTTAAGTATGTCATACCGCCGTACACGGGATTCCCGTTTCACCGGAGGACCCGTCTTTAGACACTTTCCACCGTACCTATAAAGTTTCGGAAGTGATGACTCCTGACCTGGGAATTCTGAAACCTAGGTTCGGCTGGAGGGAAACGATGGGCTACCGAAGTGCCGTATCATACCGGTACGATACTGCATTTGAGCTCCGAAAAAAAAAAACTCTAAATAGCCCGGGATCAGAAGGAATTGAGGTGCATGAACCCACGAGCAGCACAGCACTTGAACAAAAAACCCGAGGCACAAAGAGACTTATGATCTTCTTTATGCATATTGTGTAATTTGGGTTTTTTATGTCCTAGCGGTTCCACGCAGAAATTGCACCCTCAGACAATAGTTTAGGATCCAGGTCCCTGGCCCTGTTTGGCGCCACCATATATAAAAACGTCATTTTTCGTAGACCCCCCAGCTTTTGCTGAAACTCAAACCCCTTTGACTAATGAGTATAAAAAGATCCATATCTAGATATCATAATATTATCATAGTAGCTACCACTCTGACTATTGTATGATAATCAAAAGAAAATCCAGTAGGAGGCCCGTAAATTGAGCAATAATCAAGAAGGTGCAGTGTCACAATATTTTACTTGCAATAAAAATGCTGTGGGAGTCCAGAGAAAAAAAAAAGCCATTTTTCCCGCGTGCCAAACACCGCCTTCACAAAATAATAATAATAATAATAATTAGTAATATTCATAGTTGTAGACACGCCAGCAGAAAAAACCACGAACCACTCAGACCCCCCCCTCCCTCCCTACTCGGACAGATGGTTGATTTCTTCACTTGCAATATTTTACTCGAATATTATTAAGTTTACCACAGGAAAGCTTCCCGCTCAAATTTGGCCCTCCTATCATAGTGAGGGGGCGTCCGAGTGGCTTATGGCTTCGTCTATCGGGCTGAATTTGTTAAAGGCATTGAATCGGATACTTTCCACTCCCCCCCCCCCCCCGTTGTTATAATCTTATGGTATCGTAAAATCTCTTATAATCCACTATATCTCCATAGCAGGGGTCAATCCCCGTACATACTCAAAGACAAACCCATCCAAGAGGGGATTATGATGTGTCCTTAACACGGTAAAACCTGAGTGTGTTAGAGGAGTGTGTGTTGGATCTCATTAACTGGAATTCGCAATTCTGCTAAACCTATCGTGGGTGGACCGGAGATTAACCCCTGCTGCGGAGATAGTGGATCGTAAGATATTTTACGGGTAATCCATCGTACAGTCGACGTGGGCGGTGCTTGCAGTTGATGGGGCGAGAGTGCTTCTTCACTGTTTGAGCCAATGGAGTAAGAATATACCGATGGTATAAAAGCTATTGTAAGCAGTAATGATCCCCCGGGGCAATGCGATTGGAAGAAGTCAGGAGCTGGACCGCAGTGAGTTAGGTATCGGATGTGTGCACGTGAGCATGGCTTCAGCATGACCACATAGTAGCCGGATCTGCCCCCCCCCCCACCGCACCCCCTTCGTAATATCACCTGATTCTAACATAAAATCTCACTCGATTGCCAGCTAGAAGTTCACCCAAGGGCTCTCTAGATGAGTCAATCCTATATAATGCCAATATATCCCCTTCCCCTGGGGTAGCCGAATGCCAGCTCGGGAGAAGTAGGCAAGGCCCAGTTTGTCCTATCATACTAACATCAGCTCCACAAAAGTCGAAGAACATGTACGAGAAATCCTTGCGCAGCTCTTGACCTGCCCGCTCCCCCGTCCCCCACTCTCAATTCATTTGTATACCAATACATAACGCCCCTGGAAAATAAGTTAAACTATTAACTTTTAAGATATGATACCATACCTAAGTTAAGCAGGCCAAGTCACCCCATACCGAGTGACACATTATGACTCCCCCTCCACAACCACATTCCACAAACCCGATCCCCCGCGCCCCCGCCGCCGCCAAAAAACAAAACCCCTTCTTCAAAGACTTTCATCTCTCAAAATCACTCTGCCGCTAGCCCCTCCCACCACCACCATCACAACCACCACTTCCTATGATACCCACCCGCTCTTCCAAACCCTAACCCACCCCGGATACCAAAAACCGGGTAACCCTTCGGCTTCCACTCAAGGGGGGAACAGAATCTCACCTCCGGATCACCCGCCCGCCATCCATCCATCCCTCTCCCTTCACACCCCCCCCTCCAAGCCGAGAAAACAAAAAGCCAATGGCAAAAAAAGGTACGCCCCCCACCACCAATTTTCCACCCAGCTTGGCCCAGCTAACCCACCAACAGCGAAATCCCGAACTATCGTCGTGCGGTTGATATCCATGGCTATGACCGGATACTTCAAGTCGCTGGTGCGCCCGCGCACGCACAGGCCCTTGAGCATGATAAAGTATGATCCCGTTGGTAAGTTTCCTTTCCTGTTTCCTTGAGGGGAGAGGAGGGCGGGGTGACTGATTGGCGGGGGGGCTAGTTAAGCGAAGGGTGTTGTTCTTGGAGCAGAAGAGGGGGAAGAACCGGTAGTTTGGGGGGTTGGAGGGTTCTGTTGGGTGGTGTGTGTATATAGACTGTTCGGGATAGGGTATTCCCTATGCGGTGGTAGAGCTTTGTTTGATTGATGCTTGAATCACTTGGGCCCGAATGCCAGCGACCGGAGTGGTGGTTTTCACCCTAACGCATTCACTTTTTCAAAGCGTACAGTACAGGACGTTAGAAACGCAAATCTATAGCTAAAAGGTCCGGCTCAATTCCGCTAAACTGCAACCTCTACATGTAGGCACAGCCGATGCAACCGTTAGACACCCTCTGTGTGAAATAGGAAATAAGCAATACCACTAATAAACAGCCATCAAGAGGAAAATGAAAAAGTGAATATAGTGCTATTATAACATGAAATTCCCATTCTAGTGCTTCTTTGGGACCTTTTTCTTCTTCTGGACAGCTTTGAAGAGGCCCGAGTTATGCACTCCTGTGCCCTTTTCCCCGCTCTCCTGTTCCTTTGTAGATTCCTCTGTCATCGCATCCTCGTCCCTGGCTTTCTTATTCCTGTGCCGGGCGAGCTTAGGTTTGGCCTGTTTCACCGCCTCATGACCCATGGTCTCAGAAAGGTGTCCAGAGGATACCTTAGTTTTTTCCACAACTTGGGGGGTCTGGCTCGATTGAAGCTGGCGGTTCAAGGCGCCCCATCCAGACTCCGCTGAATGGAACTTGCTAGGGCCACCGCTGTTGATATTGGCTGGGGTAAAACCGGTCGGCGGTGAGGACATTGGCGGTAGAACCAAGTATCTTTCTTCATCAGAATTTTGGGAATCTTCCATGGCTTTAGTCTTAGTAACTGGCGCCTTGTGAGTCGAAGAGGATAATGTTTTCAATGCTTGGTTATACCTCTTCCCCAGGTCGCCAAACTCAACCCGGGATTCCCTGGGCTTGGAACGGGGGGCGATAGGCTTTATGTGAGGTTCGGTAATAGTAGCCTTTCGATTAACCTGCTCCCTATCATTCGTGTGCAGAATTTCAGCAGCCAGCCCTTGGTAATCCACCTCCTCGTCGTTGGGCTGCGCGCGCTGGAATTCAGGTGCATCCCCAATGCTAGTTAGGCTCATTATTGGTGATTCAAAAAATTTAACCTTTAGAAGTGTGTTAGTTAGATGCAGCAATCGGGGGGCAAACATTACCTTGCCGCTCTTCCTAGCAGATTCACTCTTATAGGGCGGCTGTGACTGAGATAAAGTGTCGCGGGACTGTCGTGGCTGTTTTGATGCAGGAAATATCTCTGGACCCTTCTCAAGAAGTCTCCGGTTCTCATCTTCCAGATTTCTTAGTTTTGCAACCAATGACTTCTTTTCACTACGGCCTCGAATAGCGGTCAAAATTAGTATCTTCAGGGTGTCCTGGCTAGTCTCAAGTGTCTGCATTGCATCGCAAAGGCCCCGACGGAACGCTTTGTTTTCAGCTTGCGTATCAATTAGCTCTTGGTTCGAGGCTATTAGGTTGGCTTGTAAATCTTCAACTCGTTGTTGAAGCTGTTCCGGCTCGGTGGTAAGTTGCTGACATTTTCCATCTACCAGAGCACGCTCCATGGAGGACCGAAACCTGAGCTCACGCAATTCTTGCTCCAGATTATTGCATTTGTTTGAAGTTTCCGAAGTGACCTTCTCTAAATCGGCCGCCTAATTTTTGTCAGAAAATCTTTATTGCTTGAATCGCGAGAGCAGCTATCCATACCGCTGTCTGCACTTCTTTATTTCTTGGCTATAGGTTTCATTGTCAGAATATCCCAATGAATACTTTTGGACGGCCAGAAGAATAAATTAAACGTACCGAGCCTTCTGAAGCTTGTGCCAGAAGTTTTTCCTCAAGTGATGCGTTCGCAGCCTCAAGTCTCTCCTTCTGAACCTCTAAAGATCTGATTCTATTATTGAGACCGGATGTTTCTGAAAGTCTAAGACTATTGGCTGTATTCTCTAGGTCTATACGCTCCTGTAGCCTCTGATGTCCAATAAGGGAAATATACTCAGTCTTTTCTTTGTCAAAACTTGCAATTTTCTCGCACGCCTCTGAGTAAAGAAAATCCAAACTTTTAGCTTGAGATTCCAGTCGGTTGATCTCCCTGTTTTTTTCCGATAAGTGGTCATTGAAGCTTCTTGTAATCTGTTCAAGGCTCCTATTTAGTTCAGAAACCTCCTGATTGAAAGCGGCGATCAGGCTGCTATCTCCTGGTCCATTCTGGATGCTTAGACCAAGAGATGCTATTTTCTCGCTCAAGACAGCATTCCTGGATGACGGATTAGAAAGGAATGTTTATTTTTATTTATTTTTAAAAAAGGGGGGGTTATTTAGCAACTACCCGTTCCGCAGAAGAGATTCTAGCCTGTTGCAGAGGAGCTCCTCGCTCTGCTTCTCATTAAGCTCATGCTTTAAGGCATTTAGTTCCGCTTCCTTCTGAGTAAGCTTTGCTAGATCAAGACTTCGATGTTCTCGCATTTCTTCGAGCTGACTTCCTAGGTGACGGATTTGAGAATTGAGATGTTCAACAAATCCACCCCCAAAGCCAGCCGAATCAGAGGCAACCTTATGGGTTTGCGCGGATATTTTTACAATACTGGTATCTGTTAGATAATTTGGTACCCATGAAAGAGAATCAGGCGCCTCACTCATCAAATAATTTCTTACACTCGTTCACCATTTTTAAATGATCTGATCGTATATCCGCCTTCTCAAAGGTTAAAGCTAACCCATTCAACCTTGTCCGTGTCAGCTCTGAAATATCACTCGATATCACGTGATAATTTAATACCTCTCTTCAGAGTTCTCCAACCCTTTATTCACTGCGTCCTCAATCACGCCTTTAATATCATGCACACGAATGCTCAAGTTAGTCTCCAGTTGCACACATTTAGCCGACAAATTCTGAATAAGCTGCTCCGCAATTTTTGAATTAGACTCCTTGATAGTCTCAATGGCTCGGCCGAGATTATCGACTCCGGAAATTTGTTTTTCGAAGTCTGTGAGGTTTTTCTGTGTAATGTCAAACAAAAGTTGTTTCTGGTCGATTTCATGACGAAAATAGTTAAGATCTTCGCGGGCTTGTAGCTCTAACGATTGCACTCTATCCCTCTCAGCTGCCAGAAGACCCGCATTCTCGGACAATTGCTGCTGTAGATAAACGTTGGTTTCATTCACTAGATTATCGTTAACACAGAGTTCTTATAGCGGTGGTAGCGGGTAAAACATACATTTTTCAAACTTATATAGCTTCTCTTTTGTATGGGACACAGATTCCAAAAGTTCACCATTGCCCTTCTGGAGTTTTTGAACTACTAGTCGGATCTCCTCATGGTCGCTCTGTATATTCCCTCTCTCTTTGCAGACCTCGTTGAACAGAGCATTTAGCTTTGCGTACTTCTCTTGTAAAACCTTATAGTCGCACCCCATACCATTGAAAAACTTCTGCAAACCATCAGTTTTTTCTTTGATGTCAGAGATTTTCTTGTTATTTTTTGCGATCTTATCCTCAAGCTGCACAGCTTTCTCTCTCTCAGCCTCAAGAAGGCGATGCTCTGCTTTTAAAGCTAGCTCCTTGGCTATCAGCTCTTTTTCAACGGAGTCCTTTTCTGCTGAAAGACTATTCATTGCTATCAAAAGATCGCGCTGACTTCGGTTCAAATCCAGAGCATCACTAAATTTGGATGGGGTGGGGGTCGAGGGATCGAGTTTGTCTTTGCTTATTAGAGAAGGCGGATGATGGTCAAGGTGCCTTCTCAAATTCCGGTTATGGGAAAGTACACTTCGCCCACTGGCTTGAGAGGACTGGGCTGAGGAATCAGTGCTCGCAGAAGGAAGCCCGCTAGGCCCTTTCCTTGTGTGGGGACCCTCTTCTCTAGGTCTCAGAACCTTATCTCTCTGCGCTGCGCCATAGTGTATATCGGTAGCACGGACCCTACTAGAAGGCCCATTTTCTAGAGCAGGAGTGGGCGCAGAACTTTGATCATCGTCATCATCCAAAACGATGACCGTGGGTTTCGCCGAGGAGTTCTCTGATCTAGGTGTGTGCCTCTCCCTTTTCGTAGGCCTGCTCGCCTTGTGGGGAGGAAATCCACTATCTTTAGTTTCAATTGGCCTCTTCCTGTTGCCACTTAAGAAGCCGGGACTGAGTGGCCCTGAAGCAGATGGAACAAATGAAGTGTTCGGTTTAGAAGCTAAAGGATTAGTGGCTTCGCAAACAAGGGCTCATGCACTCTTACCCTTAATTTCATCCCTCTCGGAAGTATTCGGGGAAAAGGAGCTGGGTACTAAATGTATTGTAAGTAAAGGTAATATAGTTATAAGGGGTGGGGATAAATACCCTCTTTCCTTGCGGGGGGAGCAAACTTGAAATTTTGACCAATTGAGTCAAATGCCCCGGTCGCCGGGTGCCTAGGAAAAAACTTTCCTCGGAAGGAATTCGGTTCACCATCGATTGGGAGTGGAAGTATGGGCGGCTGATGTGGATCCATGGATAAAGAACGAAAATTGGGTGGATATAAATCAATAAGGAGGGCGAGTGGGGAGTGGCATAAGAAGGTAAATATGGGAATGGTAGAAGAAAACGCCCCAGGACGGATGACAGGGATGGTAGTGAGAGAAGTAGAGGATAAAGAGGCGAAGGCAAGAGAAAGAGGTGGGGAAAAGGGAGGGGAGGAAGAGAGGGAGGAAACACTGCGATGGTGAGGAAACCAGCGAGTACGTGTGTGCGTACGTAGGGTGGGCCGAACCCATACGAGGGCTTACGGCGAGGAAACTGCAGGGAGGTATAGGTCAACAATGCCTCGTAGTTTTTTTGTCATCATTGTTTGAAGAGAAGTCGATCGCGCTATAGATGGGATTTCTCGAGTCAGATGTAGGGTGGCAGGACGAATCGTGTAAGAGCACGACTGAACGACAAAATTATCTGTATAGTATATAAAAACATAATAGAGTATTTCACCCATAGAATACCTCACTCCCTGTGCGCCTCAAAACCGCCGGCAACTCCCCTCAGACACAGCATGACGGAGAGAAAGAGAAATACACCCCCGCAGCTAATGCTAACAAAAAAAGGAAGGAAATTCGTTACAGCAGTGTTTGCTAGTATAAGAGAAGCCGAACTGAAGATGGGAAAATGGATAAAAACGCCCCTAATAGGTAAATATAAATAAAAAGAGCTCGTGGAGGGAAAAGCAGTAGTGCAGTGTAGTTATCAATGGTAGCAATGGTTAGTAACCAAATAAGCTCCGGTGAAACAGAAAGAAAAGAAAAAAGAGAAAGTCTCAAGTTACCTCCTCCATTCCCATGCTCAACCCGGACATTAAAACCATTCCATTTCACAAAAGCAGCCATCACCCCTCGTAGTCCAACCCAACCACCAATTTTCCGACGCCCTTTACCCTTCCAACTTCCCTCACTGCTTCTTCACCGCCTTTCAGCACACTCTCCAACCACTCTCTCTCGGGACCGCCGACCACAGCAGGGTCCAAAACAACGGGCATTTTGGGCCCGTCATTAGGGGGACTTGTTTTACTGAGTACACTGCGATACCACTCGCCGCGACTATTCGGCGTAGCGGTAGAGTTGCTGTGTGTGAGCATTGGAGGGGCGAATATGTCTATAAGATTCTCTGACGTCTGTGCTACGAGACGATCTAGGTATTCGCGTTCATGGAGGAGAGCTTGGGGGTCCGGGATTGAGTGGTGATGTGAAGAACTAGCAAAATTCCCATTGGTATAGGAGTGACCATGATGGTGATCGCCCGAGGCCGCAAGAAGACGTTGATTTTCGGGCTAAGGTGTGTTTGTTATTAATGACGAATGATTGACTGGGGAGAAGGGATAATTACGTCGTCTTTCTGGCGAATACCGAGACAGGACGAGCATACACCCATCTTATTTCTTTGGTGAGAGAATGTGGGAAAGCGGGGTGACCACGACAGTTATAACGGCACCGGTGGTGGTGGTGGTGGTGGTGGTGTGGTGGTTGTAACAAGAGAACAGAGAAAGCGGGAGGGAGAGCGTCCAGCTAAAACAACAGCCGCTTCTTGGGCGGAGGAAGTGAAACTACCTTATGTACGGTATATCTCTAGAACCAGTAGAACTCTGACCGCTGAACAAACCCCGATCGCACCAACCGCGGGGGCGCAAGATGTTTCCGACGGACAACCGCGTTCGATGTATGTATCTGAAGGGGGAATTTGGCCCAACTTCTGCAGCCCGTTTGATACGTACTGTGGACCTGATCTTCCTCCCGACCGGTTCCTCTTTCTTCTCACTCTCAGTAATAACAGGCCACAGTGCCGTAATGTACAGTACGTATGAACTGTAGAGATTCCTCTTTTCCCAAATGCGACTCCTGTTCCTCACTGGGAAAAGAGAGTGCGGGTAACGGTTTTATGTTACCGCGATTGGTAAGTGTATGGGTGAGGAAAAAGGAAGCGAATAGACAAAAGAAAGAAGGAGCGAAAGGGTACCAAGACAGTGGTGTGGATTGGTGGGAGTTGGGATGGGGACGCGGGAATGGAGGAGAGAGGGTGGTGGGAACTCTGTGGGGGGAATACCGTAGCCGTGTGTCTGGTTGGTGCGAGGCAACCGGCAACCCGCGACTGGTTCACGAGAGCAAATTAGGGCGAGAAGCGACAATGAATGAACAACCACTACGAGCTAGGTAGCGCCACCGAACACCACTATCCAGTCTAGAGATCTCCTGGGCTAGGCTCCGAACGTCAGACCGATAACTTATCTGGCCCGCGTGACATGAATACTAAAGTGTGGTAAACACGGATTATGTGCAGAACTCAGAACATAAAATAAAACTGTCTCTGATTTCCATAGCATCCCCCCCCTCAACCTTGTATAGTAGGAGAGAGGGCGAGGAAATTGCGGTGGTTGGCCCTGCCGGTGAGGGGAAAAAATATGGGAATAATCAACCCTCAGCCCGAGCAAGGAAGCAAGCGAGCGACAATCAAGCGAGTTGAACGGGCGGAATCAGGGTGAAACAAATCTGCTAATAAATGAATGCTGTGCGAACACCGGTTTTCCTTTCCCAGTAAGGTATGAGATGTGAGATACAGCACCGCAGAGTAGACGAAACGACAGGTGAGCGGATGGGAAGTATGGTCTACCCTGCGCTGCACTGTACTGTACTGCGCTGCACTGCACTGCACTTCACACTGCCCATTAATGCCTTAGCAAGCAGCCCAGGTATGATGTGATATTATAGCCGTACTGTAGTGTAAGTTTAGGGCAACCTGCACTGCAATTTATGTTGTTTACATATAACTTTACAACGTCCACAATGCTCGAAAGGACAAGGCGACCTCTTTATCTCCGGCCTCTCTGAAAAGCAGATTTCAAGCCTATATATTCCTCAACACGTTGTACTGTACGGTGCAGTACGGTGGCTTACGGTACGAAAGGGGTTGGCTCGGAGATGATGTTTGTATGATATCACACTGTCATACACTACCGTAGGGCACCAGTACACTGCCAAGGACCTCTCGATGGATACCCAAAGTGCCTACCGTACTCGAGTACCGCAGTGCCGCCGGGGTGGTCTACTTGCAGGCACCAATGTCCCTAAAGCTAAGGGAGAAACTTGTTATTATCTTTTTCCTGCCAAGCATTTCTCTACTATCATACGCCAGATAGTCTCCCGCTTTTGGAAACGCAGGGAGCTCTTTTTCCCCTCTCCAATCGGAGGGGAGATGAATAGATAGGGCTCTCCACTCGCAATTCGTGCTTGCAAGGATACCGTGGTTTCGGGATTCCTGGGGATCGAGATTAGATAGAAGGCTGAGAAGAGAGAATAAAGTGCCCAATGGGAAGCGTTAGGATGAGGACTATCCGCCTGTGGCTCACCACGATTTATACGATTATGACGGAGATATATAATACTCGAGTAGCACTACAAACGTGATACGTTAGCCTTGTGAGGTTATGGACTCGAGTACCGGTAACTCAATGTGCAGGCAGAAGTGAGTATGGGGAACCGTTACTCGAGTAGACTGAGCTGCCTCTGGAATAGTTCTCATACCGTACCCTCGCTTCAACGCGGACGCCGGATAGGTTTAGCTAGGGTAAATTTATTGAATTAACTTCAACACTGCCGAGAACTTCGCCAATCATGTCACCCACCATACTCACTAGCCAGTTATATCAACTTTTTTCTTACCAGCCCAACAAGAAGCCCATTTTCGATAGTGGCAAGCATACGACCCTCTGCACATCCCCGTCTATTCCCACTGCAACTGACATCCATGCTGGAACCTCCGTTTATGCAATTCCTCCATTTTACACCTAAAAACTTTGATTTTCCCCATTTTCATAGGGGCTCATCGGTAAGCCTGCCGGCACAGTATCTGGAGATCACCAGGCTGAAGACTGTGGCGCTGGCGTCGTACAGCAGGGAACGAAGGGCAAAATAGACGTGGTCGCGGCTAATTGGTCATCCTGTTTCGAAAAGATGATCACGGTGATACAAGTACCCAAGCAACAATAGCTCATTGTTGCCATCGCTCTCAGCAACGACCGCAGTACTACCTCGGTATCGTGTGAACCCTCAATATGGCCACATTCCCTTTACGATTCCGTTCAATACCGGCAAACACGACAAAGGCCGAGTTATCCGAACGATTCAGCGTTTCTCCAGAATGTATCTCGTTAGCCAGAACCGAATGGACGGGTGATTCATTGACGGCAACTGTCACTTTCAAGAAACCTAAGCTTGCTAAATGGTTCCTAAAAAACGATGTGCTCATAGGCGACGAGAAGCTGCTGGTGGACGATCATTTTTTGAACTTGACAGTATTGTCTAGCCACGACGACGACGCTGTTGAGTATGGCCCCGTGATTCCGGAGTGCTGTGGGATCTGCTTACGTTTTCTACAGCATAATTGCGGTGCACGGTCTCAATGGCCATGCGTTTAATACTTGGGCGGCAGCAGGGGGTGCCATGTGGCTTCGGGACTTTTTGCCTGAGCACTTTCCAAAAGCGCGTATTCTAACTTATGGATACAACTCAAATGTCCGAAGCTCGGATGCTATCAGTGATACAACTGAGTTCGCAAAACAGTTGTTGGTTTTTCTGGTCGATAATAGACAATCGAAGGTAAGGCCCTGAATGACTCTCGATGAAATCCAACATTCTAATAGTTCCATTAGGAAGAAAAGGAGCGGCCGATAATATTTATATGCCATAGTTTGGGAGGTATTGTTGTCAAAGCAGTTAGATCCCGAAACCCATAGTTCATCGCTTCACGCTGAGCTTCCCTAATCTGAATTGTGCTATTCGATAGGCACTGAATATGGCGATAGAGGAGGACCGTACACATATAATCAACCGGGTGACTCGAGGAATTGTCTTTCTAGCCACACCCCATGGCGGTAGCGCTACCGCCGATTATGGAAATCTATTAGGCATAATATTCAAAACCCTGGATATTCGCACTATCTTGCTTGCGGATTTGGGTACCAAGTCTCGGACTTTGTTGGACTTATCAGGCAGATTCCGGCAGCATTATGATTCACTTAAGATTGCTACCTTCTATGAGACCAAAAAGACTCCAATACCGGGTTGGACAGTTAAGAGTAGAGTGGTCGGTTCCATCTGACCCATGTACTACCGATACCTTGGTTGTCTAACTCACTGATTACTCCTAGATTGTGGATAAACAATCTGCTGTTCTGCATCTGAAGCACGAGGAGCAAACGCCATTAGAGCGGGATCACAGAGAGATATGCCGATTCGGACACAAAGAAGAAGACGATTACAAGGCAGTGCGTCGGCAACTTGAAAGATTTTGTGATGCCATTATTGTCCTGCCGGAGGTCAGCACTGCTGATGGGGACAGCCTTTCGGTCCCATCAGGGCTCAAGTTATGCTCTGAGAGCGCGGAGTGGCCATATACCTCATATCCGGTGTTGATATTGGGAGATTATACTTATTGGCCGCTCTCATACATTGATAATCGTTATGCTATGGCGATAGTTGTAGTAGATCAGTATGGCAACATTGTCAAGATCTGCGCTGCCAATGGAACGCGATATATTCAAGAGATACAGGTTGATACAAAGGGTAAAAAGGTCACTTTCTTGGGCCAGGGTGGCACGAAGTGCACTCTGTCCTGGGAGACCTTACTTGTGAAGCGATGAGATAGATACTGTTAGGTGTTTATTCGCTCTTGACACCAGACGATGTTTCTTTTGTTTGCTCGTGGGGTCTGTTGGTGTTTCTATTTTTTCGGTGTGCTTTCAACGCTTTCTTTGGGTGGCAATACGGTGCCGGTATTTAAGGCGTTAAAGTAGTTCAAAGTTCTCGGTATGTGTATACCTTGCCGTTACAGGTGTGCTGCTTTGAGCCTCTCTGTTTTTCGGGATTTTAGTTCGCTCATGGTTTCCCTATTATCTCGTCCAGGAAAAATGTTCTTTAAGTTTAGTCTGCTTGCGTTGATCGCTCGTGAAGATAGCGCCACAAGCTAACTACCAGGTCAGCAGTGCAAAGAGCGATTCCGAAGATACTAAAAGCGGTGACGGGGGATTTCCTAGTAGCGGGGGGGGTCCAAATACACCTAGTAGAAAGGTTTCGCAGCTTTTATTCTGGTGCTTAGTCTGCTTCTGCTAGCTCCGGGCACTTGATCTTACCCCAAGTATTGTTGCAACGGTGCAACGCGTTAACCTGCTGCTGCAAGGGACTCGAGGAGGGTAAATTTACTGTATTGTATGCCGTGCTTATTTCCCAGCCACACTTCTTGTGCCGGGTAACCTTCTGTGTCCCTAATACGGTACCCTGTCGAGACACTTTTTGTCCGTTTCGCCGGGTACTTGTGGTCTGATAGGGACGAATGTGCCGCCGTCGTACTCGAGCACTGTTCCCTACTCGAGTATATGGTAACTCGTGCGCTTTGCTGTGGGATGGGAGGGGGGACCGGCTTTTTTTTCCCATTGAGTGACAGTCGCCTGAAGCTGTTCTCCACCGCGCAACGTGAAATTTGTATTGACAAGGTTCGGATGGTAACTTCCCTGGCTGGGACTAAATATACCCCAAGAAATGGCTCCTGGAGCCGCTTATATCCCTGCGGGGTTGTAACCTGCGGTCCAGATGGGGAGCCTCTTTTAGGAAATTGCATCCCCTCATGTCCCTTTCCCCACTCTTCCTTTCTTTTTCCCCAATTCACTCGCAATGCGGCTCTGCAAGTTCGACGTCATTTCGCTTGCTGCACAACATACTGTAGCTCATAGCTCCGGACCTTCCTAACCACTAACCACCATCCATCGATACAGCAAAAACAACTAATCACCGTATGGCTCTCTTCACACCCCAAGGTTTAATAAATTGAATTCTTTCTTTTTTCCTCTTCAATTTTTTTCTTCTATCCCATCACATTCTGACAAGACACACATATCTGCAGCAGCCCGGCCTTGCTGGCCAGTTCCCCACTCATCACCATGTCCGCCGGCTCTCCCCGTTCCTCCTCCCCCCTGCCATCTCCTACTCATGGGGCGTTTCCGCCATCAAGCGGTTCCCTCGTTGGAGGTTGCGATGTACTACCTTTCCACCCTCAATCGCGGCCCACCCCGTCTGCCAGAGATTCATTCTCGTCCCTCGGCAGTAAAGCCCCGTCTTTTGGAGATAATTACTCCTCATCACCAGTTATATACGCATTGGAGGTCATTAACTTCAAAACTGCCGAAAATCAAGCTTATGTGTCCCTCGAGCTTGGTCTGGTTGGTACAAACATTGTTCAAAATACAATCGTCATCAGGCCCGAGGCTAGCACCGTCTATCGCACTCCTGATGGCTCACCCGTAACTTCGCCAATACAGGTTCAGAACCAGGATGACCCACTTCCCGCAGAGTCAGGGATGGCTCTCACGCAATTACTAGCATGCATTCCCAATCAAATATTGGGGAGCTCATTATTTGGAAGCCCATGGCATCTTCTCGAAATACAGATGACCAATGACGGGGAGCCTCAATGCAATCTTGTTCCGACGTGGGCTTATCAGCTACTTCTTTCTAGTTTGAAGACACCCGCTCAGTTAGGGATCAAATTCACTGGGCAGAGGTCTGGGCCGTCATTCAACGATCGGTCAGAAATTATTTGGGAGAAAAGATTGGGCGATATAGCTTGGACCGGTATGCTCGAAGGGCATACCGTGTTCATTAAAGCACTTGACCTTAGCAGCCTCCCTGCGGGTGATGATCTTGACATCTCCGAGCAGATGGACCATATTTACTCAGAGATGGGTGTTTTAAACAGTCTCCCTCTTCATCCTTACATTGCCCAGGCCCCAATCGGCTACGTTGCGTTGGGAAAACCAGGGACCGCGAGGAGAGTCATCGGATTCATAACAGAGTATTACAAGTATGGCAAACTGAGTGAGTATATTTTCAGCGATTCTATATCCCCTTCTTCCATCCTAGGACGCAAGAGAAGAAGAAAGATATCTTTACTACAGAAAGCCAAATGGGCTTTGCAAATGACCACAGTTGTCATAGACCTTCATCGCGTCACAGGTATGTCACTCGGTGATAGCGGTGTCGGGTTCGGCCTAGAGAGATTCTATGTGGACCAGTACCTCCTACTATGCCTCCGTGGTTTCGGAAAAGGTGCCGAACCAAAAATGTTATCCCCCTGGCGTTTCCCGCCAGAAAGTCAGGTGAGAGGTGAATGGGAAGTTAGGGAACGTTATAGTCGTCGAAACAATGCCGTCCAATCTACCCTGAAATGGCGCCAAAACCATTCCGCTAGAGCCAAGCAGGAGCAACTAGCTCAGGAGCGCGAAGAGCTCGACGAGGAGAAGAAGTTCCTCAACTCTATCATCAACATCGACAGCAATGAGCCCCCCTTTTCCTCATTCAACCACCATCACCACCAACGCCCTCCCTCCGCCGAACGGTTCTCCATTACCCCCAATGCCTCCTCCACCTCCCCAACCCCAACTAGTCAGACAAAGGACGACCGCGACCAAAAGCTCCCAGACATATTTCAGGAATGGAAATCCATCCCCAACGCTTTGGAAGTTGTAGAGACCTACTCGCTCGGTGTCATGCTCTGGATGATGCTCGAGCAGGTCCCTGCTGAGCTCCTGGACATTACAGGAGGTGTCGAGGTTAGGTGGTCCGAGGAGATGAATATTCCCGATACCTGGCGTAATATGGTTGAGATGTGCGTTCGCGAGCACCCGGGAGAGAGAGTAAAGCTGAATGAAGTTAGGGCGTTGTTTACGCAGGAAGTGGGCAGGATGTGGCAGGGTGGGTGGGTTGTTGGTGGGTAGAGGGTCTCCCCGGGACTAACTAAGGCTTGTAGGTAGAGGGATGGAGGGAAAGCTACTAACGGAGGGTGGATAGATGGATTGTGTGCCAGTGATCTCAGCTTACTAAATTCAGTGTAATCTGGTCATGCACTATCACTCGCTTTTCAACGTAGTAAAATTGAAATCAGATGTCAACTTCAAACAAGTTCGGATTCGTTCGGCTTGTCACTCTTGTCTTATCCTCTCTAAAAATCAACCACAATAGACTATATATACAAACTTCCAAGTCCAGTGCGGCCATCAAGATTTCATCCATTCCCATACCAGCCCTCATATCTCAAGTGCTCACTGTCATTCCTTTCCTAGCTATATATTCCACCGTACCAGCTACCGTTCTTGTAATACCCATCATTTCACATTCCAGACAACCCGTGCAGCACATCCTGAACAATAAAAATAAATAGATTTATTGGCGGTCGCCTTTGGGTTTTTGCAAATGCACGTTCTTGGCGAAATTTCCCGGTGGATGGGCCTAATACATTTAATATATCATATCTCTGTGCTGGGCTAGTACCACCCACATAATTCACCGCGAGAACATCTCTGTATCTAGAGACTCCGAATGTGTTAAATAACCACGGGCCTTCGAAGAAAAAATGAGAAATGCCCGTGGGTAAATGCCCCCTAGACCAGGACCCGCCCTTCAAGTGACTTCCCGACCCGGGTGCCCTTCTGTAAGCGTCGTCGCTGGGTGTTCACCATTCGTGTCCAATGCGCCATGGTTACTAGTAATATGTACTAGCATGAGCAGAAGGCTATAGTGAGATAATACACATGGGAGCAAGTAGGGAGCCTCCTTGCTTCCGGTTTTCAATTAGCCACCAGAGTACAGTAAATAAGACATTGTGGCCGAGTGGTTCAGGCAACAGACAAGAAATCTGTTTCGTTTGCAATAGACAAGAAATCTGTTTCGCTTGCGAGCACAGGTTCAAACCCTATCAATGTTTTTTTGTTTCAATTTTTATTTTCCCGGAGGAATGAAACCTAACCCTGGCCATATGGATGGGTTACAAGGGTAAGTTAGGAACCTATTAACCGGAACGGTCAGGGATATATTTGTGCACATGATACAAGTAGCATAGGTATGGTTCCGGTTGTCTCTACACAACACCTCGATTGACGCAACGGGGGACGCCTTGGCATAAAATTGACTGTGTGTGTGTGGGGGGGGGGGGGGCTCGTAGATGTTTGGGTCACGATAGCATGGGAGTTTTTTTATATAATTTTTTTGTTCTCATTTGTTAGGGCCAAAGGTATATTGTATCTTTTTTTGAGCTAACATCATGCCGAGGGGCTCCCCATTGCATCAATCGAGGTGTTGTGTATAGACGGCCGAAACTATAGTAGGTGCAGAGGGAAGTGTCGGGCTTTATCCTTGGTTGCCAAAACTTGCAGTAATATCTGCCGTCCATCGACAAGATTGTTTGGGCCAGCTACTTCAGGTCTTGCGGGCTCAACAAGGGACGCGTGTGGGGGGGTGGAGCTGTTGTAGGGTCTGGTGTTGTGTAGTTCACTAGATCGGAGATGTCGTGGTAGATGACTTCCATGGTATCTATGATTGAGCTCATGACTCGCCTCTTGCGCTCTTCAGTGGAGTCAGTCGGCCGGTACTTGCGTTTTCTGGAAGCAACTCCGGAAATTGCGGCAGGGAAGATGGTGTCTTGCCCGAGTGTCATTTTGATTTGCAAGGTGAGGGTTGGCGAGTTATAGGCTTCTAGATTGTGAGTTTAGGTGGGTATGGCGTGAGATACTGTAGTAAACTAAAGCTAAGAGGATGCGGGACCAGTGGTGGGGATTGGCTGGACGCCAGGCGATCTGGAGCGGTTTTATGCTCTGTCGGGGTATTTTCAAGATACTTAAGAACTGGGCTTTTCAAATAATTCACAAAGTCTCACTCGATATCACCTTATTATAGTGCGAATTCTATGGTACGTTTAAATGTGACAGTATGCATTGTTAATGCCAATGTCCTCAAATCCCGGAGTGGCATAGCTCTAGTGTCGGGATGATGTTTTTAATCCTCCTAGAAGATTCTATGCTCGGTGGCAGCATCAATCCTGCAACCAGGATGTCTGACTTGCGAGCTTTCAGTACTGACATACAACGTGTTTTCACGACACCCCAAACATCAACCAAAATTGGAACCAACCATCAACCGCCGCTAGAAACTTGGATCACATGTTACAAGTTACGGGTATATAGTACCCGAACACTAGCCAGCAGTCCCACCGCAACATTTAGCTGGAATTAACCCCTGGGCATTACCAACCCTAGACCTACCCCTCGGCAAAAAAGTGGCGAGTCCTTTGGAAGGGGCTTCGTGTGGCTCGGGCGGTCCGGGGGGGAGTGGTTCTACTATATCAATTGCAGCCTTGCTATATATTTAGGAACCAAATCCGTTGGCTCCAGCAGTAGCTTCGCAATTCCCTCATGCCCATTCTCGAGAGCCCACGAGAGCGGTGTTCGACTCCACTTGTCTGCCTTGTCGAAGCTGACATCGTTCTCTTTCAGCAGCATCCTTACGACTCCCTCATGCCCATTCTTGGCAGCACGGGCGAGCGGTGTTCGATTCCACTTGTCCGCTCTGTCGGGGTTGACGTCGTTCCGTTCCAGCAGCATCTTTACGACGCCCTCATGCCCATTCTTGGCAGCGCAGGAGAGGGGTGTCTGGCCCCACCTATCCACTCTGTCGGGATTGACGTTGTTCAATTTCAGCAGCATCTTTACTGCCCCCTCATGCCCATTCTCTGCAGCACACAAGAGCGGTGCCTGGTCATAAATGGTGTCAGCCTTGTCGGGGTTGACGTCGGTCCGATCTAGCAGCACTCTCACGACCCCTTCATGCCCATTCTTAGCAGCCCACAAAAGCGGTGTTCGGCCATAATCGTTGTCGACTGTGTCGGGATTGACTTTGTTCTGTTTCAGTAGTACCTTCACCACCCCCTCATGCCCCCTCCTAGCAGCCCAAGCGATAGCAGTGTTGCCATTGAAATCGGCTGCCTGCACATCCCATTTATTCGTCTCCAATAACGCAGCTGTTATCTCCACGCATCCGAAGTATGAGGCGCCGTGAAGCCCTGTAAATCCGCGAGGGGTGCCTTCCCAATCAAAAGGCTGGTACCAGGGGGGCATCCCGCGCAATAACAGTATCTTCGAAGATATGTGCTTATCGTATCCATCAAGTAGTTTCAATGCAAGAGTTTTCACACTCTCAGTGTTTCCCCGCCTAGAGTGTGTACCCCAGTAACAGGAAGCATATTCAACAAACGGGGCGGTTGGTGGGACGGAACGAAGAGTAGGAGAAAGGACCTTGATATGCCGAAAATTGAGGTAGGTCAGGCAAACCTCAGCAATCATAGAGTGGGGCATGAGGAACAAGTTGGAGTTATGGGAGAGGTACTCTTGCAGACTGTAGTGGACAAGGCGGATGGTAGATGAGGACTTCTCAACCGTGACAAGCCCCAAACAGCATGCAAGCAACGTTTCCACCGCAGGAACATTCCGAATATTCAAGTCAATAGTTCCTTCTTCTACCCCAAGGGCGTGGCATAATTCGTCGACATGTAATGGCCGCTCCGCATGCGATACCCACATTAGGACTTCCATACCGAGTTTTGATCTACTCCTTTGCTGCGCCTTGATTCGCGATAGGGTTGCCGCGTAGGCATCTCCCAGGCCTTCCCCTTTGGTCATTTCATCAAGCTTCTTTCTTCTCTGATGGAGGGTAATCTCGTCCAGGATCGCATCAATATTTAGAGAAACGAGAAGAAAGCTAGGCACGGCGTCAGCGAACCATACCTCGCGCTTGGGTTGGGAATGTATTTGATATTCTTGCTTACATTTCCGAGATCTTCTCCGGAATTATTCTCATAATATCTGCTCGCAGTTCATCGTCCATTGCATTAGGATCAGTGTCAGAGTCCAGCCTCATCTCCAGATAGGTCAGAATATCCCCATGGGTAGGACTGACAGGTATCCGGACCGCCTCGCTAAAACATTTCGCGATTTCGTGGTCGATATGGGGCCTCCCAGTAAAGAATACCCGCGCGTTTGGGGATGCTCGAACGACTTCTCGTAGCGACCCAAGGAGCTCCCGTCGGTGCTTCACCGTGGATTCGTCTAAAGCATCGATGCATATAAATAGCCGGGGAAGTGCTCCGATAACCTTCTTTAGGATTTCTACCATATCGGGAAGTAGGAGACCGCGGCCGCCAAACTCTTTTTTGGCCTTCTGAAAAGCTTCCCGTATATGCTTCGGGATACCTCCTCTGCTGACAAGTTGCTTGAGGATGGCGCCCAACATATTTGTTGTGGACTGTTCCTGCTGGGCAAGGAAGTCGCAGTAGAGTCCCACGACAGCAATGTCTTTTCTCCCAGCATGATCGCACAGGCTATCAATAACTAGGGAACTATTATTTACCAATAGTTAGCGACATCCGCATTGCCTTTCTTCTCTGGAGGAGAGCCCCTCCTACCTGACATAGGTTTTCCCTACACCTGGATTCCCGCAACAAAACAACACTGGCTCAACACAACCATCTTCTGCATCACGCCATTTTCTGAACTCGCTGGTTTCTAGCACCCAGCCTCCAACGCCATCGACTCGGTCGGTTCGCACGCCTTGGTGCCGTTGCTGTGGCTCGAGTGGCGACAGCCA
>Ga0307509_10003588_pt1 | contig 23320 bp, 21 predicted proteins | sample 10_EM_MG_FD_202245 | JGI IMG/M metagenome (GOLD analysis project Ga0307509, IMG submission 202245) | Populus trichocarpa ectomycorrhiza microbial communities from riparian zone in the Pacific Northwest, United States - 10_EM | ecosystem: Host-associated > Plants > Roots > Unclassified | place... | reverse complement strand
ATATAATGAAAAGAGGGAAAAAGAGTGACAAACCAAGCACTGCCGACAAGAGCGGCGCAAATTACCATTTCTATCATGGTCAAAATCAGTGTTTCCCTTATCACGATGGCACTGAGAACACCGTGGCTTAACTGCTACTAAATAATAACAAGTTCTTAATTGCAGTGAGATTCTTGAAATAGAGGAAGTAGTAGTGGAGAAGTGCAAAGTATGTGAAAGATGTATAATGACTGGAAAGTGTGTGGATAAAGGAATAACAGAGGAGGAATGTTTATGGTAGATAGGAGGGAGAAGACAGAACTATAAGTGGATAAGGAGAGACATTGCCGAGCCTTTTTCTTGGCACTGTCATGGGTTGTGCTCACAAATACACCCTACTGTACATGTTATCATAAACACTATCCATGCTCAGAAATTCTCACTGTGTATATACTATCACTGTTATCAGATCTTACTTTTTAGATCGTATTCTGAGATAAACTGTCCAGTACATATATGATAAGGTAGAGGAAGGTGCCGACCTTCCTATTAAGCGAGGTAGCCCTGATCGATTCCATAGTGGTGATCATAATGGTGTTCCCCTTCACAGAGACAGTTTGGATATAGGTACTGGCGAGTGCAGTGTTGATTTCATTCCTGAGCTCTAGTTCAGTTTTGTTAAGGGGGCCACCCTCCCATTTAATCATGAGGCGGCATTCTCTTGCTGTGATACCCTTCTTTGGCTGCAAGGGCTTGGCGGTGGTCAGGGATTTGGATTGTGCAGGTGCTGCACTGGCCTGATTGGTGTTACATTTCTTACCCCCCCTTCTGGCTACCATAGCCCAAGAGGCCTTAGGGCCAACTGATTGGGGGGTTTGTGAGAGGCTGGGTACCAGGGCCAGCAGTCGTGCCAGGCGCCCTAGTGTCTGGGAGGGGGAATGGAATAGGGGTGTGTGTATCGGGGCGGGGGGGGCTGCCTGTAGCGAGACTACCTCTTGTGCCACAAAATCGATGCTCTCCATCAGAGTATGGACAGCTGACTTAAAGTCTTTGTAGATGTATGTAACGGGGGCACCCTATAGAGAGGTGAACTCTAAGGTTGTGACCGCACCAAAACACTCAAAGTAGAAGATAAAGATGAGGTAAAATAATTCAAAAGAATCAAACAGTAAAACTTAATATCATTAAGCTGAAAGCTTCACTCAATTAGTTCTCTCAAGGAAAGTTGGTTTTTCGAAGCAGAATGCCAAACGCTTAAACTTTAGTAGATATCAGATTTAAGCCTTTGATATTCACCACTACTCCGACCTTGTGTGAATACCCTGTCCTGCTCAGGGCTTGTCCGAGGTCTACCCTCCATCAGGAATTATCCTGCCGGAAGTATCAGACCAACTCGGGTACACTCAACTCCGTCAATAGGATATGAGTTTCTGCAATGTATCTCTAATACAACTACAGATGGAAGAACACTTCCTATTGAAGTCATACTAGTGGCTAACTGTTATGATAACAACCGGAATCAATACCTAGGTGGTGAACTCACTGGCCGAGTAGTAGTTTTGTCTATACAAGCTATGCAGTCCATCATTTAATCTAGGCGACTGTCTAATGTGATAAATTGACATGCAAGCTCCTCCGGTGAGATGTAGCAGATGGTTGGCTAAATGGGCGCTACCCATAGCCAGCCTCTCGGGACATACTCTACCGTGATAAGACTTATACCTCTAGAGTCCATTGACAACCCATAGTAATGCAACAAATCAAGGGGAGAAGGTCCCGGCTGGTTACTGAGGTATTTGTCCAGAAAGCACCCTGGCCTCCTTGGACTACCTAAGTACCACTAGGAACACTACCCTACTACCCATAGGCTAAGATAGACTCCTAGGTGCCGGAGAGACCATATATGGGTGACCTCCATATTGGCGGTTACCCATACTCCCTTTATATATCCGGTGAACGACATTCGGTCGGACGGACGGCGACGACGTATACGGCTTGAAAGCAGCCGCTCTAATGACCTCTTTTTACTAGCAAACGAGCAACTATACAGCCGTCTGCCTATGATGCACCGTCCCAACGCTGGGGCCAGAGGGGGGTGTTAGCAAAACCCGCCCAAGTTCAATAGCATGTTCAGGCCACCTTTACTCAGGCATGGGGCCTCCCTGCGGAGATGTGTGTGCGCCCATGAACATCTAAGAGCCCTTAGAATGTGAGGCAATCGACCTCTAAGTTCTAGGATGACTTTGCCGGTGAAGGTAGGGTAACTTGGATTCTTCCGTAGGGTAACTGGGACCCATGGGCATAATGGCCAAATTCCCAAAGTAGGGTAACTTTGTCCTCTTATGCCTTTAACCCCTCCGGCAGGCCTCCAAGCGACCACAAAAGTCGTCTTGGAGATCCGTGTAACGTTTCCATAAATTCCTTGACTTTATGCGAACTTACTCCTGAAAGGTTACCCTGCCTCGTAGAGTACCCAAGGCTACTCAACTATTGCCTAGGCCTTGTCCTAGGTTAACCAGCTATTTATATTCTCAGTATATGAGACTATACCACCTCTGGTTACCACTTGGTATACCGTTTGGGCCAAGGTGGTAGTTATTGTAGCTACCTATCGTAGGGTCGTTACAATGGATATGATTATTCCAATCAGTATCCTCGAGTACATGCTTATAAAGAGGTGATCCCATCCTCTATCTTTGCCTATTTTCACCAACAAGTCTTCCAAGAATACGGATTGGGATTTGCCGGTGTTGAGGTAATCCTCTATACCAGGCATGGTTGAAACTGTCGAGCTTCTCCGTCGTTTTAGCAAATAGGTGATAGGGTCGGGACACAATCCTCCATAGCAGAGGGTCTTGCTCCCAGTGTTCGGGAAGGATCATCAATAGCCTTTCCCTTCTTATGGTGACGCCGCCAAGCAGGGTTGGAAGCAGGATCCATATTGTACTTGTGTAACCTGACAGGTCACGTTACATGAAAATCTCGAGATAGTGTATATGATGTTGAAAATGTGCAATTTGTACTTTTGAGGAATATAGGGGAGGGGAAGCTGCACAGAATATGCTTGATCAACCTGGTACTTGTGCTTATTGACTAGGCGGAGTGCTCTCAACCCTGCCAGACTTAATTTATTTCAGGAGTAACAATTTCTGTACTGTATAATACAACCTTCGATTTAGGCGATTAGAGAGTTTGCACATGGAAACCTAGGTGGCGGTTAATAGGAAATAGACCATGGTCTAAAAATGAGTTTGGGCAATAGGTCTACTCGTTTTTGCCTGACGTTTGTAAAAACGACTGGGTCCGCATATGCCAAGATATGCGAGAGTGGCCAATCAGATTCATAGTAACAACGTATGACATTAGAAAATGTGACCTGAAAAAGAGCTTCACCAGGTACTCAAGTACTCTCCACATTCCAAGGTTTGTGAATTACTGCAATCCATGAGAGGTTTACCAAACCGCAAAATCCTTTGAAAATCACCTCTGGTTTTTCCAACAAAAAAGCTAAAAAATCCAAGATGCCCATACCAATGCCCGCTCTAATGCCCGCCCCAATACCTACCCCAATCCAGATCTCTGTGCATTAGAGAATCTGGTACCTAGGACGAATAATGCGAAGGGATCAAGATCCCTTCTCAGGAGAAGAGGAGAAGCAACATCTAGTTGCTGTTACACTATCTGATAGTGAACATTGCCGAATGACCTTTGACTCTCTTGGACAGGCTGGTAGTTATATTATAATCTTTATTCAATATGTACATAAATTAATAAATTAAATTTACAGCAGGCTTGAATATTAGTGGAAAGATAGTAAAGAGAGTACTGGTTGAAAATCGAATAAATCGAAGAAAACCTACCGAAAAGCCCACACTCTCCCCCGAGTAAAAGGCTGCCCGCCTAGCCTTCTGTCTTCGACATCGTAATACAGACTGGAGGGATGTCATCTTTACAGATGACTCCTATTTTGAAACTGGGGCACTTCGGAGACGCCGTGCTCATGGGGTTCTACGCCGAGCCGGTGAGGCATATCTTCCCCAAAACCTTAACCGCAAGTTCCCGAAAGGTGCAACAGTGATGTTTTGGGGAGCAATTATGTATGGATATAAAGGCATGTAATTACTATTAGTCAAATATTTTCTAATTTATTTTTATCTACTTCTATATTAATTATTATTAATATACATGAGATCTAGGTTCTCAGCTTCCCTACTACCTCTATCCCACCCCCTATGAATCCCCAAAGCAGAAGAAAGATGCAACCACTCAGCTTCGCCGGGAGTGGGAGGTATTGAAGGCAGAGGTTACCAGATACAATCTCACAGCAGTGGGGATTGTAAATGGTAAGCCTCTACCTGAGTTAAAGGAGCGGGGAAAGGATAAGAGGGGGGGGATTGACTGGTTCATTTATCGTGAACGTATTCAAATCCCCCTCCTCTACCCCTTTGCCCTTGCTGCCAAGGTAACAAGGGCAGGAGTTGTGATAATGGAGGATAATGCACCTGCGCATATCCACCATTATCACAACCTTCCATGAGAGCAGCTGAGTCTGGAGAAGTTAGAGTGGCCTGCTAACTCTCCCGATCTCAATCTGATTGAGACAATTTGGTGTGAGATGAAGGATCGCATATAGGAAAGGCTTGGGATCCGAATAACGGCAAGTGGTATTCGTGAAGTAGTTGCCGATGAATCGCTAAACTACCCTCTAGCTAAGGTTAATCATCATATCCTTTCAATGTCTGGCCGTATAGAAGCCTGTATTCAGGATGGGGGGGATAATTGTTTTAACCATTAGCTTTATTTTTATTATTTATTCTACATTTAATCTATCTAAACCTATTGATCTACCTTTTCTGCTCGAGTGACTGTTTTATGATTCTAACCTTGCCATACCACTCATCCGTTCACCAAACACCGGCCACCAGCTCCTTTACTCATATACTCAGGTACATGAGTTTGGTGCTTTTTTATTATTTTGAACAACTTGTCAAGTTTCTCAAAAGATACTTTCATGCAGGTCTCATGCACTAGGCCTTGGCAGCATATGCAGACCCGGTCGTTTTTACAAACGTCAGGCAAAAACGAGTAGGTATCGTAGCTTGCGGATGGGGATCGAATATCATACAGTAGGGTAATATCGCATTGCCCTCAAATTTGTTCCCTGGATTCTTAGCTACACAAGTGGAGTACTACTCATACTGACTGCAATAGGAGAGGTAATAATCTACTACTGAATGCCCAATATTATCATCAGTAAAATCTTTTAATAAAATGTACAAAGAGAGCTGTGTTGCTGCTGATTTATTGTTTTGCAGCGATCGGATTTCTTCAGATCTGAAAAGCCCTATTTTACACCTCCTCCAGGTCTTGCAACCCACCTGGGTCTCCAAGACTTTTAGGTTAACAGAAAATAACCCGTTTTCCTAACACCTAGGTCTCCTTGCGCAATCTCTCTATTGTTGGCTGAGTGAGACTATATTGTGCTAGGACTATTGGACCAGAAGAGCTCAGCAACGCGCGGTGGGCCGTCGGTACGGTACAGTACTCGGATAGGTGTGCTCTCTGGTAGGACATTGTCATGCATTGCAGGCCGTACGGTGAGTTCAGATCGTGAATGCCCAAAGTGATTGAGGCTCATCATTCGCGAGTTTGTGCATGCTTCGCGAACTTTCGATAAGCCTAGATTTAATCGCACTCCCTCAAAAGCAGCACCCTAAGTGCAAATATACCCATACCCGCAAGCCACAGGACCGTAGACCGGTAGGTCATCCTGATCACGGCGGAAAGCCTCTTTTTCGCTTTGACGGGGTGGTGATTAGGACGGGCAATCACAATCAAGGGTAGGAATGCGATAATCGAGTTTTACCCATTTCCTTAATCCTTCACTATTTGTCCGGTGAATCATCATGACATCCCTCGATAAGATTGATTACCTACGGGTTATATAAAATGTTGTACCAGTACGTGTACTAGTACAGGACATCATTGCACCCCTCACTGCGGGTCTCCGAGTTAAGGACAATCGGCAACTGGAAACCGTAGGCATCTCATCTCCTCCTCTCCTTCTTCCTAGTATTGCATCGTATTACACGGTATAGCTGCACTCGAACCCGACGGCATCAGAAAGCAAGTCAGAACAACCCCCGATACTGGTACCGGTACCTTAGTAGACTTCGATTCGACACCCTGATAGGACCAAACCATGGAGGCAGGCTCTGGCGATTAAAAGGGCTCCAGGGCTGAGCACCTGCCACGCCCAGTTTTTGAACCACCACCTCCTGGCAGGAAAAGGGTGTCATGCTGCGAGCGTCTGGGGAACCAGACAGCCCCACCACCCCCGGCTTGGCTCCATGTCAATTAAGAACACCCTCCCACAAGCCTTAAATTCCTATCTTTTTTTGTAGGAGGGACCAACCTACACCAAGTAATACCGGTACAGCACCCCGCGGTCAGAAAGTTCCCAAACGGACAATACACTACTCCAAAAACACCACTGACCGGACATTTCGAGGCGCGGCCTGCCATTTTAAACTCTCGCCCTCACGGAAAGAAAAGAAATAAATCATGGCTTACCGCTCCCGAGCAGAAGCCTACGAACCATATGAAGAGAGGGTTTCAGCCTTCAGTAGCCCATACACCCCTGGTGCTGAATTTTTCTCGGACCCACCATCGCCAGTACAGCCAACGCGGAAGGGCGCATACACATCCGTTCCTGTTCGCAACATCAGTGAGGCATCGACAATACACCCGCAGAGGAGAATGGGGGCCACCATGGAGGACATGCTCGAGAGGTCAAAGTCTAGGGAGCAGCAGGTGCTGTGGGGGACCAAAATACACTGGTTCATGCCGACTGCCATGGTGTGTTTGTTGATTGCCGGCATTTTGGGTTCTTTGGGGCATCACTTTTTCTATGCTAGCTTGCAGGGTAAGCAGGCCGACGATCAATTAATGAAGGTTCGGTATGGGACAGTGTTGGCATACTTTACGAAGGCATCTTTGGTGGGATCGGTGGTTCTCGCTTACAGGTTCCCCCCCCGTCTTGGTTTTGGCTCAAGTCATTAGTATTGACACTCCATTGTTACTTTTTTAGGCAGAGGATATGGCAGACAATGCGCCAAAAGGCCATAACACTAAAGGGGATAGATCAGCTATTCGCTATCGTGGAGGATCCAACATGTTTTGCTTCGAAGGAGATATACTTCAAGGCCAAGCTGGCAACCGCAATGGCTATGGCAACATGGTATGATGCATGAAAATATCACAGAGCGCCGGGGCCATTACTTATAGCGTCTCACGCGGCAGGTTAATCCCCATCGCATCAATGCTTTCCCCCGCTGCTCTCACCGCCCAGCTTACGGAGGTCGTGTCGCCCAACACAACCTGTTCCGTTCCAATCCTCGACTTTACCGCAGAGAATACAGCGAATTGGAGGAAGCCCAAGAAAGGCCGATTCGGACATAGTTTATCTTTCTTTAACACCACCCCGCCTCCGCCTCTTGATGGGCCCGTCTGGTTCGATCAGCCGAGTTTTGTAGCCCAAAAGTTGCAGGTTCTAGCAACCCTTAGTGGGAAACCAATTCAGATTGCTACCCCCTGTCCCAACCACAACTGCACCTGGAGGGCAAGCTTCCAGGCGCCATGGTACAACTGCACGTCGAAAAAACAAGCTGAAGTGGCCTTGGAAATGCCAAAGTTTATAAACTACACCTTTGACGACCTTGCACCTGTAGGGAACAAGATCTATTTTGCTAGCTCCGATGCTGAAGAGTACGCTCGACCACAGCCGGGTTACAACGATGCCGTTTTAGATAAGCAAGGAACCTTCGAAAATGAGCCGGCAATCTGGTTTGGCTACGTCTATCAAACGAACCGGTTTTCAAATGATTCTGGTGTTGTACTCCCGCCAAATTCCAAACCCCCAACAGCATGGGAGCACGAAATACAGCGGTATGTGATGCGCTGTGAACTTCAAAAGGCAAACTACACTATCAACTTTTCCTTTGTGAACAACGTGCAGTCCACCAATATCTCCACCTCAGACGGGGAACCAGTCTTCACGCCACCGGCAGGGTCAGCCACCCTCGGACCACTTGACCCGGGATATAAAGAATTCATGGCATATCACTCCCTCGGCCTCCTAGTCCGTCAGGTAGTGCACGGATACGTCAACAAGACGAATTCCTCAGACCCACCCGTAACCTCCACCTCTCTCTCACAGTCCCGGCTCCTAAGCCAAGAAACCTCCTTCACAGTCCCAAAATTCAAAGATGAATTCCAAAAGTTTTTTGAAGAAATTGTCCTAACCCTCCTCTCGGAACCCTTCCTAGAAATTGGCGCGACCGACGTGGTGCCATGCAGAATGACCCGCTTTGAGAACATCTTCCTCTACGAGATGCAAGGCCTATGGATTGGATACGCCATTTCCTCCGCTGTAGCACTAATGTCCATCATAACGGGCTGCGTATCTATCTACTGGAATGGGATCACCAGCGACACCCTGTTCTCCAAAATTCTCGTCACCACGCGGAACCGCACGCTAGACAAACTGGTGAAGCAGTACGAAGGGGTGTGCCTGGGTGGAGACCCATTCCCGCAGGAACTTGAGCAGACTCAGCTGCGCTTCGGTGTGATCGACGAGCGGGAAACCGATGACGACCGCACCAAGCACGCCGCCTTCGGCACCGTCGAGGAGACGATACCCATTCTACGCGGGGATTCGTACAAGCGTCTCGCCGCGCATGGGAGCCATTACCAGAGCAGCCGCTCGTGGACCAGTGGGAGTCCTAGGGCTGAGAGGTATAGCGAGAGTTTTCAGATGGATACGCGGTATGCGGGGCCTGTATAGATAGTGATTCACCCTCTGTGCCACTATTTTCTTACCACTTTCCGTTCCTCTTTCTCGTTCATTATGTGTTTGTTTAATGCATTAGAGCGAGGATGTTGTCATTTTAGGGTGTTTGGGGCAAATCAAAGTGGGGAGTTTTATCTTTTTCATTTTCAACTCTGTTATTATATTTTGGTGATTGGCCATGTTACAAACATCACAAAATACCCTCTCTACTTTCATTGGCGTTTATGATGCCTGGATGTGTGAGTGAAACAAGCACAAAGGGCAATGATACCATGTAAGTTATAGTTATATTTATCATACATTACTACTCGCTCCAATACCTCAACCTGCCGTCGTGTCTAGCAGAGTGAAGACTCCTGCTATGCTACGTCTGAACAAAAACGACGCTATATTGTACCTTCGGCTGCATGACCCCCCCCACACACACACACACCCTGAAGCTCAATCCTTGTGCCGTTGAAGTACCCGGTACTCAAGTAGATGTGCACCCAAGTCGGAGTGCTCCCTAGCCCCCAGTCGGAGCCATCGTACAGCCAGCATAAATTTATTGGATTAAGTCATGTGAAATATCGTTAGGCAGGCTCATCTATCAATCTGGAAGCACACAGAAGCCTCACAATCGCACCTTCATAACCACTAAAACTACCGCGCGGTGTCAAAAAAACGCGAACCCCTTTGCGTCACAACCAAGTACCACAGCAAAAGATCGGTGAAAGTATTTCCTTCCATTGCAACCAAACCAAAATGGTTGAGCAAATTGCCCACCCCCACAGCACCCTTTCGCTCTGGGATCAAGGCTATTTAGCTGGTCTCTGTGATGCTAGAATTTTGATAAATCAAATTTGGGGAGAGACTGGTCCCTCTAAAGCTATAATTTTGAAGTATACATCTTCCAACCTGGAAAGGCCAGTTCAGATAACTACGGCTACCTCTGGGAGAAGAGGACAGAAGTGGAACATCGCTGGGAGTTACTAGATTCAGAATATTTTGAGAATCTAGCAAAGAGTATGCCATAGAGGTTGAAAGCACTCATTGATGCTGAAGGATGGTATACCAGATTGTATTTTATTTTTTGGTTCTATTGTTGAGGTTGCTCGAATTACTTTCACTTGTATTAAGCTGTGGTACTTGGTTGTAACCTGTAGGGGTTCGCGTTTTTTTGACACCGTGCGGTATATCATGCCCCAAGCTCGGCATATCTTTCCCCCCGTCTCAACCGTCCAACTCAGAGCCTTTGGAACCCACCTACCGTAAAAACTCGAGTTATCCACTATCTCCGCCGTGCGTGAGATAATCAATACAGGGGGGGGTACGCCATATCTTAGCTTACCATAGTAGGAATAGAGGTGAAATGACGGACTAAATTGTTTTAAATTTTGAACGTCAAGTTAGCAAATACAAAGGAAAAAAAGAGTAAAAGGCAAAATTATCAACTCTCTACAAATTCTATGCTTTGGTTATCATCATTGGAGACTGAGATTTCAGTCTCTTGGGATACAGTTCCAATATCATTTCTCCAATTTCCAATTTCTAGTCCCATAAACCCCTTAATATCCAACTCTGAATCCCGGCTCCCATCTACCGGCAGTGATAGCCCCACCTTCTGAAAGACACTTCGAATAATATCTCCCTTCTCTTCGTGAAATTTATTGTAAACTTTGCCCACACAGGTAGTAGTAAGAATGCACCGTTGGCTTACTGTCCAACGGTGAACACTATCGATAGTCTCAACCATAAATATTGCCCGATCGGTATGCTCAAGCATTAGCTCCTTGAATGGCTTGTTGATCGAGACGTCAAGGGGTTAAACTAGGCTTGTACAGCCACCCAGAATGAGTGAAGGGGTGATATTGTGTGTTCGTGGCTTATCAAGAACCGCTGGGGTCTTATGTCACCCCATTAAATCAATAACAAATAAAATTGGTCGGCCTTGGAGAACAGGGACTAGGTGATGCTCGATATAGCGTAAAAACAAGCCATCATTCACGTAGGCTTTATTATTAAATTCTACAAGCACCTGGTGATGATATTTTGACTTTTCATTCCCAAGTCTCATTCTCTTTCCTCTAAAGATGATCATTGGCGGCACTCTAGGTACCCCATCTGCAAAGACACATAACACGAGAGAGGCTTGGCGATTATCCCATCCACTCTGAGATGCCTTGGCCCAGACTGTCTTTGCTCCGGTAGTGTGGTAGGTCTTTCCATCCAAATATTCGTAAGGGATAGGCGTTTCGTCTAAAGTACATATATTCGATAACTCAAACTGGCCGACTGGGTAGAAGAGAACAACATTCAAGAAGATGTTGATCTTGGGCTGTGAGTTCCTTCTGTTGAACCGTAGCCAATTGATTACCATCGCTTGGTATTCCTCAGGCACCTTTTGAGCTTTCTTGGTGATGCTTTGCAAGCTAATTCGATGTCGACCAAGAAAGCCTCAGCACCATCCATTACTAAATTGGAAAAGACTAGTGTCAACTGCTGGGTAGAGTTCTTGAAACCGAAATCCAGCCTGAACTAGAAACCACCCTCTCCGGACAATCCTTCCCTGCCCCCGCCACTCCCGAAAGCCCTGATACAGTTTGGCTTCTAGTTTGTACCACCAGCAGTGGCTAGTTGTCTCCTCCCCGAATGTTTGGGCTCTCAGAAGTGAGTTTTTCCCCTCTCCCTCTATTTGTGTCTTTTTTCTCACACAATGGCTAATTGTACTCTCTGGAATACAGTAAACATTGGCTGCTTCTCGCTGTGTTGGCTTCCATAATTGGGCGGGATTTCATCCTGGAATTTGATAATGCTCAAGGAATACTAGTACTCGGATTTTCTCCCGTTGGGTATATGTACGCTCCGGATAAACAATTTGCTTCAGGTCGCGTGATGAGAGCTTTAGCTCCTTAATTAATTGTTTTCACTTTAGGGCCACGTCTTGTTTTGGTGCTTCGAATTGACGGCATACTAATATTGCTACTTGTACTAAAGATAGGTATTCAATAGAGAAAGACTTTGAATTTAGAAAAGCAGAATGTGATAAGGATTGATTCTTAAATTGGAATTGAGAAATACAATATATACTAACTTCTACTCTATTAGCTTTCATATATACACTCACAAGCTCTATATGAATCATGATGTAGGTGAGTAATTCCTTCCTATTTGCCATTCAATTTACATTTTGAACAAGGAGTCACTTCATTTCTCATCCACTCTCACATCTCTGTCTTTCCGCTATCCACTTCTGTAAACTCTAACACTCATATCGCATTATACTAGTGAAATTCATTACCAAAACATGGTTGGAGTCATAATGGCCATGTCGTGATATCCGGTCAAGAGAAGTCTTTAACAGGCATAGGAGCGCGTTGAAGAAATCTGACTCGAAAGTAAATTTGATATTGTCTGTGCGTGAAACCTAATTTCGGAATCATGCCCACTCACTCAGCTTCTAAATTTGTCCTCGCTTACCCCTGTCATGGAGATAGCAGCCTCAACGGCGATAGTGGATAACTCGAGTTTTTACGGTATCTATTGAACTAGGATCGACGGCGACGACAGTATGGCGACAACGGAACGAAACGGCGAAACGCCAAGGAACTCACACCCAAACGATCGCACACAAGGAAAGAGGAAAAACTTTTCACTATCTTCTCAACAACCACAGTCTCTCGCATCCACGACACTCCTCTCTCAACAACTAACTAAGGATAAGATAGAAGTATATATCATGACAAACTCCTCTGTTCCTATTAGGAACGGTTTGCTCCCTCCCCATCTTTTCCCAACTTGTGCGAACTCTAATGCTAACAAAATGCAGGAACAAACACCGTTGTCCATACATCCTCATACCCATTTTCCGGGTGTCAAACCTTCTCACACCCACCTCCCTTCTTTTCCGGCCTTTCTTACAGCCTTTCCGCTTCCATTCCTCCTCCTGTCCGATCGCGACATTCCTACTTAGGAAATGCTTTCCCCGACCGTCCAAACACACGCTCGAACCCGAAGCACACACGCCCGAACCCGAAGCCTCCTCATGCCCGAAGGCAAAGCGCGTCCCCGGAAGCTATCTAAAGACAAAGGAAGTATCCTGAGAGTATGGCGAGCAGCATGGTTTCCAACACTATCGCCTCACAAAAGATCACTCATGCTTGGCTCTAATAAGAAGGCTAAATAAGCTCGACGAGGTGCGCGATATGATATGATACTAGAACCCCACCTAAGCTACTCTACTGGCAATAGTGTATCAGCGATCCCCCAAGCATGTACCCCTAGATACCGTCAACCAGCGGTCAAGAGAATAGCACCCCAGTCAATCGTACGGGGATTGCCGCCTCTTCCACATAGCAAATATCATAATATAAGAAGTTTGTGCCCTACTCAAAGTAATATAAATTAACAATTAGAGAAACGCTGTGTTTCCCCGGGGGGGGGGGGCAAATATGACCTTGGATTCGAATCCGAATTCAAAAGTGCCTGTGGCTTGGGTCTCCAGTGGGGACGGGCTAACTTGTAGTGCTCGCAATTGCCTGACTCCTCCTAAAGCGGATTGCCATCGCATACTACTAAAATCCACAGACCTTGGCCAGTTCCCTTCCTGTATGTAGTCGTAATCCGCTTTGCGAACGTTGGGCAGCCACGGGCACAGTAGTAGCATGTGAGCAAAGTATTTATAAAGCATAATTGGGGGGGGGGGGTTATCCCACCGAGCGGGTGCCGGGTGATGTTTGTGCAAGGATTGACTGCTCGATGGAGGGCGGGTTGGCAGTGGCCGGTTCGCGAAACTGAAGGAGGGGTGGGATGTTCAGACACTCGCGGAAGTGTGGGGGGGTTTACTCAATTTGATGCAGGACTTTCTAATCTGCCATCGTGGCCGAGGTGGTCTAGTCCACCGGCCCAGTAGGTTCTCGTATGGGTTGGACCAACCCTAGTAGGCTTATATGATTACTGCGAGATCGTTTTTCTTTACGTTTTTCTTCGTTTTTTTTCTCTTCAGAATGGCCGACTCACCTTATAGTGTAGCAAAATTGCAGCCTCCTTCACGCCTAGTTAGTCCATTCACTTCAGCTTTCCCTTAGCAATTCTTAGCCCCAATACTAATTATACGAGAGACTGCGGTGGTGTATCAGGGAGAAAAAAAGACTGGACCTCCCCCCTTTCTTCTGGTCGTGAGTGCGACTTGCCTCCTGCTGGCTGAAGGGAAGACCCTTGAAGTGCTCAAGTACAGACGAACCTGCAAGAAACATGAGTCGACGCTCACTTTTCTCGGGAACTATCAGCCAAGTTAGAGCCCAGAAACCCCCCAGTATACCGGCAGCGAAAATTCGTTCACATCTTTAACAAGCCCCAACACCTAAAAAATGTGAACTTATCTTCGCCCCACTGTGCACGCACGAGCGGCCAAACTGAAGACAGGCGCCTCGAGCGGAGATCCCCATGCGAATTGATCAGCTTTCAACTCAGCAGCGAGATGCATACAAGTCATAGTTCTGCTAGGTTTTTGCAGCGAGAAGAGCTGGGGCTGAAATGTCAGAATCAATGGACTTGAATGGCACCGATATGATGTATTCGATATATCTGTTCAAGGATTCCTCAGATAGCTTAGCCTTGGCATCAGCTCGGTAAGAAAGTCGTGTGCGATAGCATGAGGGGGTTTTGGCGTTGTTAGTAAGGGATGATTCTATTACCTTGAGCCGGTGTTGTTGGTGTTGTTGAGCAATGTATCCTGTCAATCTGCAATTTAAACTCGAGGGTTTGGCAGGGGTGTAAAAACAAGTACCCGCGTGCTTAGTTGTACCACTACGTCATTCGAGGTTCGATCTTCGTATTACGAGTACAGTACTCGAGTACTCTTAATTTTCTGACGTCTGCAAACACGACTGCTATTGCATAGGACCAAAATCCTGAGGCTCTAACCGATTCTCTGCCGGTATGCAATAATAGCAGTTGTGTTCGCAAACGTCAGAAAATTACCAGTACATTTATCCATACACACTCCTTGCGAGATTGTGCTCCCTCACTTGATCCCTTGTGAATAACGGCTGATTGCATCAACAAGATCGTCCTTGGATGCAATGAGCCTTGGTACAGGTGCAGCCTTATGAGCCGAGGGGCGCAAATACTCCGTTGCCCCAAGCTTAGTAACGATTGGAATAAGATACCGGTATTCTTGGAGGGCTGATTGAAGGTGTGAGTGACCTTTCATGAGCGAATGAGCGGTGGTTGCTGCCAAATCAAGGAAAGTGTCGACCGGAAGGAAGAAGGTTTCAGCTCCCGATACCGAGTGCTGAGTCAGGGTGGGAGTACCGCGCCTTAGTAGCCGGAAAACAAGCAAGCAAGCAGGCGCATCCTTCATTGTAATGAACTATCGAGGAAGGCTCAAATAGAGGGGTTTAGCGGACCGTGCTATGAGCGTTCCGTGCTAAATTTTAGAGTTAGTTTCCCAGAACATGTGGGAGTCAACTGGGTGGATTTAGCAAATCGGTGCAAAAACAAGTTTACCTCTAGTGATGTAACTGTGGCGAGTGAAATGACAAGCCCACACACACACAGACCCTTACAGTGGAGAGTTTCCGATGATAGAGATTTTACTGTGGCAGATGGCTTGGTATCAACTCATACTAACTGAGAGCGGGTATTTGTGTATTGCTCTATACAGATTATAACACGGTGCTATGCAACACCGTTCAACACATTGTGCTGCTCTGATCAAAATATTAACACATGGCCTAGCGGCGTTACCATGGTGAATCGGCCTGCTGCCTCTAGCAACAGCACAATCGTCACTTTGCACGGTATTGCTAAACCCCTCTAATATACACCCAGTCCAGATACAGTCCTGATTGATTGGCTTGTAGGCCAGGATCACTGAGGCCTGACCAATCAGCAGCGGACTGTGTCTTTGGACGGGGTGTAGTAGAGATATGCCATGGGTGATGTTTTCGTTCAAAGAGGGATTATTTTGCGGGTTAACCTAAATTAACTGTTTGTTAAATTATTATTATTATTATTATTATTTTCCATTTCATACAAGTACAAGGGCCAGGGGTGATGTTTTCATACAATCACTGTCACTGTTACAACCCCAGTGGTTGAAATTCGAACTCGCCAAGACAGCCAGCATTGAGGCCCATGGCAAGTAAGAAACCGAGCCTAAAGGGGGCTTCCAGGCTTCATTTATCTCACATATTTGTTGCTTGCCCCATGGCACACCGATTCCGGTAGTGGAAACACTAACGCCTATGGAATACACACAAGAACGACCTAGGAGCTGGATAACAGATAACAGTTGGATATTTACTGGCAGTAGATGTCTTCCTGACAGGCTGGAGGAGGATACTGGGGGGATGATTGAAGCCCGATAATACCGTGGTAGATTGATTCCTCAAGAGAGAAGGACAGACGAGTTTTGGTTGTGGAGTTTTTTTCTTGATTTTTTCGTTTTTTCGATAAAAATCATGTTTCCTTTGTTATCGCTGACCGAAACCCAAGAGATGAAACATCACCAGACTACTGCAAAGCTACACGAGGTAGCACAATGCGTCCCATTATCTCTACCTGCAGCGCCCTCCGAATGTCCCCTCAAGCCCCAGTAAAAAAAAAGGGTCAAAAGGCCTACGCCAAATCCTCAAACACACCATATCCATCCTCAGCCACTCATGTGGCTTTCACGCCCCTGTAGGCTGTATACGTATGTGTACGCTTCCAGAAACCGTTCGAACCGATGACAGAGGCTCAGTCTCGTGACTCAGGTATCTTCCACCCAATAGAAAAATGGGGTTGGACACCACCCTGAAATCGTACCCCTCTCCAAGCTTCTTTTTGGGGTTAAACGACCCCCCTAGTCCCAAATCTTAACGGAAACAAAGGAAAATTAAACGAAGGAAACATGATTTTTATCAAAACGAAAAAATCAAGACAAAACTCCACTCCCAAATCTCAACCTCGTTCCCAACTCTTGGGGAATCATCGGGCTTCAATCATCCCCTCAGAATCCTCCTCCAGCCTTTCGGTAGACCAAATTGCCGCCAGCAAAATGGCCTCAGTTATCCGGCCCCTAGGTCGTCATTTGTGCGTCTACCATTGGACTAGTGTTGCCACTACTGGAATCGGTTTGCCAAACAACCGACATCTTTATCGTGAAAAATGAAGTCGGGAAGCTACTGTAAGGCTCGGTTCTGACTGGCCAAGGGCCCAAATGCTGGCTGGCTTGGCGAGTAGATATTTCAACCACTGGGGTTGTAAGGGTGTCGGTGCTTTTACAAAACTTTATCCCTGGCACTTGTACTCGGGGGTGCCTAAAGTCGGGCGCACCCCATATACAGTAATTTGGGTTTTCCTCCATACAAACCCGTTCTGTGGCTTTTTTTGTTAGGGGGAGAAAAGTCGGGCGCACTTCTAGAATAGGAAATAAACCTCGAAATTTCGTGGCACCGCGCCAGACTTACCCTTGTACCCTGGTACAAACACAATACCGGTACTGTAGTGTGCTGGAGGACAGACAGTTGGTTGTACTCTAGTACTAGTACTGTAGTTAAGGCCCGCAAGCCGGATGCTGGCCGCTTGCTCTTGCGCTAGTGTTTCCCGCACCAAGCAGCAGGCACTCGCAGCTCACAATCGGTAGGAAGCGAGGTATCCACCTCGAGGCGTTCAACGAATGATAGGATCTCGGTTCCATGCGATATCCCGTTTCTAGGGTCTAATTTATGGACCGTAAGTATCCGGATACCAGAGTAGGAGATAAGTGCATTATCATAGGACGTTGGGACTCCAGCCATTGGCTCTGGGAGGGGGAACTCCGTTGAAGAAGCCTTGGTGGAGCCAAAACAAAAGTAATATACTCGTAGATAGCGTTCGTGGGAGAGTTAACTGCAGTGTCTTTCTCAGTTATCACCCATTCGACCTCCCAACGGTGGCGGGGAGAGGTCGAGCCTCGCGAGTGCCTAGTGAGATAGGCTTCTCTAGAAATGCTTTTTCTTCCCCTAATTTTAGCCAGTAGCCGAGAGACCATTCAGAGGCCTCCCAATGCAGTTTTCGTGTGCCAAGATGAGGGGGTTTAAAAAGCAAACTCTCCACTTCCCAAGATAGTGTTGTGCGAGCTCTGATATCGAAAATTCTCTTGAAATGATCTCACTGGTCAGCTCAGCTTTTAGATCTGCCCCACAATTCGGTGAGAGGTTGAGACGGAATACGAGTGCAGGAAAGTACTGGTACTTGAGTAACGCAATGCATAATGCACAGTACGGTACGAGTACTGTAGTAGCAGACCCACACACTGGAAGTCTCGCATGGCTAGTGACGCTACTCCTGGCTCAACTTCTGGTTGTGAGCTCCGGCCTTTGCTTCGCTGCTGTGTTGGAGCCAGGGGCGGAGATCTCCGGGGATTATTTGAGCAATGCGAATCTATTCTTTCGTTGGCCTTCTCATTCCGAGCACCATAAAAGTGCTAGGAGAGATGTTTTAGCATAGATCCGAGGGATTATTTTGCGGGTTAACCTAAATTAACCGTTCGAAAACATTCCCGGGGACTTGTACCGGGGGTTAAGGGTAAGTGAGGCGAAACGGTTTTCCTCGGTTCCGGGTCACTCGGCCAATCAGAGAGCAGGAAGTTTCGTTGTCGGTACATTTTGGGTTCGCCTCACAGGTATTATTTCACCGGTTAATCTAAATTAACTGCGGAAATCATCCTCCCACCCTAGCACTTGTACTCGAGTACAGACTTAACCGTATCCACAACGAAACCGGGCGGCCAACGAACAGGGGCATCCCCGCGGACAAAAGAGGAAATCGACAAACTTAAGTTTGAGCTCGAAAAAAAAACCCCTGTAATTGATTCGTGCTCGCCACCCTCCCCAGTTTTGTCGTACGGAGGGAAGGGCAACTAGTATTCGAGCACAGCACAGCCCTGGTTGGTCCCGGGGCCAGCGAACCGTTGACATGTCTGACGGCAACATTGGCTGCCCAACCAGTAAATTTAGTCCTTAGGAAAAGTAAAATGGACCATGTCAATTGCTTGGCAATATCCGAGGATGGGGAGGCTAGGTAACTTGGTAGCAAAAGTCGGATGAATGCGCAAATTCAATTTTTCAATTATCATCATAAGTTATGATGTACTGGTACTAGTAAAGGCACAAGGATATGTAGCTATGAAAAGCTAGAATAAACAAAAAAAAAAACAAATATTAACGCTCCATGATCACAACGCCCATGTATGGGTATAATCTTGAGTCAGGAAAAGAGATCCGTTCCCCCGCTTGGCAGAAGCCACCATATTACGCATAAACATTAACGCCCTTGCCCGCTGGAGGCTGGAGGTTTGGCACGCTCCTTGGACCTCCCTAAGTTCGGTACCAGTTATCCGCTGGGTCTCCAAGACACTCGCCAACGGTGACAACTGTGCTTTTGTTAGTCGTGGCGGCTCATTGGGTTCGAAGGTTGATAAACTTACGTCTTAGCCCGCGGTTTTGTGATTCCACGATCATGAACTCCGCTAAGTTATTGACCGTGTTCTGGTGCACATCGTGCGCCAAAACAAGGCTGTTGGAAGCTACATTCTGGCTAAATATGTCCCTCGACACCTGAATATTTTCCTGGTTGGCCCAGTCGAGAGTATCCAGGTTCGCGGTAATTATATGATATCCAAGTGTAGTCATAACGCTTGTGCAACTGCCAGCGCAATCGAAGTAAGGAGGGCGCATGTATCTATTCAACTGTGAGCGAGATTACACAATCAGAAAGGGACTCGGATATTCCTACGTGGGATATTTTCCAATCGCACTGGAGATCGCACTCTCGAGGGAGGTCATTTGTGATGTTACATCGGCTTCAGACAGAGAGCTCAACGAAGGATGCGACCATCTGATGAAGAATTCCCTGTTTAGCTACGGTCCAAGAAGGAGCTCGTCCCGAAAGGCTACATACGTGTGGGAGCCAACTTGGTGCCCTTCACTGACCATTCTCCTAAGCAAATCCTGCTTCGATGGGTCGGTAATGGGTTCTCCCCAATTTTGGCCGCTTTGGTTTATGTTTGTTAGCAAATCTTTTACCAATTTTATACTGAAATATGAATACTTACTTGACAAAGAACGTCGCTTTGGCCCCATACCGCGCGAGAAGATCCATTAATTGCGAGGTATAGCTACACGAGTGTCAGCGGGTGCGAAGCAGCGATTGGAGGGCGGAAGATGATTTACATGTAAGGGCCATCATCAAATGTTAGAGCAACAACGCCTCCGGCTGTGCAACTAGTTATAATCGACCCTGGCAGAAGTTAGAGCCATTACATTTAAACTTGTCTCCCGTAGTTCAAGAAGCGGTGGCAAACCGTAAGGAACACTGCCAGGCGTCGAACGTCCCCCAGGGCTGGTGCCTCCTCCTCCTGTTCCTCCTCCTCCTGTTCCTCCTCCTGTTCCTCCACCTCCTGTTCCTCCACCAGTACAGCTCTATCCACAACATTAGCTAAGAGCAGAGAGAATCAAAGGTTCGGATTGGATGTACCCCAAAGCTAGCTTGGCAACCAGTTCCTATACAGGGTAAGCAATAATCACAAACATGAGGGCCTCATGCCAGAGCCACATACCACAATATTCCGCAGTATCTCCACACCACCCCCACTGAGAACAACACTTCTCGGAGTCAGTTGGGCATGTGTAGCCACTCGCGCCTCCGCAGGTGCCATCGGGGGTAGCGGGTTGCCTGGAAAAAAGACTACTTGGTGGAAGTGCAGTGGACTCAACGAGTGCACCCAAATAAGTGCTGAGCCAGAGAAGACCGACGGGAGAAAGGGAAGAAATCATTGTAACGAGTGAATGTAGAGATAGAGGCTCTCGAGAACGAAAGTGATGAATGGGGTACGAGAAAAAGGGCGGAAGAGGGACTTGATAAAGAGAAGTCTGGCTCTGCTTGTGGAGCCTTATGGGTTCACCTTTTATGGAGCCACGGCCTGGAGGTGTAACCTCTCCCACCAGACTCCCTGGTTTACGAGGCCATTTGAGTGTAACCTGAAAATCCCAATTTGAACTCAAGACTTGTCTCTTTGCAGACGGGATATTAATCATTTAATTATCATCTGTGACAAAGCTGCACCCTGAGGAATCGCAGCAGACGGCCTATTTCACCGATGTGCAAGTCAGATGTACGAGTATTGTGTTGTACTGTTCGCGCAGCAAGATTAGCGGCATCCCCCTCTTGAAGACATTGAATGGCGTGGCTGGTCGGGCTTTCCGGGGAAATGGCCGGAACTTCAATGAGGGAAAGAGCTATCGCGATGCCACCGTACCGTGCTCTGAGAAAGAGTATTTTTCTTGAGAGAAACAATTGAATTCGGGACGGCACACATTAAGTCCAAATTAGTACCCTATCAAACAATATAATAACGTCATTGGTCAACTAAATATTTGGAGAATTGTTGATTACAATAAGGAGCACAACTAAACTACTACCCGAGCCAGCGACTGGTGCTGCTCTGCCGCCCACCAATGCTGTACTTTCTTGGCAGAGAGTTTTTGACTCATGTCTCCCGACACCTGATACGGTAGACATCAGGAGGTAAATTGATTGCCATGGACATGCTGGGTTGCACCTGTGCGACACCATGTGGGTCCCCAAGTTGGGCAATGCATGCCTGTTTGAGACCTTAAATACAGCCTTCCGAATTAGTTTTCCAGCCCGCAGGGGAGCTGGGTTGATGAGCCTACCATTCCCGAGTCTCTTACTCCAGAGACAATAAGTGCGAAGGACATTTCCCTTGCGCAAGTGAGTTGTGCACTTTCAACAATTTTCCTCCACTCCCTCAATACCGCCATCAGCGCCAGCACTGTGGTGTACCACAATCTCTCTTTGAGGCATGATCAACCATGATAAAGCCCAAGGTAAAATGCGTTGGTGCTGATGGGGCTCCAAAACAGACTACATAGCAGAGCACCTACAATGGTGTATGGGGTTCGCCTATTATCCAGAAGACCGTTTCGTCGTCTAGCCTATCGGACCAAGGGAAAAGGCGGGATAATACTGACCCGTTGCTTCCGTCCACAGATTCTCCCGACTTAGTAAGGACTGAAATGCAATCCTATTCATCTACACGTAGTTAGGTTTATTTTAGATACATGTACCAGGTCGTGATGCTAACCTCGATCGATAGCACTACCGTAATGGTACGAGTCAGTGCAAGAGAAGTAGTGGTTTCCCCCTGCCCCTTCGGAACCCCCGGAGATTGATACCATCTAGTTGGCACTAGTAGGGCAAAATAGAGTTCAGTCGGTCGGCTGCCCCATTGAGCCAACCCTCTTCCTTGATAAGTACTTGTACCAATACCTCACCGCGTTATTCTATTCTTCAAAGAAAACCCCAGTCGTTACGGGCTCAGCCTAGTGTCCAATCATCCAAGACAAGCTGAAGCACAGTGGCGGCACTCGAGTACCGTACCAATTTATTACGAAAAACAAATGACAATTGAGTACAACACGATGAACCTACTCGGGACTGTCCAAGCAAGGGCGATCTGCCCATCCAACAGAGAGAGAGCACCCCTGCCTTGTAAAATCTCGGCAGGAGGAGAGATGCCTCCCCGGGTGAGGTATTGGAGTCGGTACGAGTGAGAGGTAAGGAGTCCTGAAAAAACACAGGGATCAGAAAAATATATGTGTAAATATCCGTGAGTATCTAATGTGACTATCTAAGCCCACATACTAAATCGGTGCTTTAAGGTTCAAGTACCTCTGACCTGTTTCTTTTACGAATAGATACTGTTCCCGAGTACTCGAGTATGTATAGCTAGTTTCTATTACCATAATATTCATGACTTGGACAAGGAAAAGCTTTCTTACAAGAGGTTGGGGGAGATAAATATAACAACTCCCGGATAATACCGGCACATGGAAAATGGATCTGAAGATGCGAGCTAGGAAAGCAATTAAGCAGGGAAGGGAAGATCCGAACAGGTCCTGCCTGAATGCGTGCCGTAAAGTATTTCTCGCGTAATAGTTTTTCGCCAAGAGAGGGTGTGTACGTTATTAATTTTGATTGTTGAGTTATGATTCAGGAAGACTCGAGGCGGGGCCATTTTTTTTCTTCTCCCGGTTACATAGAAGTTAGAATTTGGGCATAACTTGGGTTGTTTTTTTATGCCAAGGAAAAAAGGAAAGTCGAAAGAAAAACAAAAAATAATCTATACGAGTATCATAATTGTGCTGAGAAGGGTGCCAGGACCAAGGGGAGATGTGTTTGCACACCCCAGGGCTTACCCTATTTCCCAGGAGAACTTCAGCTATAATAAATGTTCACTAACTTCAAGGTTATCAAGCCAAATATATCCCTCTCTGTCCTTGTTAATAAGTTCTGACCCTTGTACCTTGATGGCAGTGAATGAAAATCATACTTACTCGTAATTTTCTGACGTTTGTAAACACGACTGCTATTGCATACGGGCAAAAAATTGCCCGGAGCCGCAATATTTTGGTGGCATGCAATAGCAGTCGTGTTTACAAACGTCAGAAAATTACGAGT
>Ga0307509_10003587_pt1 | contig 23322 bp, 22 predicted proteins | sample 10_EM_MG_FD_202245 | JGI IMG/M metagenome (GOLD analysis project Ga0307509, IMG submission 202245) | Populus trichocarpa ectomycorrhiza microbial communities from riparian zone in the Pacific Northwest, United States - 10_EM | ecosystem: Host-associated > Plants > Roots > Unclassified | place... | reverse complement strand
TGCACCCTATCGTGTGGGAGCTTTCAAGAGTTGCTGCTCGCGATGATATCCTCCCGTTGGCATTCCCCATCACGACCAAGTCAGGCAAGCAGATCTCGGCCATCCCTGTCCGCAAGGGCACGCATGTAGACATGTCATATTGTTCATATAACCGGTCAGTGGTCATGTAATCGGCAGTTAGCCGTTTGTCTATATAACGGAAATCAGGCTCCCCGAGATATGGGGTGAAGATGCGGACGAGTGGAACCCTGGGCGGTTCCTTCATGTCGATAAGGAGAAACAAATCTCTGTGGGCCTGTACGCGAACCTGTAAGCGTCGTAACTTATTTACATTCCTAAAAAAATCTCACTTTTTCCTGCACAGCCTGAATTTTTGTACGTTGTTAATCAAAATATTTTTTGCTGACATGTTGACATGTGTTGCAAACTTTGGCAGCTGGAGGAGTTCGTGGCTGCCTTGGCTGGCGCTTTGCGTATGTCGTTGCCTTTACCTCCGAATGCCATCGTTGATTTCTGCCTTTAGCATTATCGAGATGCAAGTTCTCGCCGCAACCCTCCTCGAGAATTTTGAATTCAGCTTACCCCCGCAGACTCCGGAAACGCACATCACTAGAAAGCCTCTCGTGCTGATGGTGCCGATGGTAGAAGGCAGCCAGTATCCCTGGATGGGGTTAAAGGTCAGGTGTCTTGACGAGTAGTCCTGAAAGTCAGGGGTTATGGTATTCCCACTAGTGTTGCTCTTGTTGATTCTCTATGACCTTTGTGCTTTGAGACGTGTTCCGAAGTCATATCTTCATGTACATCACGGTGTAGAATGTGTAGGGTTAATACAGGTCTCCGAACGCCTCGCGGGGCAGGGCTAACCTGTCGAACCTGATCGGGGTGTGAGGCTGAACGGCTGGTTCCGAGCCTAGCCCTCATTTTAACAGTCCGCCCGTTGATTCCGTCTAAGCACAAGTCCAATCGTTGATTATGGCTGTGCCAGACATATATAGTGTAGCGAACGGGGTTATTCGTCCACGCTCGGTGTGATTTCGGGGTGGTCTGAGATCTGGGAACAGAGGCTGCAATCCCGGAAGACCGAGAACGCGCGAGGGGAATCGTAAACGCAGAGGAAAGCGGAAAACGGGTCTATATTCGCATGGAGTGATTCCCTAGGCGAGAAGGATTAAATACATGTATGTGAAATACCCACGTGTGCGAAAACGGTTGCGTGGACAACGAGGGTGAGGGGGAAAGAGTAGCGGCCTACGAAAAATGCAGGCTATGCCCTGAAGCGGCATCATGATGGACGCGCGCTTGCTGTCCTGTGGCGTCTGAGTGTCGGGTAAGGCGGTCGGACGTGTCAGGCGATGAGCAAAGCAGGCTATTCCGAGGCCACAGCTTATGCATGCCTTAACAATAATACTTATCAGTGTGACTCACTTCTCCGTACACCGCCATTTACCTCTGCTCCTCATTGATAGTAATATGTTCCCCCTGCCGTGCAACCCAGACCGCAGAGCACTTCCCAAAGGCTGGATTACTCGCTACGATAGCAAGTGCGTCTCCACTGCGCCCGCCCCACTGCCAGAACTGACCTTGTGACTATTATTGGGATAGTCATAGTGCGTGGTACGTCGGGGGAATCTCGCAGTGACGGCCATCTTTAATTTCAGAAATCATCGCTTGTGGGCAGGTATTACGTAGACACACGCGCAGACCCACCACGTTCGTCCTGGGATCATCCACGTGGACCACCGGCCGGAGTAGCCCACAAACCAACACACACTAGTACGCGCACCGCGCACACCACGCACAACGTCATCGAAACTGAAATGTCCAGTACACCCCACGAACTTTGGTGCCTTGTCGAAGGAGAGGAAATCCCCTTTTCTGTCAGCGCATCACCGACTACGACTATTGACGGATTGAAAGTCATGATAAAAGAACGGATCAAAACTGACCTTGCTGCACACAGACTCATTCTATGGAAGGTGTGTTCTTCCTAGTGATTTGTCCTGACATTATGGGTGACACTACTTTAGCCTGGGGAGGTGATACCCGTCAAACCATCCGACACTCTTGCCCAACGCCTTGGAGACCTAGGGGACTTTTCCCAATTTGCTGGAAAGGTGGATCCAGCTGATAGAGTTTCCCATGTCTTCCAAACACAAACTCTAACTTCTCATCTTGATGTCCTTGTTCAAATTCCTACTTCGAGTAAGTGGCAAGACATAAATAGTCACCACCGTTCCACTAATCGTGTTATATTGTTGTTGCTCTTTCCGTGGCCGCTCATCAAACGTCACATGACAAGATGACCCACATGAATTTTCTGTAACAAGCGGTTTGTGCTAAGCTCGCCCGATCCACATTTGAATACAACGAAAAGCCCCTACCGAGATATTGAGACCCATAGACGGTCTACGATAACCATGAGTAGCACAAGTGGGAATGCCAGTGGCTGTATTGGGTAAACTTTTGGTTCGCTGTGGCAGTATCCCCAACGAGAAGTATACCGCGCTACTTGACAACTTTTTTCTTGTAAGTTATGGTCCGTTGCCATTGGGCTGATACACAAAGGAGCTTTTCAGTTCCGAACCTTGACTATTGTCGAAGGCGAAACTTCATCTAGACTCTAGGCACAAACACCCGGAAACGCACATCACTAGAAGGCCTCTCGCGCTGATGATGTCGATGGTAGAATGCAGCCAGTATCCCTGGATGGGGTTAACACTCAGGTGTCTTGACGAGTAGTCCTGAAAGCCAGGGGTTATGGTGTTCCCACTGGCGTTGCTCTTTCTAATTCTCTGCGATCTTTGGACTGTGAGATGTGTTCCAGAGTCATATCTTCATGTACATCACGGTGTAGAATGTGTCGGGTTAATACAGGTCTACGAACGCCTGGCTCGCGGGCCCTCCGGCAACACTATCGCGGGGCAATTGTCGAACCTAATCGGGGTGTGAAGTAGAAGGGCTAGTCCCGGATGGTTCCCCCATTTTCAGTCCGTTGATTCCGTCTACAGTATAGCACAACGCCTGATCCTATGGCTGTGCCATACACTTATCAGCTTATCGGTCTGACACCTCTCCGCACACCGCCGTTTTTCTCTGCTCCTCATCGATAGTAACATGCCCGGCCCCCACCTGCAAGGCAACCCAGACCGCAGAGAACTTCCCGATGGCTGGATTACTCGCTACGATGACAAGTGCGTCTCCACTGCGCCTATCGCACTGCTGGAACTTACTCAGTTACTCTTGCGCCATCTTTGGGATAGTTATCGTGTGTGGTACGTCGGGGAAGTCTCGCAGTGATAATCATCTCTGAATTCAGAGATCATTGCTTGTGGGCAGGTATTACGTAGACACACGCGCAAACCCACCGCGTTCGTCCTGGGATAGTCCACTCGGACCACTGGCCGGAGTACTACTAGCAGCCTACCAGCCGACACACACTACGCACACCACTCAGACCACCCAGACCACCCAGACCACCCAGACCACACCTACCACGCGCAACGTCTGCGAAACTGCAATGTCCAGTACACCCCACGAACTTTGGTGCCTTGTCGAAGGAGAGGAAATCCCCTTTTCTGTCAGCGCATCACCGGCTACAACCATTGATGGATTGAAAATCCTGATAAAAGAACGTATCAAAACTGACCTTGCTGCATACAGACTCATTCTATGGAAGGTGCGTTCTTCCTAGTGATTCATTCTGACATTATGGGTGACACTACTTTAGCCTAGGGAGGTGATACCCGTCAAACCATCCAACACTCTTGCCCTACGCCTTAAGGCCCTAGGGGAATTTTCCCAATTTGCTGGAAAGGTAGATCCAGTTGATAGAGTTTCCCATCTCTTCAAAACACAAACTCCAACTTCTCCCCATCTTGATGTCATTGTTCAAATCCATACTTTGAGTAAGTGGAAAGATGAATATTCACCACCGTTCCGCAAATCTCATGATATTATTACTCCGCCCAACAACATCACGTGACAAGAATCACAAGATCAAGATGACCCACCGAGTCATGGCGAGGTTGAATTTTTTTGATGATGATCCCTCATCAGAAAGTAATTCATTGGGATTGGGTGAATGGTAATAACCTAAATACTAGACTTATGAAAAATATGTTACTGCACAGATGACCTGAATGTACTAATTTCAAGTTCCTCCGGACCCACACCACCACTTCTCTTCCACATAAATCTCTTGTGGCAGGCGGTTCTTTGTGCTGAGCTCGTCTGACTTACATTCAAACACAACTAAAAGTCTCTACCGAGATATAGAGACCCATAGATGGTCTACGACAACTATGAGTGGCACGAGTGGGAGTGCCAGCGACTGTATTAGTTAAACTTTTGGTTCGCTGTGGAGTATCCCCAATGAGGGGTATATCGCGCTATTTCTCACTTTTAAGTCATGGACTAATATCATGGGACTGATACTCAAGGGAGACTTTCATTTCCGAACCTTGACTACTGTCGAAGGCGAGACTTCATCTAGACTCTAGGCACATACACCGAGTAACGTTCTTCGCAGTTCACAGGTAGGAGTGATCTATATCAACATGTTATAATTACCGATACACATACATGACCATCACGATATATGGGACGGTCTCACTACTTCGCAACATCAACTACAGTGTTCATCACACTGTCATGATTCTTCACATATCGCGGGGCTCCAGCATACCTCGTGAATATGCTCAGGTTGCACCTTGTCGGTTCAGTGGTTTGACGAGAAGGCCCATCCATACTCCCTGTTGCCCTTCTGCCATTGGCATCATGACGTGACTTGGCTTGCGATATATCCTTGTCCTCTCGTCCTGAGGAGGGAGGGAAAACTCGAAATTCTCCAGGAGGGTTATGATCATAATTTGCATCTGAAGGACGCTATGGATAATTTTAGTTATCGATAAATATGGCGTGGCGCATGAAGAGTGGAATTGGGGATGACACCTACGAGAATCGCCAGCCGATGCACGCACGGGAGCCACTCGCTATGATTATCGCCTCAGGGGTGAATCGGAGGTAATCGTACTTTCAATACTTACAGAAGTTCATCCTATGTCGTGTCATCAACATCAATTCTACGCTATCATGAAAGAGGCACAAAATATCCCTACACATTTCCGAACACACCGATGTTAGACTGCCGTGTCCTGCTTGCATCCAGGAAGCGTTCGGGGTTCCATTTATCTGCGTCTTCACCCCAGATTCCCGGGAGGCTGTTCTACTTAGCAACCCTGCAACGTTATCTCGTCCACAAACTCACCGATTATAAGCGGCGGTAGAAATATCGATTGGCGTCCCTTTCTTGATAGGGATTGCAGTAATCCGTTCGCCCGATTTGGTCATGATTGGAAATGCTAGGGGAATTACATCGTCAACAGTCGCTAGCCTCGTAAGCAGCCAGAAGATGGGGTGGAGTCTCATCGACTCCTACATTCGGAAAACACCTGGTCAAAACTGGGAGTTAGATATAAACTGGTCCTACTGTCACCTTCAGAGCAGCCTGGGTGTATACCATGCTGTCAAGTTCTGCGACGGTGTATTCCCCTTCGGTGGACCTGGCGCGCACAGCTGCTATCTCCTCTCTGATATGTCCCTGCGCTTCGGGATGCGTCGCGACCTCGTAAAAGAACCACGCCATCGTGTTTGCTGTTGTATCGTGCCCAGCAAGTAAAAGGGTTCTGCAGCCGATCGACAAGGTCAGTGCCAGTGAGTTGAATGTCATCTATTATTCGAGTAAGGTTCGACGAACGAAATCTGGTCGATCACTTCATTGTCGGCCATCTTGTTCTTAAGATCCGTAGACTCGTTCGCGCGTAGAAGCACGCTCATGATATCTTTCCCATCGCCCTGGACCTTGCTTTCCTTGACCATCCCACCAGCGAAGTTGCGGATATAATCCAGGAAAGAGCGGAACCTGCGGTACTCGCGCGTTGGCACATAACGGACGTATCCGAGCAACGGCTCCGGGATGAAGTGCCATGTCTCCTTGAAGATAAGGTCATACCAACCGGGGTAAAGCGTAGAGTCAACGCTGATCCTCGATGAGCCAAACCATGAAATGTTCAAGAGAAGGTCAGACCCACAATAGGTCATCATACTGCTTTGCCAACGGTGTTTTCATATCGTCGAGGGATCCGAACTGGAAGTCAAAACCAGCTATGTCGGAGTTAGGTGCCGTGGCACTGTAGCAGCAGCACCTCTCACCTTCTCCGATGACATCAAGTGTTGCACGTGAGAGCCACATAATCAGGTTGATAAGTGGCTGACCGGACGGATCAGTGGCAATAATGTCGTCCCATTTCTTGACGATCTGCGCGGATTATGATCAGATGGCATCCGTTCAACCGCAGTCTTCCGAATGTCGAACCTTGAACGCCGTGCTGTGGAACAAGGGAAGGAATGACCGTAATTGCTGTACGTTGAACGCGGGTGTTATGACCTTCCGCTGACGGCGATGTGCTTCTCCTACGTGGTTCTACTGATGAGCGGGTGTTGGTGGTCATACAATAAAAGTACCAGCCTTGGACGGTGACTAATCCCTTGCCAACGACTAATTCATTGAAGTGGGCTCTATCGACTGACTTCGGGTAGCGATATCCAGTCTGATGGAGTAGGTATTGTAGCGCCCTTGGGTCAGCTAGCATCAGGTGGTCTCTCTGTAATATATTCAGGTTAGAGATAAATGGTGAGAAGTTTTGAACAAAGTACACGCTCACCCCGAAACATCCAGTACGGCGCCAAGCGCTCCCATACTCACGCATCCACTTGAACTCGCAGTCTCCCACTTCGTTCTGGTAGCGAATGTCAGCCTCACTGCCTGGTGGCCACCCAGTCAACTTCACGACCACAGTAAACGGAAAAGGGGGTTGCAATACCAAGCCAAAATGTAGATGGTTCGGGCCCTTTGAGGTGTCTAAGAGATCCGCCGCGACCGCGAACATAAAGGAAGACAAGGATTGCGAACCAAGCCAAGAAAGTAGACGCTAAAATGATTAAGGCACCCATCTCGAGGCTTAAGGCGTCTCGCATCTCATATGTCTTGTCTGCGTTTATAAACGCAGAGAGGCATAGCGAAATGGATCCTCGGTGATCACGGGTGGATGTAGACATAAGTCGGTGATGCTGGTGGATTTTGAGGGAAAGGTTACCTACATGATCGGCGATGGTGGACTGGAGAACGTGCGCGTACTACAGGAGAAGTAGTGGGGAGTGTAGTTTCCGCTATCGTTAGACGCCAACAAGGCGCCCCGCGGGGTGGGGTGGGGGTTCTGCCGATCAGGCGCGTCTGAATCACATGCTGCGTGGCACATATTGTAGCTCCGGGGCGTAGGAAGAACTGTCAACCGCCTGAGTGACGGAAAACTTTCACGAAGAATTCGGAGGCGTCCTGGGCATGGCCATAAAGAATACAATCGCAACAAACCCCCCTTCAAGCATGCCAAAGCTTGGAGTGCGAATGCGCATTTTCATCTGTCTCTCTCTGCATAGTCGCCAGTTTTTTTGCGTTTACTTTGTCTTGAAGCTGGCGCCTGGTCATGCCAGCATCAACTCCGAGTTGTCGTAAATCTCCGTTTAGAAAAAGTATGACTAAATTAGCGGCGTCTTAATCGACCAGTGCAAGGTTGCCTGAAAATCAAATCGGACGCGAGGATTGGCTGTCCAAGTCGTCGACATGGCATTGATCAGTCGCCTGACGTTGATTAACGCCCGGCCTTTGAAATATCCTAGCTGACCGAGCATGGTGTCCCCGAGCGCTAAGGCCGGAAATCATAAACTTTCGGTGATCAACATTGTGAGGTGAGGTAGCTGAACATAAATGGACGGACTTAACTGTTCGGAACGTGTTGTACAGCTGAAACTCAACCGCGAGCGAAATTTCACATCAGCGGAGCGGAAATTGCGATGCCATCATAGTTATTTTTAGTCGCACCGCTTGCTTCCGTCACAGACTCGGACTTATGGCTTCTTCTTGAGCAAAGTACCGTACTCCACATATATGAGAGGACGTTAACCAGCCTAGTTACGGAGTTCTCATAAACCACTCTATCTGGGTGCACTACAACGTATCGTGTCTTACCGCATGATTTGAAGGTCCAACGCAGTCGGTGCCTCGCGTCGTGGATTGGTGTCATTGACTTCACAGGTTTAACGAGAACGCCCACCCAAGCTCCCCTGGGGCCGTTGGCTGACGAAAGTGGGCTTTCGGTGGATCGCTGTCCTTCGTCCTGTGAAAGAAGGGGAAAGTCGAAAATTTCACGGATGGGAATGACCATAATTTGCACCGAAGGACTCTATGGAGGATATTTGGTGACTAAATTCTACAGGGCACTGCGCGAAGTAACGTAGTCGGAGATCTACTCACGCAAACCGCTACCCGATGCAGAAGGTGGCCCACTCACTAAAAGGGTCACTGCGTCAGGAAAATGCAAGGGAGTGTGAGTCGTTCATGCATGATCAGTACAGTACATACCAAAGTCTATCCTGCCAGTGTGGCGCGTCACCTCCATCAGCTAAATAATATCATTTCGGAAGCGTGATTACATTCACATATTACCAAAATGTTGTCCTCTGAGGTGTCTGACAGATGAGTCGAGCCCGCAGATGTAGAGAAACGCTGACAGCGCAGGCCACGCTAAGAGATAACCAATAGATTAGTGAGGTTGGCCGGTTGACACTTATGGTCTTTCATCTCGCTTGTCTGCATTTAGAAGGGAGAGAAGGGAACGTCGGTATTTTCAAGTGGACGTAAAGCATCGGTAAGTGATATGGCTGATCTCACTTGAGACACGAGGAAGTGCTTTCACGGTATCTGCGTCGCTCTCAGATTTTAGGGCATAAATGAGTACCTGTCCAACGAAGGAATCCTACTGTTTCGAAATAGGTGGACCAATGGGCGATACACTATACACTGGCACGGCAACGAGCAATGCTAGGTCGTCTTGGTGCGTCCAAATCACATGTATTCACCACCGATTCTCGGAAGAGGGTTCGGCGATATGGTGACAGGAATTGTCTCATGCACCATGTATGACATTCGTCCCGAGGATAGTCCCGGCGTCACGAAGTCAAGTCCGAGTCGGTGAGGACTACCAAATAGCCGCCAGCTCCGCTTTGGCCAGAAGTTTAGAGATCGGTTATGGCGTTCATTCTGATTAGACGTTGACCCGCAGTAGTGGCAGATGCCCCTGAGTCACGGCATATGGAAACTACTTGTGAGCCGATCACAGAGGGGCCAACCGTCGTATGATGTAGTGACACATGGGGACTAGCCATACAGATCAGAGGGTGACACGAACAAGGATGACGCGTAGATGAAGCAATTCCTGTCAGGACAACTTACCGGTGCTGGTCGTGGTCTAGTACGAGAAAAACTGCGAAGTCGTTACCGTATCGAGACAATGACCTGAAGGGTACAAACATTAGGACACATTGGTACGCCGGTTTGGATACCAACAACTCTGTAAGCCCTCCATGGTGTGTTCATGTCCGGTAATGACAAGAGGTGACCCCTCGGCTCGTACTATATCCCCGGAGCGATCAGGATTGGAAAAAGTGGCAAAGGACGGACGGACCAAATTATTGTTTGCACATGGGTAGGAGCGTTGAGAGCCTGCGAGGAGGGATTGTGGCTAATAGCCAGTAGGACCCATAAAAGAGAGGTCCAAGTTGTATATTTCTTGACCGCCCTCGACCTTCAAGTCCATGCCAGACATACTTCTGAACCGTCAAGAAAGGAAAAGGGAGAAGCAGGACTTCAGGACCATATTTTCAGGCTCCAGAGTCGTTGTTTTGGGGCTTGTCGTAATTTGCAAAGGTTCGGCCCGGACACTTGCTCACCCCTCTTCGCCGCTTTGACTTTGCCTGTCCCCAACTTGGACTGGGTCCGAAGGTGTCCACTATTCATGCAGCGTGTCATCTTACGACCTTCGCGTCCTATCCTGACTCAACTTAATGCGCACGCACTCCGACCATATTCGTCCGCGTCAGTACCAAAGCCTACTCCGGGGCCGACAAAACCATACGAGCACCACAAAGCCCCCCCGCGCGAGCAATCATGGCTCACGCGCAAGCTGAAGCAATCCCCAATCGCGATGCGGGCATTCCTCAGGGTGTTTGGTGCTATGGGGTACGGCAGCTCACGCCAGATCGCTGCGCGCCGCGCCCTGGCGTTGTATGAACAGCTCTGTGCTGGTCGCGCGGAGGAGGATCGTCAGTTTTGGGCCGAAGGTGCGCATGGTTTCTTCGCCCTACCTTCCTCTACGCCCCATTCTCTTCCTTTGAACGAGACTGGTGACGACCCTTTCTCTTTGGGACAACAGAGTGTCATCTCCCTCCAACGTTTCAGTCTTGGTTCAATGTGACGAATTTCCACGTATGGATGCTCACGACGCGCTTGCGTGCGCTCCCCGCGCCCCACGCGCAACCCCATATCCAAGGACTTATCGATCACTTCTTCCTGGACGTCGAGGACCGCATCCGACAGGTTCTCCAACCACACTCCGAGCCCGCACCGCGGGATCCCACGACTCCGTCATCCCCACCCGCGGGGTCCTTCTACGACACAGCAAGCCCCTCACCTCCACCAAACAAGAAGCGTGGCCGCGCGCCGGAGGCGCTCGTTTCGAAGCAGATGAAGATATTCCGTGAGCAGTGGGCCGGCCTTGATGTCGCGTTGGACCTAGCACTTGCGCAGGGCTCCGATGCTGTTCTGGCCGCCGCGATGTGGCGCAACCTGCTTGGCGCGCGGGGCGCACAGGGTCTCGCACTAGTACTCGCGCCAACGTCGCCCGTACCCGAGTACCGGCGCGCGGTGAACCCCGGCGGTGCGATGGCGCGAATGAACACGGCCACGCGCGAGAGAGAGGAGAGGCGCGACGATGGCTCGGGTGTGCACGACTTTGGGCCGGAGGAGCGCGACGCGTATGTGGAGTTCCCTGAGACGATGCTCGTCCTCACGGCTTACGTGCGTGGTGAGGTCGCGCGGCTGGCGGCGGTGTCGGATGAGAAGGTTATGGGGACTGGAGCAGCTTTGGGCCGGGAGGCGGAGGGCGTGGCGGCGCTACGCTTTAACAAAATTTCAAGCGCGAAGGCGATGGTGGGTGAGCTACTGGACGGTTCCTGAAGAGATCGGTGGAAGTTAGGACTGGGAGCAGTCGTAGATTATGCGTATTTTGTGAGCTGATGACACCACTCAATTACACTACTTCACAAACGCTTTACCGTCATGCAATGTAGAGGGCATAGCTCTGTCTGACTGAAAAGGCTCAGTATCTATACACACACCATTCCGCTACCTATGTTCCTATGAGTGCCGTGATCTTTGTATCAAACCCCTCTGAACGTATCGGCATTTCAGGCGTGTGAAATGGGTTCTTCATCACTGCGTCTGCATACGCTTCATACACCTTCTGAAGCACAGTGTTTGCGGTGGGCTCCGCGAGCGATGTGAGAAGCACAAACTTTGTGCCTGCACGACGCGACACATGCTCAGAAATAATTGCATGGAACACTGACATGAGACGACTCACCAGTGGCAGTAAGAAGAATCGTCATCTTGAACGTCTCCGCCTCGATAACGTGCGCACCCGAGCTTGTACCAGTCGGTGAGAGTCGACTCGTGATAGCGTGTATGCCGTGAAGCGTGCCGGCAAGGACGAGGTACTCGTTGGAAGTGAGTTGGGCCAGGCCATCTACCAGAATTCGGACTGAGCACAAAGCACAGAAAAGGCGCTGCATGCAAACGAACTGGCAAAGTCACGTTGATAGATGAGCCCGCCGGCCTTGTTTATCACCTTTTCATGCTCGAGAGCTCTGTTTGGTGTATGAAAAAGAAAGACATACCCACAGGCCAAAGATGGCCATAGCACTAAGTCGATGTGTGGTGTTGAGAGCCGCAAGTCAGCCTCGACGAGGGACGGAAAGCAGCATGTTCTTGTTCTGGTAAGAATTTATGCAGAACCACCTGAGCGGTTCGATGGCGTAGTTGGTTATCGCATCTGTCTAACACACAGAAGGTCCCCGGTTCGAACCCGGGTCGAACCATATTTTTTATTCGATGCCAAGCGAATAAAGCTGTTTCGAATATCCGCCGTGTACTGCCCCGCCAGGCGCAACGTCTCCCAACACCGCAATGCTTCGCTGGTTGATGATAGGATCTCTGCTCGGCCATGCAATCCTTTCACATGCTGGCTCCTCACTTGGCGAACGTGAACTTCCCGCGTTGTCTTCTTCAGCTCTCTCAGACCTGGCGAACTTGCGTGACCCCTCGAAGAACCTCGACCCTTCTGACCCACTTTCCCACCTCCAAAAGATCCTGATCCCCAGAACGCGTGAGCCAATCCGCTTTCTTGTCCTACCTCACTTCCATTTTGTAAAACCCTTTGACATGCAGCCGACACCGAAAACCACACCCTCGTCCGCAACTATATCACCTCCAGCCTCCGCAAGCTGAATTGGCACATAGAAGAGGACAGTTTCGTAGCCACGACACCTTTCGGCCCCAAAAACTTCACGAACATCATCGCGACGAAAGACCCAGATGCGCCACGGCGCGTCGTCTTGGCCGCACATTACGACAGCAAGTATTTCTCTTCGTATCCCGAAAATCAGGCACGTCGTCTCTCCCTCTCTCCCATCGCAGCGCCCCGCCTGGCTTCGTAACGAGCTTCCCCTGTCTCACCGACTTTCATAGTAGTTTGTCGGCGCGACCGACTCTGGGGCGCCGTGCGCCATGATACTTGACATCGCTGAGACGCTTGACCTCTTACTTAATGCGCGCGCAAAACGCGTGGAGCAGGGCGAGCTGGACCTAGAAGAAGACGAAGATGCAGCAGAGACGACACTACAGCTGATATTCTTCGACGGCGAAGAGGCGTTCATAACATGGACAGACGCAGACTCGATCTACGGCGCAAAGTAAGTCCCTCCCCTCCGTCCCTCCCTTCGTCCTTCCCACCTCCCAACTCACCCGCCCCCGCCGCGCGCTTTCTCGCGGACAGACACCTCGCCGAAGTATGGGCGACGACCTTCCTCCCACCGCACCCAAAACGCCGTCTGATCTCCGCCGCAACACCAACGACGCCACTCTCGACGATCGAGCACCTCGTCCTCCTCGACCTCCTCGGCGCGCCGAACCCACGCGTGCGCTCTTACTTCCCCGACACCGCCTGGCTCTTCGACGCGCTCGTCAGCGTCGAAACGCGTCTCCGTGACGCGGGCATTATTGACGCCACTGCGCTCCGCGACAGTTTCTTCCGTACGCGCGGCGCGGGGGATGTCAACTTGGGATATATGGGCGACGACCATCTCCCGTTTTTACGTCGCGGTGTGAGCGTGCTGCATATCATCGCTGAGCCGTTCCCGCGCGTGTGGCACACCCTCAGCGTGAGTATTTGCTACACTCTACATAGGCCCACCGCCTGTCCCCCCCTCCCATTCGCTGCGCGCTTGTCATTGAGCTTCTATTGTTCCATCACTGACGCGATCTTGGTCTCGCGCACAGGACGACGCGAGCGCACTCCATCTCTCGACGTTACGCGCATGGAACCTCATCTTTCGCGTGTTCTTCGCCGAATATCTCGGACTGCGTCCAGAGCTGTTACGGCGGTCAGAACCGTCATCTCCAACGTATCCTTCCGCACCAGTGAGGAAATCGGACTATGAGTTGGTGCGTCACCCCCTCTTTTTTCCCTTACGAATTTTTCCCCTGGGACATTTTCTAATGTGCTGCCCTGTAGTAGGTAGACTGAGAGGACTTTTCGGGCTATACATACGGACGTTTTGTGAGCTATCCATACATATAGTTATTGATGTGTTGCATTGTGGGTCCCTAATCCTACGACAAGTGACACTAGTCCAAAGAGGGTGACACCATCATCCGTGACTGCGCTGTGCTTTCTCAACAACCAGGCCTCTAGTTACCAGATTTAGGCGCTCGTTGAACCCCTGGGAACAAAACTCAGCTCTTGTGGGCCTACCGACAACACTGGAGTCAGAGCGGAGATTCCAGGCTGCCTTGCCGGTCGCGCGAACCACGACATCCATCGGAAACCCTTCCGTGGTCCGACAGAACAGGTCGATAAATGAAACGCTGGTTACGGTCAGCACCGTTGGAGCGTCTTGTTAACCTCGAAGCACAGATGCGATGGTCGGGAGACATGCTGGGTCTCGTGGGCCTAGGGACGTTGTATTGTGCAAATGAGCGAAAATCGTCCATAGTGAAGAGGACTTTCGATACATTTGATGAAGTGAGTCATTGCTGTATGTCATACAAACAAACCCATTCTCCCGAAAAAAAAGAACAAATACAATACATATCAATCATTGATATCGTCATAATTTTCCCGGAACAGGGAAGAGCAATAATGAATTCTGATTAGAGCTAAGAAAGTCATCATGCGTAGACCTCCATCTCGCAGTCACGCAACGGACAGCAGTCGATTCGACACTGCTGTGGGTATAGGCGCCCCCCACGACACCATTGACGGGAGCGTGCCAGCCATTGCAGCCTGCGCATTAGGGGAGCACGGCTCGGCCAATGGTTTTCGCGGGAACTCGGCGGCGGTGTTCTTCACGAACGGTACGTCCCACATGGAGGGTAGGCTAAGTCCGGGACCAGGGCGAAGGGGGATTCCGAGTGCAGGCAGGCCATGTCCAACCGTGCCTCTTCCCGCGGAAGGCAGCTGCGAGAGAACGATACGGAAGTTATCGCCCCCATTGTCGTCCCACCACTCTCCTTTGCCAGGCACAGTGAAGCGTACGGAGAGGAGGAGTGTGCGCGGGGGGTCGGCAGGCGGCGCGCGCAGCATTAGGGGTATGGTGAACGACCACTGGTCCAACGCACCGTTGCTTGGGTTCATGGATGCGACGGGTACAGCTGCGCTCCGTCTTGCCGGGCCGGCTGGGAGGGGATTGGCGTAGCAAGCACGTATCTCGGAGGTCGTCCTCCAGTCGTCAAGTGTATAGCGCGCCGCGACTTGTTTCTCGTATGCAATATTGCACACGTGGACAATACCGTGGAGCAGAAGGGGCTGCTGTCCGAATCGCGTGGGGGGGATAGGCGTGATGGACTCGAGGCGAACGAAGGACGTCGCCGGGGTGCGCAGTGATGGGATCTGCGATATGACATCTGCGACTTCGAGGGGAACCAGTGCCGGCTCGGCAGCGGCGACGACACTGTCCCACTGTCTGCGCAATGGCCCGGCGCGGTCATCATTATCGTCGTCGGATCCGCTGTCGCTGTCAGAATGGAGACTGAAAATGGAAGATGGCCGTCCGGTGGGACTAAATACGCAGACCGACTCGAGGGGACCATCTCTGTCCTTGAAGCGAACCCTCTTACGAGCCGCTGCGAGTATGCTCCTGTCCACACTGGGTAGGACGGAAGTAGGGGCATCCCTACTACTCCAAGACCTAGTGCATTTGAGGGATGATTTTAACGGTCTGTCAACCGGAGAAGAGAAAGCCTGAGGAGCTGGTGTTGTTGGTGCAACTGATGTATTGTGCTGGACTCTGGACGGACTGGACCGAGATGGCTGACGGGGAAATACCGATAAGCGCTCCTTCCCTGCAGAACCATCCTGTGCCCGATGAGGGCGCGATAAGGAGGTGAGACTACGTAGGGACGTTGCAGGTCGCGATAAGGGGCCTGAGGCGAGAATACGTAGGGACAGTGCAGGACTCGAAGGATTCTGGGGTGTTGTAGGTACGTCGGGCATCGCTATCTCTGCTCAACTACTGGAGGTGGTTTGAGGCAGACATGCGAGTGCGCTGCCGTGTACCATGCTGGTGAAGCGTGTGTCGTTTATCACTGTGTTCCTAGGTCTCCAAGCACGAGAGCTCTAGGCCAGTCCGCCACAGAAATGCTCCATGGCCTGGAATGTCGGCCGGCATGTAGAGGGTTCAACTGATGACTAATGGTGATCATTACATCCAGATCATTGTGCATGATGTCATGGTAAATCCGACGATCACCGACGGCGATTGTCGGCTCAAACGAACGTTGAACGGCTGGAATCGTGAACAGTCGAGTTCATCGTGCTCGTATGTGGGACACTCACAATGATTTTATGTAAGTTGTTACTACGAGCAGATATCATAAATGGGGAGCCAATAGGATACGCCTTGTGTGCGCTTGCCTCTGAACGATCCCCGTGTTCGGTCTGTTCTCCCTCTCGCGTTGAACCTTCTAGTACATAAAGAAGTCACAGTGTGCCGGTGTTAGCTGCGGTGCTGGGCTTTATCACACGGCGGCGTAAGGTGATATCCTTTCTTAGAAACTACCAGGCTCACACCTGGTCTTCGAGGAACGCACCTGCGCGAGCGGTGCTGAATGTAGCATTCGAGGGGGGGTTCCTACTCCGGACGACACAGTTCCACCCTACGCTCGATTAAACAGTCGGAAACCATCATGGGACATATATAAATTCCGTACAAATCGCGGCCAACATCGACTGGAACAACCATCATGAGTACACCGTAGGCCCAGTCCCAGGCGACGTACCGCCAACGACGCTCAAGACCCCCTGCCCCCCGGGCACGCGAGATTTTGCTTAATCTGAGCTATCGGGCAGCGCGCCAAGTCGCTTGAGACAGTCGAGAACGACCCCGAGCGCAATCAGCGCGAAGCTCTCGACAAACTCCGCGTCTCGATGGTGCTGAGCCCAGCACCACATCGCCCACGCGTCCCGCAGACCACCCCGCAGCTGTAGCTCCGTCAATGGCCCGCTGCTCGAAGGGTCACGGCCTGGTGCGGATGCGATGAGGTACGAGCGTATGTCGCGCACGAGTGTCTCGGACTGTAGCTTCAAGCGGTACGCGCGGTCCGTGCGTAGCCGCGGTTGCGTGCAATTCGCGAGGATCGTGCCCAGCACGACCTCCTCTTCCATCAGACGGACATCCGGCGCATCGACGAGGGTATGCGTCGCGCAGATGTATCGCATCTCGCGCACATAGTGCGCGTGCAGTGCGTCCGGGTCAACTTGTGCGTTTCTACCCACCGTCGCGGTTCCCTCGCAATCTGGGCCAGCCACGGCTGTGTACTGGACAAGTGGCTCGAGGGCGAGGGAGATGGCGTCGCGGAGCGGTGCTCGAGGCGAAGTGATAGGGAAGCCCTTGAGAGGCTCGTGCGGGTCGTATAGTTGGATTTCGCGGAACAGGTCACCTAGCGCGCGGTCCGACTCGTAATAGTCGAGATCGCGTGCCCCGGTGACCTCAGCCTTGTCCCAGTCCGGCTTGAACTTGATCAGGGTTCTCGGGAGGTTGCCGCGGAGCTCTATCGGCTTCCCATTTTTCGCGTAGTCGACCGCCTTACTGCAAAGCCCGGCAAGCTTCATGCAACTCTCATCAAATACGCCATCCTATTATGAGTGGGTGAGGATGATGTACTCTTAAAATGCAGGGTAGTACCTACCTCGGATTGGTCTGCAATGACGATGTGTCTGTGCGCCAGCAAACCCTGGGGATCGGCCGAGGGTCAGAGTTCAATGAGTGCGTGAAAGCTGTTAGGAACGTACCATGACATCAGAGTTGATATATTCAACGATAAAGTCGCAAATATCCTCGACTGTAGCATCGCCACGAGTTTCATCCAGTGTCCATACTTCGGCCGGAGGACAATCTGCCGGAGGACTGGGGCGAGAAGGAATCAAGGCCTGATTTCCAAAGTAGACGTCGTACGCGTCGCTAGAACGAAACTGGTAAGCCCTTCTGCGATCTACTTGCTGTGTCCTGCGTACCCGTCCAAATCGCCGCCAGCGAGGCACGATGCCAGAGAACGATCACCTAGAACATCAGGGAAGACAAGATACGTTAAAATGACCACTTAATTTTGCGCACCAATAGCAGGAAGCACGACAACATTCTTCAAGCCCCGGAAAAAGCAGACCTTGTCGTTGGGAGGTTCACCGACTGCGAAGACACGCTGTACTATGTGGGTGTGCGTGTTCTCAATATCGACGGCAGGACGAACACGCATATACGCACCATCACCAGGATGTATGACCGGGCTCCTGGAAATGACACATGTTCCCTTGAAATAAACGGGTTCTTTGTCCGCGGCCTCTTGCACGCATACTAGATATCGGTGAATGAGCGCAATAGCACAAGTATTTACAAGGGAGAAAAATATACCGTAGATTTCTTTTTCCTTCAGTGTGAATACCTTTGCTGGGTCCTCACCCTCTTTGATGTACGCTTGGCCTTCGTCCGCTACACCTACCAGCTGATAGCTGTGTGGAACCGGGATTCGCGCTTTGAACTTCACCTCACGGAGCGAGTGGTTCATTGAGTCACGAACCAGCCGCCCAAGGAAGGCGCTTCGAATCTCCTTCTTGTGGAAGTGATCCTTAAAATCAAGTCCAACCTTGAAGAGTTGCTCGAGAACGAAGGCAAGGCGGAACTTATCACCGAGGCCGTGGCTCTTAAGCAGACCAGCAAACATCGGCAATGAGTCGCCAGCAAGGTAGATCCGCCGCTTCGCTGCCTCCTGAAGATCCATAAAGGCTTCTTTGCGCACACCAAGATCTTCAAGTGCCATCACTGCAGGCCTAGAGAAACGGGTAATAAACGAGTGATTCTCTAGAGGATATAAAGCCACGCACCTGTTGAGATGAACTGGATTCGGATAATCAAAAGAGCGCGCAATCTCGAATTCAGCGGGCTTATCATCGTCGTGCACGGGAAACTTGCACTGAGACTCGCGCAAGCGCATCTTGATACCTTCTAGCCTGCTGTCGACGACGACGACACCTTTGTACCCAAGGAATCGAAATTGATACGCGGATGGCTTGATGCGATTCTCCCTCAGGTCCCCAGCAGCCCGGCACTTCTCTTTCCATATCATGTCGGCCAATTTTGGCGAGATCGTCCCGACGCCGTCGGTGTGCGGACCAATATCGGCTTGCTTTTCCCACTGGTCGCGTCGGATCGTCACACTCGGGTCCGTGGCGGTGAAAGCTTGCGCGATCCTGGCGGCGTACTTGCTTGGCGTCCGCCGCAGCTTCGAGAAATCTCCAAGCGATGCGCGGATACGCTCCGCATCGACGAAACCCTCCACCGGGTCGTCGAAGGGAGAGACGAACCACACCGCATGCTCGCGCAACGAGCTTTGCGAGTATGCAAGAAACTCGAAGGTGCGCCCTCCGAGTTCGAAGCCTTCACGTAAGATTCCGCCGACGCGCCGTTGCAGGAACCAAGTACCGTCGACTTTGCCATCCCACCGGTACGTCAGGCGGTCTTCGTCTCGGAATTCGACACGCACAAAGTGTTCAACGAGACGGGGGTCGTGATTCTGATACTTTCTGATGACGCGGTTGGACTGTGTCGTATATGGTCCATCAGGAAGAATCCTTGAGGGGGTGATGATTACGTGATGACACAAAATGTGCCCCGGCGCAGATCTGAGCGGCTTGATCACTGGGTACTCCGTGCGAACCCGTGCGAGGCAAGCAGCTGGCGTCTCTTTCGGAGTCCGTGTACGCAAGGCGACAGCAAACTGACGCAGAAGGTCGTTTGCTTGGGAAGCGTAGTCGCGGATGATGTCTTCAATAGGTTTCTGGAGGCTAACGATTAAGTCATACGTGTTCAGGAGGCCGCAACGTAGGTATGCCTCAATCTGAAATGCGTTCCTCCAATCCATCGCTGTGATCCAGTGGGATACAATATCGACGAAGTCTTTCCTGAAGAAGCGCATTGCAAGGGCATCCACGCGATGAGGAACGCGGACGGGGAGAGGCTCGCATTCGACGTGGTGGCATATCGCCTCAAATTTGCGGAGATCATCGGAGTTGGCGAGCATGACACGGAGTTGATGTGCATATGGAGCAATGCTGGCATGGGCATCATCCAGTGCAGATATGCGATCACGGGTCTTGTGAGCGTTCTTTCGTCTGACACCTTCCGGGACCCAATTATTATAGCTCCCTTGTTCAAAACTAGGAGGTGTGTGCAAATCGAAGATGATGTCTGTTGATTGTAAAGCAAGGTCGACAACGGGGAGCAGATAATGGGGCACTTACAAGGTTCTCGAAATACATCCCACCCGATTCCCATATTGCGAATGCTTGAGTGCTTCACAAGTATCTGATAATTCATTTCCTCCGTCTCTCGCTGTCCTATCTGGAAAGACGGAGACGTCGATTGAATCCAGGGCCAAAAAGGCGTTGTACTCACGTCGATACAGACGAGGCTGTCCTCATAGACGAGGTTGATATAGGCGGCGCTCTGACTGAGGTACTCTCGCTCGTATTCCACCGAAAAGGTCCTCCCTTGCTTCGGGAGAGGGTCTGACTCTGTGTACCACACACCAAACTGGACCTTTGCGATTCGCAGACGAAACTGACTCGCCTTATCTTCGAGCCTCCTACGTCGTTGTTCCTTGCGGGGATCGACATAAAATGCCTTTTCAAGCCTGTACACAACCTCTGGGGAGACTTCACCAAACCCATTGAAGAGGAGAAGCGCGCGATCTTTGACGGTGATTATGTTTTCGGGTGAATCCCAAAGCCATCGAAGCAGCCGTTTCCCAATCCAAACGGGGACGAGGAGGATAGCTGTACCGTTGTGGATCCGACCAGCAGGGCTCACGCCAAGGACAACCTCGAACCTGGGTTTTCTCCCTCGGGTTTTGCGATCGTTTGGGTGATGAAGCTCGGGGCCATGAAGGATGCGCTCCAAAGCTTCATAAATATCGTAGACATTTGCATCGAAATCGATGTTTTTTAGTTCGATTTCCATTGCGTATGGATGAGAAAAGACTCGTTGGGGGCCAGGATAGCTGCCTGCGGTGAGGTCTTGAATTTTAACCTCTCCGCCAAGTATCGCGAGGTGTATCCAGGAGCCCTTTCCGCAGCTGGGCGAGTCCTCACTGGGTAGGAGTCTGCAGGTGCCCGGAATGTATCAGTGGAACTCGTTCCGCTGCGGAGAGCTAGGAAGGCGCGTGTGAATGCCGGCCATCGGTGCGATGTGCAAGATGATTTCCGCGTTTTCGAATTGCATAGCATCAGGAACCACTAGGAAGCACATTAGGAACCCGTCTGCTAGTGACGTTCAAGTTGAGGAGAAGCAAACCCTGCCCATCAGGAATGACGGCCCGGGCATTGTCGAGCGCCGGGCCGTGAGTCGGTCGGAACTAAGCCGAGAGGTTTTCCCACACGCTACTTCCACGCCACTTCAACTGAAATATTACCATACGTTGTGCACCCACCTTTTCCGCCTGTGGACAATCAGCATGACTCAACAGTATTTATCTTCTCTCAGAGAAGTCATCTATCCAGTATACTTCGATCCTCTCTGCTGCGGACGGTGCGCGTGCAGCGGACCCCCTTCACTAAAGCTATATCAAGCAAGCTCCCGGGAACTGCTGCGGAGAACAGCGAATCACAATAGGCCACACTACCTGAGCGTCCAATCTGGGGCTCTGTGGTGTAGCCCTCGCCCAGGGTTACAGCTTTGGAACTAGTTTCTCGAACATCTGTTCCAGGTACTGTTACTGTTTCTGTCGCATCATACTATCTTCTACAATTTCTACGAGGCCTTGAGTCCTGTTTTTTGCACAGCTCAGTGTTCTGGGCGAGCGCCTCCGTTTTGCCACGAACGTCAAATACATGCGCCACATGAGCGCCTGTTCCTCTCCTGCGGGGCGCAGCCAAGAAGATCTCTCTTTTTTCATCAAACTCTCGGGCACTGGATAGGTTCAAGTTACTGCGCGGCCCTGGGAACGGAAACTTATCTGGCAGTTGCTCCAAAAGTACCTGTAAAGCTGCTGATCAGTCCATCACTACACCAGTGACATGACAACAGGGACGTTTGTGATCTGCAGGACCACAGCTGGCTAGCTATTCCCGGCCTTCACACCCGCTGGCACATCCAATTTTGTTGTGTTCTCTGCCAACCCCATAGGTGAGATTGGCCGCGATACGGCTATCACATCCCCGAGTACATCCGTTTTGCATCTGGTCTCCTCGATTTTACACACTTCCCGTCACAGGGCTTGTCACCATTCACTCTTACTTGCCATTAGACCGTCTCCATTATAGATCGCGTCTGGCTGTTTCGATAGAGCCACTCCCAATAGGGTGACCAGGGATGGTAGTCATTTGTGCGCAAAGAATGCGTGAAGGTCGGGAGGAAAGCACAGAACATGTCACTTTACGTCGATATATGACTATTTGATATGACACAGGTTTAGAACATAGGCCGTTTGATGATGACGCGACCCATTACGTCTTTTCCGCGACATCCCAAAAAAAAAAAACCCAGCAATTCCCTTTTCGCCCAACTCCCGAAATTAGCCCCTGCACAGAGCAAGGAGAACCAAAACGACCCTCAAAGTGCAACGAAGGAAAGCCCCTCAATGTACACTGCACGGTATATTTTTAACTCGGCGATTGCAGTCCACATCGTTCTCCTGTTTCGGGTAGCCCTTGTCTACTATCCGCCGCCCGCGCGATTCGTGCAGATATTTGACAGCACCGCATACGCGACCTCATGAGATGCGCACGCACCGTGGATCGCGCTAGTATCATCCCGACAACGAACTCCTCGGTTGAATGCCAGTTGACGTCTAGCGGAAGGTCAAAGAAGACCATAACCCCGCGCACAGGCTGACATACCGCCTCTTCCGAGCGGATGTGGAGCTGCATCGGCATATATCTCATGCAAGATCTCATGTCCTCCGTGTCTGTCTCCCGAGCCAAATTTAGGTGTCTTGCTGACAACCTAGAACATACACGGGGTGAACCGGCCGGGGCGATGGGCCTCGGGATATCATATCCATCGGTGAGTATAGACGGCCCCAAATCGTAGAGACGTGTAAACGGGGCCTCGCAAGCGAATCATATTGGAACGCTATGTCCCAATGCCCGATCTGACTCATAAATTACTGTGGTCGGGGCTCGCGGACTCCGGTTACTTCGGGACCTTTGTGCAAGTTTGGGTCAAACTGATCAACGGCTGAGGTTCCGTGGGTTTGGTTTTACTGTAACCTCTCAGTGGTGATAATGCATTGTCTGGCGCTACTAGACTTGCCGCCGCCTTTTGTGAACATATTTATGGCTGATTTCGGCAGGAATGGAGCGCGGAGTTCTCGGCGATCGAGTTCTATACGCAAACTATGTTGTGGTCACTGCTCGCCGTCTCAAGTGAGATGTCGATGCGCGACGGTGACTTACGAAGGTACCCTCAATGACTCATCCATTCCAACGACATCTGGAACCTCTCTTTCTGCCTTCACACAACCAAACCTTAGACCCCTCGTCGATGACGCGTAGATAACATCCGATACCAAGGAATATGCAGCCGCATCTCGCTTCGCCAGCA
>Ga0307509_10003586_pt1 | contig 23328 bp, 28 predicted proteins | sample 10_EM_MG_FD_202245 | JGI IMG/M metagenome (GOLD analysis project Ga0307509, IMG submission 202245) | Populus trichocarpa ectomycorrhiza microbial communities from riparian zone in the Pacific Northwest, United States - 10_EM | ecosystem: Host-associated > Plants > Roots > Unclassified | place... | reverse complement strand
CAGAATTTCCTTCTCTGGAACGGGGGAAAAAAACACAGCAAAAACACAGCCCCTTTCCCCCTTCCGAGACAGAAAAAAAAACAAAAATTTCTTGACCTTACTAGGAGAGGAAAGTCCAACGACATAGCACACGGTTCAATTATTCAAGTTTCTACGGTAGTGTCAAGTGCCCTGTGCTCTTAAGTTCCACTCCATCCGTCCCGCACCCATCAATCTGATTAGTCTGACCTTTCATGCTCATGACAAGATCGGAGACCGAGTGATGCGCAATGACTGCAAGACGCGGCTATCTGGATTACGACACTCCCCTAATATCGAGTGCTCCCCCTCTCTCTGGGCAAGTACCCTATCCGAACACTCGCCCTGCCGCCGAGCAAACGTGCTGAGATAAACAATGGTATCCTAATTGCTCAGAATAAAATCAAAAGAGGTACCGTTATGATAATGTGAAAGCTGAACTAAAAACAGACCCTCAAGAAGTAAGTAAAGCCCCATCGATCCTGCCACCTACCCAGCCAGCCATCTAGAAAAACTTCACGCCATTACCACACTTACGCAACATGATTACTCCAAAGGCATCACACATCCGTCCACAAGAGGCCCTAACTGAAAAAGACAACATTACTGAAAAGAAAACAAGAGCGATAGTGAATCAAGCTCCAGAAAAACCATCCGAATAGTAATAATAATGGCAATGAGGGAACGACAAGAAGAGAAAGCATTAACTCTAGTCCCGCACACTTCAATCCGTACGAACGACCATCTACGAACCCCCATAGGCCCTGTTAACCTCTGATTGATACTTCTGGAGAATCCCCTTCCTGTTTAACTTCTGAGCACTAGTCACCAAGTTCTGTTTGGAAATTATTAGCCGTCACTCTCACTCTCACAACAATTGAGGGAAAACTCGCATTCTGAGGGGTCCATTCTTCGTCTGTCAAGACACAGCCTTCAATCAACTCAATGCCATTAAGTCCACCCTTTTTCCCAGCGGCAGTAAGCTCCCTCATGACAATCCGGTTCAACTTGGCGTCATGGACAAGCTGATCAAATTCTCCCTCAATGCTGTTCTCGACAGCAAGCTTCTTCAAAGCCGCCTCAACAGGAAATATAATAGCAACAGGTTTGGTCTTTTGCTCATCGGCATAGATACAGATGTTGCTGACAATGTTCGATGCTCGATAAACCGACTCGAGCTTCTCGAGAGCAATGTATTCTCCGTTTAGAGTCTTGATCAAGTTCTTCTTGCGGTCAATGAGTTTCAAGTGACCATTTGAATCCCATTCACCGATATCCCCGGTCTTGAACCATTCACCCTCGAAGGCAGCCGCAGTCTCTGCGTCATTCATAAAGTACGACGAAGCAACCGAATCGCCACGAATCCAGACCTCACCCTGCTCGGGATTATTATGAGTGAAGTAACCAGCATCAGGATAGTCGACGAGCTTGATCTCAGCACAAGCAGGGATGGTTCCAAGACTGTTGGTGTTCCATTCACTTGGGTCCATAAGACATCCGATGCTGTAAACCCGTCAGCATTTGATCACAAGAGTATTGCAAATAGTAGGCACTTACGCAGAAGTTTCCGTCAACCCATAGCCGATAACCATTGGACAAATAGTCATACTAATAAAATGTTGCGTTTCTGGGGCGATAGGCCCCCCTCCACTCATGCAAACTTTCAACCTTCCACCAGTCGCGGCTCTAACTTTCTTGAAGATTATGTCCACTATACCAGATCCAGGAAGGCCTGAACGAAGGAGCATGCCCTTGAGCGACATGGCACCCCAGAAAAGCTTTTGAGTTAATAGAGGAAGATTGGAAACCTTGTCCATGACACCCTTCTTTACGGTTTCCCAGACAGCAGGGACACCAACAAGGATAGTCGGCCTAAATTCGGCGATGTCACCCTTGCAGTTACGCATAGATCTCTCCGACAAAGTCTTAGGATTTCCGTAGCCCATGGTGCCACCCCAGAACAAACATGCGTTTTCAAACACGTACTCAAGAATATGTGCCAGGGGCAAAAAGGTAAGCAAGAAATCCCCAGGACCAATATAAGGGCCGATAATGACGCTGACGCCGGACACTACAAATCGCGCCTTGTTAGCCGCGCTTCAAGGCCAACCACAAAAGTAACCAAAACTTGCCGGCTGCAACCACATTCTTGTGGAGAAGAGGGACACCCTTGGGGGTACCAGTTGACCCAGAGGTATACATGATACCGCAGAGATCCTCGGGACCAGCAGGATCAGGATCACAAGGATTCTCCTGCCCAAGCTTGACAAGTTCTTCAATGCTTAGAATATGCAATTGCTCGTGCGTAGCCTTCAAGGCATCGATATCCTCCTGCTTGACGCTGGTATCGGTATTATAGATGATATATCTAACGTTAACCGCCTCCTTTAAAGGATTGATGAGTTGCGGGAGAAGGTGGGAGTCGAGAAAAATGGCGGCTGCTTCGGTTTGCACAAGCGAATGGGTGAGGCCAGATTGGCCAAGGGTGTCATAAGCAGTAACGATTGGCAGCGATTGGGACGCACAAGCTATCCACCGTCAGCAGTTTATTCCGGTCGGTGACACAGGGCGATCAAACATACCATGCGACATCAAAAGCCAGTTTGCACTAACCCGCGATCAAGTCAGCAACAAACAAGGCAAGAAAAACGGAAGGAAAAATCCAGCCGAGAAGCCAAACAAACCTAGTAGCAGCGAAAATTTGAAGTTTCTCGCCCTTCTTCAATCCTAACGCTTTCAGCGCAGCTCCGGTCGTGTTGACACGAGCAAGATATTCATTAAACGACATGTACGTGTATCCGCCCATTTCATAGTATGTCCATTTCTTCGGAATCTCCTGCTCAACATCATCAACCATCCTCTTAATCATCCTTGTCTCCTCGTGCACCTGAATAAGGCTACGGGATCCAATAGCCTGAGCATCACCGAATTTTGCTGCTCCACGCTTGACAATGTCGTAGGTAGTCGCAATATCGGGTTCCAGGCGCGATACTAGTCCGGCAGCGGCACTAGGGTGACGACGGGGAATTCCCTCTCCTTCCTTCTTCTCAACACCGGGGACCTGAACATTGAAGGGCCCCTTCTTGTGAAGAGCCGGGGTTGGGATAGGTTTCTTTTGAGCAGCCATGATGAGGAGCTACTGGACGAAATAAAGGTGACGAATAAAGGAAGGGGGAATAGAAGGTGTAAAAGGGAATAGTAGCAAAACCCGGGGAAACCTTAAAAGCTAGGGGGGTATGTGCCGGGGTGTGGGGAGGGAAGGTCTGGGAGCTCTAGCCGCTAGTGATACCCGAGTAGGTGGCAGCAGAAGGAAAGGGCTACGGCGGGGGAAATAGAAAAGTAGGCAAACCTCTCTCGTCTCGTTATACTTACTGGTGATTGTAGGAATGAGGGGGAAGATGGGAAAGGGGATGGGGATGAAGAGGAGGGAGACACGCAGCAATATAGCTCCGAGACCAAGAGAGGCTCAAAGCGGGTTGGTTGACGGGGGTGCCTCCGCTGCCGCACACAAGAAAATAAGGGCAAGCCTCTTCTGTGTGAGTGAAACGGCGCGTTGAAGGTCAACAGAACAGCACCCTTTATTTTATTTTGTTTTTTCCTCTTGGAAGTACTGACAGGCAACCAATGGTTGTTGCGCCGAGGTTCGCCAAGCCCCCATCACCCCCAAAACTCCAGCCCAGTTCCGGATGGCCATAGACATGGAAAGAGTGGGAGAGCCTCTCATTGACCCAAGAACCAAAACTGTTTGTGCATATGTGCAGTATGCCCACCGTATCGTCGAAAACCGGTATCGGTATTACCGCCAGCGCGAGTACTTGTGAGTCACGGTAACCCCCCCCCCCCCGCCAACTCACCTCAAGCTGCCTCGGCCTATCCACCAAAAACTCGAATAGAAGGAACATGTGCTAGGACGTTGGAGTTACCTCTCCCAGCAAGGCGCATCGTATATTCCTTTTATCTTGTCTCAACTGGGGGCTGAGTTTGCGGTGTTTTCCCCTCGCGTAGCTCAGAAAGGAAATTCCAACGTCCTGGCACATGTTTCTTCTATGATATTTGAGTTTTTACGGTACTCGAGTATGAATATCGTATCGCCACGATACGACTACCATCACCATCGTCGTCATCAACATCTACTCGAGTCATAGCACCCTTCAACCAGCCGGCCCGCCACCCCGATAACAAACCACAAAGAATGAAACCACATCGGAATTTCCCCTTCCCCCTCAGGCACTCTAATATGAAAAAGACTTGGTATGCGCAAGCCAAGCCAAGCCAAGCCAAAAAAAACCCCCACAATCACAATCACGGCCCCCTCAAGACTGTAACCTCGAAGTAATAGGCGGTCCCATTGGCAAGTAGGCGAAAGGGAAGTCACACGACGCCATGTCTGCTCAAACTGCTCTGGATAGGTAGAAAAATGCCAATGCTCACCCTGCCGTCACACAGCATACCGGTATGGTACATATGTATCGTGTACTCGAGTATTCTATCGCACTTCAGGCATCTGACCGACTGGGTCCGAGAAATGGAAAAAAATTATGGAATCGGATTTATGTTATAATAATATTATGCTGAACCGCTATGTTCAAAAAAAAAAGAAGGAACATGGGAGGGATATCGGAGATGGGGGTATGTAAAGGACAACGGGCAGGTAGACTATGTGATTGGTATATCTAGCGTTGTTGGCACTTGAAGTGCCTTGTGCCATGCCAATGTGCCTGGCACGGCACAACCATGTGCTAGAGTGTGGTGAGATTGGCCGATGGCACAACCTTGCACAATTCCATTGTCGTAGCCCTGTTTGTGCAATTGAGGAAGCAAATATTGGAGTTCTTCAGCCCAGTGAGAACTTGCAAGGATGCAAATGGGGGATATTCAATGTGAATTGGGCTTGTAGAGAGTTTCTCCTTTTCTTCTTCTTACAAAGTCATTTAATTGTACATATATTGCCTGGGCACTGCATTGTGCCGTGCCGGGCACATCGATTTGGAGGGTTGTGCCAACAACGCTAGGTATATCATAGTAAGTGCGGCACTCGTACCAGCGTCCCCGGCCGACTGCGCCAGTCCCCGCCCACTGGACGGACGGTGGCCAGCTTTCTTCGGACAGCGTTAATACCAAGCCTCCCAAGCTGTTTGTAGACAGGACACGATTTGCATAGCTTATGCACAGTTTTTTCCTCCCCCTTTTAACCTGTTGCAGTACGATTGTGTTATCCACCACCGGGGCGCATCGGCCAATTCTCGTCATCCCCAGTCGGCAAGCCTTTTAAATTATGTGTTCTTGACGACAAGACCTTTCCGATGCCGCAAGAAACCAGAACAATGAGGCCCCACGCTAAGTCGTCCAGAATTCCCCTCTTTGGATAAAGAGGGGATCACCCCGAAAATCACTGACTTTTAGCCCTCCGCTGAGACAAAGGGAGAAAAACATACCGTATCATAATGCCGGTAGACCCTACTAGGAGGGGAAGCTCCAACGTCTCGGCGCGAGGTTCAGTTGTTCCAGTATGATGCCATGGGAAAAAGCGAAACCCTTTGCATCGGGTCGCCTTGCCTTTTGTTCGTGGGAGAGGAGTGAAAAAGGGCGGAGATTGTGGAACTCAAGAGTTTTTCTTTTCATCGCACCGCAGACTAATATCTTGGAGCTCTGCAGTTGTATGGCACGGGCCATACCATGGCATAGCATAGTTGTCCTCGGTGTCAATGCTTGCAGACGGGCGGGCTGCGAGCGGGCATAACCCAGCTTATCGTTTCACCCCCCTCACCAAAAAAAAAAGAAAGGAAATAGTTTATCGTGCCTTTCTTTAAAAGATTTCTTCCACCCCCAGGCATTGGAACTCCGCTGGGCAATTGAAAAGGTCGCCTTACGCTAAGGCGGGTATCATACCTATTGATAAATGTACAAGTAAAGTGGCCGGAGACTTTTTTTTAAACCGCCGGGTACTCGAGTACAGTTACCCGTTTATCCAGTTTGCCCTGCAGACCCTCAGCACAAAAACACGTTCCCCTGCTGCACAGTACTCTGCACGTGTAAAAGTCGGAAAAAGAAGGGGGGGGGACAGCGCTTCACTATGCTACGGTACTCGAGTACCATAAGCGATACCAACTTATCAGAGGCCATCCCCCTAATAACAGCCAGGAGTACTAGTACCTTGTCATAACCAGTCGGAAGATGCCACTGAACACCTTCCTCCCACTTCTTCACGAAGTCCACGACACATACGAAGGTTTGCTTACCCCCCCGGCCTCCTCATGGGCACACGGAGACGGACAGTCTAGCTGACAAACAAACCCATCCCCGCCCGGCGGTCATTTTCACCCCTGCCCCCCCCAGAATCCATAACCCTCTTCGCCACCAAACCCCCGTCCCAAAACCTCGGCTTCCTAGATCCCAAATCCTCCTCTGTCGACATCACCGTCGGCGTGCGGGATTTAACAATCCAGCAGTCACCCACCCTGCTCTCATCCTCCCGTAGTAGTGGCGGCGGCGAGACAACCGGTGCCGGTACCGTACCACCTATCCGAATCCCTGCACAGCAGCATTAATTTATTGCAATCTACCTGCTAACTGGCCAAAAGTCCTCTGGAAGGTAACGCCCCTCTTTGCAGCCTACCTTTCGCACCCCGGGAACCCATTCTTTAGCCACGAGGTTTTAAGCTCGGGGTCCACGGTCCTGGAACTCGGCTGCGGGGTTGCGGGCGTGCTTGGGTTGACGCTTGGGAGCAGTGGTAGGGTTCGGGGATACTTTCTTAGCGATCAGGAGTATGTGTTGAAGCTGTTAGGGAGGAATTTGGAGGAGAACACACCGCCTCCTGCCGCTCCGCACAAAGGCCGAGAGAGGGCAAGGGGGAGCGCGATGGTTAGGACTCTCGCCCTAGATTGGGAAAAGGATCGGATCACTCGAGACCACCCGGTGCTTAAGGAAGGGGTGCCATTTGATGCGGTGATTGCTTGCGATTGTATATATAATGAGGCGTTGGTGGAAGGGTTTGTTGAGGCATTGGAGGAGGCTTGTCTGGAACTTTCGGCAGCCTCCTCTCCTTCCTCCCCGAGGGCAGCCAGGGGAAGGGGCGGGGGTAGCACACTCTCGGAGGAGGCAGGAGGAGAGGGAAAGGCAAAGCCAACATTGGCAATAATCGCCCAGGAGCTCCGATCCCCAGAAGTATTCGAGACTTGGCTCGAGAGATTTCATAAATCGTTTCATACATATCGCATTCCCGACTCACTGCTCACGCCTGAAATAAGCTCCACCTCCGGCTACTGCATACACGTCGGAATTCTTCGAGACTCGAGACAGATAGGCATGGTGGGCAGGGGAGACCAAAAAAGGCCTCTTTGTACATAAAGGAATCAAGGGGGGAAAACTAAACTACGACTACTACTACTACTACTACACTAATACTAATACTATGATACTACGATGCCAGTAATTACATCATCATCACCCTCCTCCTCTCGCTTTTCAGCTTCAACGGTGATACATTGTCGTTGTCATCACTTTCGTCCCCCGAATATCCGGCCAAGGGCGTCCCCTCTACTCCAGACATCAAGGATAGGCCCGGCAGCTGCTCTGGTGTCCCAGCAGATGGAGTGAACTTTGGCGATAGCGCAATCTTAGGCCGTGATTTGAATACTGAATTGTAATCCTCCGACATCAGCAGGTCCTCTTTCGGCGTCGTGGCTGAGGGACTCCGCATTGGCGTTGACAAGTTGCGATTATCAGGTGGACTAAGCGACGGGGGCCTGTTGGAGAAACGGTTACTCCCTGGTGATTGGGCAATATCTAGCATTTCGCTCTCATCTACATCAAATGATTCGTCAAGTGAAGAGGCCGGCGAGCCCATCCGAGGTAGTTCATAAGAATTGTGGTGTTGGTCACGCCTAGCCGGTGACGGCTTCTCTGGAGAATAGGTAGCTCCTGCAACTGTTGATACAATCTATGATTTGTCTGGTTAGCCTCGGAACAGGTTCCTTGTACTTTCCGGGTAATGCGGAGTAAACAAACTTGCTCAGCCAGAAGCTCATCGTCCCCAAATCCAAGAGAGAATCGGCCGATCGGTCCTTTAGGCATACTTGGCTTCGGTGAGACAGGGATAGTGTCGCGTTGGTGGGGCGCACGTGGGGTTAATGACACTACCGAGGCTTCTAAACTGCTGAGATGCTCATCTTCGTCTGAAGCGTCAGTGGAGCCTGTTTGATGCGGTTCGTATTCACGAACCCGTTGGGAAACTTTCATTGGCCGTTTTCGAGGGGGGCTGTATTCTTGTGCGGGTGATGAGGTGCCCTTGTAGTCGTACTCAAGGTAGTCGGAGTGGATCGACAAATCTTCAGGCTTGTAATTTTCCGGTTCGGGTGGCAGTTCTTCCCTCGCCTCAACAGGTACCGGTAGCCTTGTTTGCTCTTCCCCTTGGGCTCCCTTGTCCATACCAAGATCCATGGGCTCCGGTTCGCTGAGCGTCCTAAAACGGTATTCCGGTGCTTTATCAATTTCACGTCGCACTCTAGGGGCGCTGGTCGCTGCAAGGTCTTCACGTAATGATGCTAACAGTTCGGTGTCTAATAGGCTATTTAGTATACTGAAGGGATAACAACGGGGTGGGGGGGCGAACTTACACTCGTTTCTCTCACTTGTGAGGCAATCTCTTGTGATCTCTAGCTGGCCGCTACGTAGGAGCTAGGATCGCGTTAGCGATGGAAACTTGGTTATTGGGGTGCACTTTACCTGGTGCCGACCGAATGAAACCCTCAACGGTTTTTCGGCCTCCTTCTCACCTTCAGTCGAAGCAGCTTTTGGAGTCGATTGTGAATAAACATGAGGGGTAGTCTCTAGGTGGTCCCGTCGCAGCTGCCGAAGCTCCCCCAACTTCCTTTTTTGATCTTGGACCTGTTGTTCTAGCGCCTTCAAGCTGATCTCCCCATTCCTCGCACCCCCTGGCCCACCCTTGAAGTGGTGATGCTTCGCTAGTGCCTTCTCAAATGGTAGCTCGAAAAACTGTTCCCGAGTGAACTCAGGGTCACCCTGGAGTAATATATCAAGCCACCGTTGATCGCCAAGCCAATTGTTTCTCCATTTTCTCAGTACATCCTCTTCATATCCTCGAGGAAGCGACTTCTGTGTGTCTTCTGTACTAGATCGCGTAAGGGATTGAGAGAGTGCTGAAATTTCTGTTTCTTTGGTATCTAGGAAGGCAGAAAAGGATGCCCATTGAGCTTTGGAAAGACGGCGGGCGTGGAGAAGCTGGCTCAGCGACGCTTGATGAGCGAGTATTAAGATCTTCAGGTCTCGTGGCGCGGGTGAGGAGGTCTGGTTATAGGCTGTAACACGCCCATCACATGTTAACAATTTGAGTTTTTGAGGGGCCATCAGTCCCGCCACGCACCATATGTTCCCTGAACGACATCTTTGAAAAATCCGTTTTCAATGCGATCCCTCAACACCGTTGTAGACAATGCCAACAGCAACTCTTCGTAGCGTTCTCCGGAGCAATCATCCAGTAAAGTCTTCCTGACCAGGATATTACCTAACTGACCAGCCCTCTTGAGGTCAGTGAGCCATTTAAACACCACATTCCGAAATTCCCTCGATTGGGCGGGTTCGTAAATCGGCCAACAACCCTCAAGTCTCTAATTTAGCCTCCGGAATTAGTCTCTCAATACCAAACTCTCTTAAAACTGCCTTCCGTCAACCGGTCTGTTGTGGGGGAAGAATGCTGATAGGCAACATACAATTGCACATTCCTCAGGGTCAAAGGAAGAAAAGAGGTGGTAAATAATGTGCTCAAAAGCTTTCCCTTTGTTCTTTAGCGAAGTAAAAACGTCAGGGGTGACAAGAAATGAATCTTCAGCTTCTCCATCATAGTCAAGCAGTCGTAGGTTTGTAAGGAGTAGGGAGACGGCGGGTGAGGACTTCATGGGCTTGCTAGGGAGAAGGAAGCTCTGAACGCCAGTTTTCTTTTTTGTTGTGCGGGTGTATGTGACGGGAGTGCACGTTTGCTGAGGTCAGGCGGGGAGCGGAAGGCGGGTGAGGGATAATGGTTGTGGCAGCTGCTGTTTTGATAACGGCGACGGGAATCGCTGTAGGGGGTGAGAGCGAAAAGGTATAGTATGTGAGTTGTGCCTGGTGTTTGAGTTTGTTAGCCGAAGAAAGAGCCAAACCCCGAACATCTTGCTGGAAACAGGAAAGTGGTTGCTGCCAAGCCTTTTTTTCTAGCGGTGAACCCGGGCTACTGACCTAAACTTCTATGATGCCTGGGCTTGAGCCTCCCCCAGGTAGCCATGAACTGTTGACTAAAAGCCAGCTCTAGTCCTGGAATCCTCCTCCTCCTCGAGTATCCTACAACACGTCACTTGATTCCTCAAAAACGCTTTATATATACTCCCGTCAAATTTGCTACTCCCTGTTGATTTCCCCAGAATCCCCCCCCAAATTCTCCCTCGTGGCTTCATACTTTATTCGCCGTATCGGCACTCTCATTAGACAGGTAACAATGTCTAGAACTCCACGTAGGTGTTACTCCTGTCTTTGTTTTATTGCTAAATGCTAACGCTCTCCTTGAGCTCAAGCTGTCAGTTCGAACACCAATAATTTCATTCAGAACTGGTCACTGGATGCAGGTAATGCTCGTCAAGCACTCTCTTCCCCCTGGGGATGGCATTCGTTGACATCACCGCTCATTGTAGTCCTGAAATCGATCCCTGCTACCACCGCCACTTCACCCAGTTCACCTTTAGCATTTCTTCATATCATTGAAAGGTTGAAGACTACACCAAGAGAAGGGTGGCGTAGGCATGGAATTGAGCATGGAGGTACTTAGAAAAACTCTCTTCTCACGCCACTTCTGCTGAATAGCAGCCCTTGCGGTCACCCCACTCCTTATGACGGACGGTCTAAATTTCTGACGTATCTTATCGAACTGCAGAGTCGATAAGTGACCACATGTACCGAATGAGTGTTATCACCATGCTTTGCCCTCCTGAGCACAAAGTTGACAAAGACCGCTGCATAAAGTTGGCTATTATTCACGATATGGCTGAGGCTTTGGCTGGAGATATTACGCCACCGGATAATATCCAGAAAGGTAGGTGGCTCCTTCCTTGGGGTACTAAGGGAGTTAAAACTGATGTATCCAGCCGAAAAACACCGACGAGAGCTCGAATCCATGCAGTACATAGTTAATACACTTCTGAAGCCGATCTCGGAGGCTATAGCAAAAGATTTCATGGACCTGTGGATGGAATACGAGACCGGAACAACACCAGAGGCCATTTTTGTTAAAGATAGTGAGCCTCTCCACCACAGTTTTAAAACGGCCACTGATATCAATTCGTGACTCCTAGTTGACCGATTTGAGCTCATCTGCCAAACCATCGAGTATGAGAAAAAGCACAGCGCTGAGAAAGATCTCAAGGAATTCTTGCATGTTAGGACAGGGATCAAAAATGATTTTGTTAAGAAATGGGTTGAGGACGCCTTGAGGGAGAGAGAGGCTTTCTGGAGGGATGCCGGAATCGAAAGTATCGTTCCGTGAGGACTAGGAAAACGGGCGCTATAGAGGTTGAAAATCCCCGTATGATACCTCTTCGCAAGGGCAGGTCTTTAGCCACTTTCTCTTTTTTTAATTTTTACCTTCTGGGCTGTAGAGGACGGTGATACCTTGTCCAGTCTTTCGTTGTCTTCTATTCTACTAGGTTTGTTTCCTTACGGGCGGGGCATTGGGAGGATTCTCCTATGTTCATCATTTGAGTTTCTTTGCGAATACCTCATTTCGATAGATGCATTTCCTCTCAGCAAGCTCTAAGATTTCCATTTTCTTCGGATCGTTCAATCAGATTCTTAGAATTTGTTATTTTGAACTACTGCTTAGATCATATATCTTGGTGGTCTTAGACGTGTAACGGGGCTGTGACTACTTAACGATAGTATCTCTTCTCAATAAAAACGGGTTAACTACAAGTATCTTAAAAACCAATATCTAGTAACTATGGGCTGACTAGGCTTGATCATTGTGTATCACTCGAGAGGGTCTCTTTTCACTCAGCCCTCCCTTATATCGTACCTGGCTTTTATACCGGGGGACGGTATACCCAGGTACGATACCGGAGCCATAAGCAGTCATAAATTTTATTCGAAAGGATGTTGAGAGCAGGGCCGTGGGAGATGTTCTTGGGGCATGGCACGTCTAGACCAAATTAGGAAGCCTTGGGGGCGATGAAGGGTTCTTATCGATAAGAAACGATCCAGCCAATCATCCGAAACCAGCTAACCTGCAATCAACCCCAACCACAGAATATTTTCTCGACAAAGTCGACAAACTCTTATCCATCGACCGCTCAATTGCGAAATTCTCCCAAGCGGCTTCGTTCCTGGGTTCTTTCTATAAACTCGATGCCGAATTCCGTTGCACAATCATACATTACCTTCCCAACTGGCCATGACGATTTGGTTCATGATGTCGCGTACGGTTTGTTTTGAGTTATCTTTTCTCCCCTGTTTTTCTAGAGAAATTACTGCTAATATCGAGGCAGATTACTACGGAAGGCGAATGGCCACAGTTTCTTCAGATCAAAGATTGAAGGTTTTTGATTTAAGCGATGAGGGAGATTGGGTTCTCAGCGAATCCATCCGGGCTCACGAGGCCAGCATCACAAGGGTGGGTCACCCTTTTCTCGTAATTGAACGGCGTTTGTGGGCACGGCTGCTATTGCATATCGCCAAAATTCGGCTTTCCCCGTTCAGACCTTGGCGTCATGCAATGGTCGTGCTTACAAGGTCGTTCGCTCCGAGTACGCTCGGAAGCGACTATAATAATGCTTATGGTAGTGTAATAGGTTATCTGGGGACCTCCTGAGCACGGCCAAATAATTGCAACATGTTCCCACGACCGAATGGTGAGGATATGGGAGGAGCAGGAGATGGGTGAATTTCACTCGATGCACCTCCGTCTTTCGCAGTACTAACCTAAATAGAACCCAAAGGGTCTACACTCCGCTGGAAACGCCAATTTCAAATGACATCCGAGAAGCGCACAGCAATCTACGACATATCCTTTCCGCCGGCCACGGCGAGCACCGCATCAGGTACCTCGACGGGCCTCAAGATAGCATTCATATCAACCGACGGGATAATCCACATCTACGAATGTCGAGAACCCCAAGACTTAACACACTGGATAGCAGTGGACGTTATAGACACACTCACCGTACCGCCAACCAAAGAGGTAGAAGTCTCCTTCTGCATAGATTTCTGTCCTTCTCGCTGGAGCGGCGAGCAGCTTGTTGTTGGCGCGATGGACAAAGTCCAAGTATACCGGGTAGGCCGTGACACGGTCAAACTCCGACCAGTGGAAGAATTGAAGGGACATAGAGGCCTAGTCAGGGACGTAAGTTGGGCAGCAGGAATGGGCAGGAGCTATCACCTCATAGCAACAGGCTGTAAGGACGGCCATGTCCGTATATTCAAACTCACTGCCGCATCCGGCCACCCCAGTCCTCTGAGAAGCAAGTACTCCGCCAACTCATCCAACCGCCGCCAACAGCGCATGGGCACCCTTGGCGCTGGCCTAACCGGCGCAGACGAAATCCCCACACCAAACGGCGATGACGAGACCAACAACAACGACGTAGGTGAAGGTTTGTCAGTAGAGCTCATCGGGGACTTCGACGACCACCATAGCGATGTATGGAGAGTCTCTTGGAATGCTACGGGAACGGTCCTATCCAGCGCTGGTGACGACGGCACCATTCGCCTTTGGAAAGCGGCGTTTTCGGGGGAGTTTCAATGTCTTTCTGTTATTGCATCACAAAAATCTGGGTATGCGTTTACTGAAGTCTTTTGAATTCCTTATTTTTATCTTTTTTCTAGCTTTGGCTTTTGTGCTCTTAATTTAGTTTATTTATACAAGCGAGGTTGGGGGGTGTGGTTTGACTAACGGGTTTATTCATCTTTTTTATGATTATTAGGCGTATGTATGATGATGCGACTGAGGAAGACTGAGAGAGAGGGGAGGGAGGGAGGTGAGGGATGTTTATTCGAACGTGGTTTATGTTTCTGCCATTATTTTTGATTTTTTTCACAGGAGATCCTGTTTCCGAGGCTTTCGTCACTGCGTCATTTTATTTTTCTGCGAGATTGCTCTGCCTAGGGGTTTGCGTCTCGGTTTTAACTGAAAAGGACGGGGTTTTGAATCCCGCAAAAACTCTTGCGATTCGCTATCTGCTTTAGCCCAAGATGGGTTCGGTTTGACAGGTTAACAGAATTGCGCGCACCAGTTGATAAGCGACTAGTGCCGAGAGGCGATAACCTGGATTGGGGGGAAGCATGTCAGAGGGTTTCTTCTATGAATTCGAAGGTAAACACTGTTCGGAGAGCTTTCTGGGTTCTTGGCCTCTCACATCTAGACCACTTGATAGAGGTACTGTAAGGGCTAACTCCCAACTAGCCACTGGGGAAAAGCTGAGCCGGGAGCAAAACAACCCCATGTAGCTAAAATTCGCTATCAGACATTCTTTTTTTCTTTTACCTTACCCAGAGACCACACAATAGCTTTCAAGAGACCTACTAAGAGGTAATCGCACCAGAATACCCAAGTGTTGTAGGAGCCTGTAATTAGGGGGATACTAGTACTTGGCGGGAAATGAAAAGAAAAGAAAAACAGGGTCCGATGATGACACTCAGGACAAGGAAGGATTTGTACGAGTAATCAATGGAAGGAAGCAGCATGGCTTCACATTGGAGGCAACAGCTGATACGGGGGGGGTTTAAGAAGGGGGATGCAGAGCATATATTACCTGTACCACTAGTAATATGATTTCCACATTTAATACCACAATAGCCAAAACTGCATCTCATACAGATTTCAATCTCGGTAGGCATTTGGTTAGTAACCTACCACTAGTGTTAAAAACTAAAAAAATAAAAATAGTACACAAACCTTGACTAACTTGATGCAAATCCCTTCTTAGCTTATGCTTGTTAAGGCGCTAAAGATGGTTCAGATATTGTTTTTGTTACTACTGTAAGTATAGAGGGCATAGCACGTTTTTACATGCAAACAGCAGTTCGCCAAAAGCACAAATTTATACCTGTAATTACTAGAGGGCGTGGAAATAAGGTTTACTTAGGTGTTGGTGGAAAATTGCCAAAATTTAATGGTTATGGTGGGAAGATTCAAAGATGTGCTGGTATAATAATATGAGGATATTCCTACAGTAACTGTTGTGGACTGCTCTTCTTTCCCCGCGACTGAGAGTTGACCACAGGCTTTTTAACGGAGGGGTTGATGGACTAGCGCGGTTGGGAGGAGGTCGAGGTTAGGTTGATGATCAGGAATATGAGGGCGGATTATGATAGAGCCCTCCCATGGTTAAATTAGTACGATACTCGGGACTTCTAAGAACAATACTGTGCAGTTAGGTTAGGAATGCTTGGTATGGGGCTCTACTTTGATTCTCTTTTGTAGGCCAATGTTCATAATTTGATATTCCAGGATATCATGCAATACAGGATAAAGTGTTCACGGCCAGGCTGTGGAATGCCCACACACACACACACTTATATAATGGTTTGTGGAACTGTATGAAAAAGGGAATTACGCTCTTTTCTTGGACAATAGTGTTTTGCCTCAGCGATAGGACATCTTCTCACCCGACATTGTCTGAACCTATAGCTGGAATACTTCGGGGGATAGTTTAGGTTTTATCTAGTGAATCTGGAGGTCTGCAGTATATCTCTTACGAAATGTCAAAACCGGGGATGTCATGACTCCAAAGGCTTTCTCTTGGCATCGTATCATATCCTACTATCTTAACCATGATATAGTAATTCCCGCACAAAGGGATAGACATAATGAGGCAGTTTCCATTCAACCTACTTTCAACTTGTACAGGAAATCTTAAAACCAATCACCAGAGGGAAGAGCGAAACAGAAAAATAGAAAGAGGGGTATACCAGAATCAATCATACAGTGCGGCCAGTCACTCAGTCCGACGCAGTCTTGTCACAGCTTCTCCCCACTCTCCACAAGTTCAACTGCAGCCGCAGCAATAGCCGGCTTCCCGGTCTCAACAACGCCAGTCTGGAAAATGACCTTATTGCCCTCCTTCCACATCTCCGTCCTGAGCGTTTGCCCTGGAAGAACAACGCCTGCGAAGCGGACCTTGATGTTTTTGAAGGCTCCAAACGTCTGGTAGATGTGCTTTCCAGCGATGCCCATGAAGCAGAGTCCATGAAGGATGGGGACCTTGAAGCCGCCGACTTTGGAGAATTCGGGGTCAACATGGAGGGGGTTTCGGTCTCCACTGAGTCGGTAAAGGACGGCTTGGTTTTCGGTGGTCTTCTCTTCGACTACTGCGTCGGGCTTCCGCGCTGGGGGCTTGTTGGGGGCGGTGGCAGCTCCGCGGTCTGCGGCCTTGGTTGGGCCACCGAAGTTTCCGGAGCCACGGATGAAGACGGTGAACTCGTTAACAAACATGAGGTCGCCGGTGGAGTCCCTAGTCTCGGTCCGAGTAACGACAACAGCTGCTGTTCCCTTGTCAACAACCTCAAGGAGGATGGGATGGGAAGTCAATGTCCCAGAAGTTGGGATTGGGTATTTCTTAATTTCGAGGAATTGCTCGCCATGGAGGAGCATCATGGGGTTGAACTTAGGAACAATCTCGTCATAAGAGAACGGGGTCTCGGCTCCAAAGGATGGGATGACACCTGATTAACCGGTTGGTATGGCTGAGATCTTAATAGGAACAAGTAGAGAGGCTTACCGAACGTTGGTAGAACCTCAAAGTTCTCATCACCTTCAAATACCCATTTCAAATCTGTCTTTTTTGCTCCGATTCCAAGGTTGTAAAGGATAACCTCTTTGTCATTGACTTCGAAGAGAGTTCCCTGAGCCCTAGCCTTCTTGGCCTTCTCAATATTGTCGAGGAACTCCTGGTTGACAACACGCATCTTTGGCCCGGCCTTACGATTTTGCATGTTTTGCATGACCTTCTTGAGGCCATCTTGGGGGCTCTCGGGGTGATCCGCACGACTATCGTCGAAGTTGATGATAGCTCCCCAGGATGCACGAACTGCCTCGGGTGTAAGAGGACTATCCACAGGGAACCTTTTAAGATTAGAGGTTAGCGCGGGGTTCGAAGGACAAGCCGAGGTTGTCAAATATATACCCATATCCACCAGAACGCTGCCAGCGAGTCTTCCCGAACCAACCTGAACCAGTCTCGTAAAGGCCACCAGTGGCTGGCTCGGGGGCTTTGTCAGAAGACAGCAGCGCGACCAATGGTGCTATGTAGTCAGGCTTGAATGCTTGAAGAATTTCCTGCGCAAATTATTAGAATATATTTGTAGTTCTCGGGCTTTTCCTCAAATGCACATGCCTCAGGGAAAACAGTAGCAGTCATAGCAGTGCCGGCATTTGGCGCAATTGTGTTGACCAAGATGTTGTATTTAGCACCTTCTCTTGCCAATGACCTGGAGAAGCCAAGAATGGCGAGTTTGGCAGTAGAATAATTTGCTTGGCCGAAGTTACCGTAGATTCCACTGGAAGAGGTAGTGTTAACGATACGTCCATACTTCTGTTTAAGGAATATCGGCCAAGCAGCTTTAGTGACTTTGTAAGTTCCATTAAGATGGACGGCCATCACTTGATCCCATTGCTCGTCGGTCATGGAAGCGAACGATCTATCGCGAAGGATGCCGGCATTGTTGATGACAACATGGACAGTGCCAAAAGCCTTGACGGCAGTTTCGATGACAGCTTCCCCATCCTCAACCGAGTGCTTGGAGCCCGCAGCTTTTCCGCCAGCCTTTCGGATCTCGTTAACAGTAGGATCGGGATTCATTACATCGTTAACGACAACGGATGCTCCCAGCTTAGCAAATAGTAGAGCATATGCCCGGCCAAGACTGAATTGAAAATTAGATGGACTTAGAACAAAAGGCGCTTGGATGGCATAGCTTACCCAGCACCAGCGCCCGTGATGACGACTACCTTATCTTTGAAGCTAACTTCTTCGCCCTGCTCATTCGGTCCAAGCTCACTAGCCAGTTCCAATAATTCCATGTAATTTGCAGGGCCGCTAGGATGCTCGCAGGTTGAGAAGTCATTTACATCGTTCCATTTCCTCAAGAGCGCACTAGGAGTCAAGGAACTATCCGTCTTCAATAAAGCGCCCTTCGATCTCTCCCACTGTAGCTTGGCAATATGACCCCCGCCGACTTCAAAGATGCTTCCGCTCTCTTCGTCGTTCGACTCATGAACAAGGACGGCGACCAAGGGAACAACCCACTCAGGCTTCAATGCCTCAAGTGCTTCTGGAGGCATGACTGTCTCCGTCATTCTTGAAGCGGCAATCGGAGCAATGGCATTGCACAAAATGTTATATTTTGCACCCTCTCTCGCCAGGGTTTCCGAGAAACCAACCATAGCAAGTTTGGCAGCTATCGGGGAGTGGAGTTAGCATATTGATCCTAAGAATTTTGCGAAGAAAAGTATTAGGAGAGTGGTTCTCACCAGCGTAATTTGCCTGACCAAAGCTTCCAAACAGACCAGCAGCCGAGGTAGTATTAATTATTCTACCATACCTTTGTTCCCTGAAAATGGGCCAAGCTGCTCTTGCGCACTAAATGGGAAATAACAAGTATGTTGGTCAGAAAGATGCATTAAGTATGGCGAATGAGATTGAGATACCTTGTATGATCCCTTCACATGCACCTTCATGATGAGGTTCCAATCATCATCCTTCATGTTTCGGAAGGCGATATCTCTGAGAATTCCGGCATTATTGATTAAGATATGGACAGTTCCGAACGCCCGAACGGCAGTTTCAATAATCTTCTCTCCGAACTCCACAGAATCGTAGTTGGCAACGGCCTTTCCTCCAGCCTTCTTTATTTCATCAACAACGACATCTGCCGCCTAGGAGTGGAGAAAGAACCCACAGTTAGCCTTACAATGCCCAAGTAAACAAGCAGGTCAGAGTAGAGCGTAATACTTTTGTCGAGTTACCCTCTCCCTTGAATGATCCACCCAAGTCGTTTACAACGACACTCGCACCTCGAGAGCCAAAGAAGAGGGCATATGCCCTCCCAAGCCCTCCTCCGGCACCAGTTACAACGACGACCTTTCCGTCAAAGCGTAGGTCCTTTGCTGAAGTGTTGCCGTTCATGTTGTGTGTTTGTGTGCAGCGTTCGCAAGGATTAAGAAAGTGCAGGATGGTGGGTTTGGGGGAAGAGTAGCGGTAAGGCAGAATATAGAAACAAGCAAGTGTAGAAGCGGAGGAGGGTAGGGTGCACTGAGAGGAGGAGGAGGAGGGGGGGGGGGGGAGATCTCTGAAGATGGTGACCCGGGTTGAGAAAAAGCGTTTGGATTTACATGTGAGAGAAGGGAGCCAGTAGGATTAGGGTTTACCAACGGCTAAAGCTCGGATATTGGGGAAAGTTCGGGGAAGTCAGAATCAGGAGTGACGCATGACCTTTGGAGAAGCTGGTCACCGCGGCTTCTAGCCTAGGCCGCAACCACCGGTCAGCATATCCGAAGGCTGGGAAAAAGCCGAGGCTGTTGCTCTCTCCCAAGCTGCCCCTGGCCTCAAGCCAAGCCAGCCGGAACCAGAGGGCAAACAAACCAGGATCAACGGCCGATTCCAACTCCTAGTTCCCTTCACTCCATTCTCGGCAAAGGCAAGTGAGGCGCGAAAGAAAAAGTGTTCCTACATATATTTCACCAGATGTCATACTGTAAAAGTAGCGGACGGTACACTATTTCGGTCAAACTCTACAGAATCAACCTATTAAAGACGTTCCGGGCATTGAGAATTCTGTTAGGCTTTCAGAGTTAGTGCATTCAACCTGAGGAGAGTTTGGCTCAGGGGATGCGCCGAGTGGTTTCCATCTCACTCGGCTCTTCTTCCAACCCTTCCATCGCCTTGTCCAACCGCCCCTCCACCCTGATCATTTCCATGGCACCAAGCATCTTGTCAATTTGGTGTTTTTATTTTTTGTAGACTCCAAAAGGTATGAGGTGGCTCCGCTGTGTCTGGAGGGTCAGAACGGTATCATAATATTATTATAAGGTATCATAGTTGGGAGGAATGTTGGACGCGGTTGTCTAACTAATTTCCCGACCTTTTTCATCATCGCATTTGCTTCTACCTGACCGACTATGAGCGATGCGAAACGGGAGGGAACCAGTTATTATTTAGTGGGATACAGGTTTTTCCGGTAACAATTCCCCGGGTCCCTTATATAAGCAAAACCGGTTTTGAGTGCCCCATGCCGCGCCACATAGACTAGTGAGCCGCCCTCGCTTGGTGAAGGTGCCATGCCAGTTGGACCATTGGTTACTACACTCCCAGCCACATTGTGCTGGACACCTGGAACCGGCCTGATTTGTTCTGGGTATGATACTTGTGCATCTGTACCGGTACTTGTGCATTGCAAAAGTTTCCGGAAATGTGGAGACTAGGTTTGGCACTTTTTATCAGACGGCCGCACCTGAACTATCACCAACAAAGTCCACATTTCCGGGGACCTTTGCAATGCGCAAGTAGACAAAGTTTATATCTCTTGCTTAATGCTCGCTTACCGGTAATTAAGGAGAAAAGAATGGAGTCGATAGGATTGAGAAAGAGGGAATTCTGAGGCTGTTCTGCGCGTAGCTTCCCTTAGGCATTACACTATCGTATTATATTTCCCCAGGAGGGTTTGTAGTTAATCTTGACTGTTGAACCAGTTGCTTAGACTAGAGGGGCAGATCTCGAGTGCCATGCACCACAGCACCTTAATCAACAACCAGCCTCGGCAAAGAAAAAAGACCATTCCACTCCATAGAACACGATATTATACAATTCCCAGAAGTAGTCTCGTCAATTCCTCTCCCCATCCATGTCTTCCACCGTAATCATCCAGGATAAAACTCCTATATTGGCTACTTTCCTTCTTCCTCTCCTCAATGCTCATGCTTCCGCCAATCCAACCGCCCGTTCCCCGCCCTTTTTCCTTGGTATTTCGGGTCCGCAGGGGTCTGGAAAATCTACCCTTGTAACCACTCTTGCTGCTACGCTTCGGACCTACCCACATTCATTGAACGTAGTTGTTTTCTCCGTCGATGATTTATATCTTACACACGCGGACCAAGTTGCCCTGCGAGAGCTCTATCCAGACAACAAACTAGTTCGGCATCGAGGCGAGCCTGGCACTCATGACCTAGAATTAGCCAAAGGAATTTTTCGATCCCTTCGTGATCAACGGGAAACCCAGATTCCCTCCTATGATAAGTCTGCATTCGGGGGCCAAGGTGATAGGGCAGACGAGATCTCCTGGCAAAAGGTCGATGGCCCCTACGATCTCATCATCTTTGAAGGTTGGTGTGTAGGCTTCCGGCCTCTCCCAGACGATGTGATAAGGGAAGCATGGAACGAATCCAGGGCTTCTGGAAACGGCACACTGGGGAAACACTCGCTTGAGCACCTTTTGTTTATCAACACCAAGTTAAAGGATTATGACGCGATAACTGAGTAAGACCTACCCATCCGTAAGGGCTGTGAGGGAGCATACTGATTGTGGGTTTAGTTTGCTAGATGCTATAATCCATATGTGGGTTCTTTCATCCTGTCGTGCAATTGAGATCCTTGTGAAGCATCAATTCTAATTAAATCGAAGTGATGCCGAAGATATATCTTTTGTTTACGACTGGCGTATCCAACAAGAGAATGGTCTAATTTCCTCTCGCGGTTCCGGAATGACAGACGATCAGGTAGTCGAGTTTGTAAATGGCTGTATGAAGTGCCCCCCTGGTCCATCCTACTCTGTTAACTCTTGGGGATAGACATGCCTGCGTACGAACTTTACACCGATAGCTTACGACAAGGCTCTTTCAACGTTGAGGGCAAACAGTTAAGAGTGGTAATTGGGAAGGACAGAAATATCTCTAGAGTGGTGAATCTTTAGGCCCATTCGTTTAGCTCTGGGACGCAAGGTGGCTATAATAAACGCAAAAGCTTTCGCTTGGAAAGTCCCTCCTTCAACAAAACCCGTAGATAAACTGGATAGTGGAATACCTCCTAAATTTACCTGTGGATCTTGAAAGCATTTGGTTGTTACTAGGGACAAGTGCGGAATTCCACCAAGCTGTGAGCGAGATGTAGCGATTGCTCAGGCCAAGAGCGAGAATCTCCTCAAGATGAGATTTGCTGATAGCTAGGTCAGAATATGTTTTCCTGCCAAAAAAGAACCTTCCAATTCCCACAAATTATCTCGTCTCCATCCAGTAGGATGGACACACGGGTTAGAGTGGCTTCAAAGATAGAACTCTTAATGCGAGAATCAGATTTCTTGAAGCACTTATGGAACTTTCTTGGCAAGGGGTGGGGTGCCCAGGAGGATAGCACCACTATTTTTGATTATGGCTCAGTTGTGGAAATTGGTGGATGGCTCTCAAATATCAAAGCCTTATTGTACTCGAGTAGAGATTATAGGGTTTGCCTGGAGCATGACCACTCAATCTGGATCGTGGATTGCTCGCTATTAAAGCTGGCTGCTACACTCGGGTATGAAGGTTAGTGATGGAATAGGGAGGGATTTGAGGTCTTCGTGCTCGTGACCCTCAGAGGGGGAGGAATTATATAATTTGGTAGGTAAAATTATAATGCTACAAGTATCAGGCAACAAGTATCCCAATACCGGGGTCATCCTAGTCAAGGGGTAGAGGGCCAAGATGTCTGTGCATATCCCTATATATTAGCAAGTAGGAGGGTCTAGAAAGCGCGAAGAAGGAAGTATTCTCATCAATTACTTGCAATTATGGATGAAAATAAGAGCTCATTATTTTCTTCAGCCAGATATTCTATCATACATGAACAAAAAGTCAGTTAATAAAATACACTCTAGCAGAATTGTGACGAATAATAGGAAATGTTGGGCTGGATAGAGGTTCTATACCTCATCTAAGAAGAGATGATTTGTTTAAACCCTTTAGAGGAAGGTAGGCTAAACATATTGGCAGACTGCGGGGGAGGCAGATCTCAGTCTAGGCTTGGTATATACTATATGTCACTCAACAGCAATGTCTAAAAACAAAAGAAGTTCATCCCTTTTTAAGAGACACGCCAACTTGAAAGGGTAACATTACCAAAAAAAGCATTTTTGTCCGGACCTATAGAGCCTGCTTCTGGATGAATCATGTCTGCATCAGCAAAAAAAATTAGTTTGCGTTATTTGCATTTCAGCGCACCCTGCATCTTCTGGCTGCGTTCTGTGGGACAATTTTTTTGAAGTTATGTAATCAAAAAACCCGTTTCATTTTAAGATTAATCTAA
>Ga0307509_10003585_pt1 | contig 23343 bp, 17 predicted proteins | sample 10_EM_MG_FD_202245 | JGI IMG/M metagenome (GOLD analysis project Ga0307509, IMG submission 202245) | Populus trichocarpa ectomycorrhiza microbial communities from riparian zone in the Pacific Northwest, United States - 10_EM | ecosystem: Host-associated > Plants > Roots > Unclassified | place... | reverse complement strand
CAGTACCGCACTCCTCGAGGTTACATTCGTACAGCTCTTTCTGTAAGTGATTTGCGTCGTAGCCAACTACAGTCTCGTAGTTGCTCTGGACGTCTTTCCAAATCTTCCCTGGTGTTATCCATACTTCATTGTAGTAGGAAACAGCGATGGCGTCTGTCATACCCAGGCGAAGAGTTCCAACAGCCTTCTGAATCCTCCTCCTCTGCGCTTGGTATCGGTCCAAGGCAGTCTGGTACTCTCTAGGCAGAACGAGAATGGTGGAGTCAGGCCGCTTCACAATCTCTTCATCACCAATCGAATCCCACAGTCTCTCCCGTTGGAGGACATCTGTCATTCGCATGGACCACATGCGATAATTCGTTCCATCAAGCTTCGGAAAGCCTGATCCCATCAGAGATACTGAACCTTCTTGTTCGGTCATCTTGTATTCCGCGAAAAACAGCGTCCGTTGACTAGGTACGTGTGATAGACTCGCCGGCAATACACCGCTTCGTTGGGTAGATGGATGGATGGATGGATGGATTTGTTTGATCGTCTTCCGTGAAAATCTTTCTCCTCAACAGGCAGAAAAAATTTTCCTAGCTTTTTCCGGACTTGTTAGGCCGGGCTCATAACCTGATAGCGACACTCTGATGGCAGCTCACTCACAACCCAATGATAACTGGGGTAGCGTAGGTAACGGCGCGAAGCACGGAGAAAAGCACGTAGGTGGTGGTTCCAGTATGTGATGATAACGATGTGGATGTTCGATGTAAGATACAGGAAGCTCTCTACTGGTAGCTCAGACTAAATACAGAAGAGAGCGCACAAACACACAAAACAGGAAAAACCCACACAATGGGAAAAACCCCCAAGTGGCAGTCACGACCCTAAACCGGTTGTACCCCAAACTAACTATCATACCCTAACAACTATGGGATTCCAGCTATCACTTCCTGTTAGCTCCTATTGTACGTTCCTTCTTATTATGATAAGAAATACAAATCCTGCTGGTGGAACAGCCCACATGATACTTGGGCAGACCATTTGAGAGCTTTTAAGCCCCAAGCTTATTCTATACACATGATCGGGAAATCTTATACACTGTTTCGGGAAAAATATGAGGGAAAAACTTGAATGAACAGAGGAATTGAACATGGGACGTGGAAAATATGTTTTTCTAATTTATAACACACTACCCCACAAATTGAGTCACTAGGATGCAACAAGCTTAGTACAGGGTTAGAAATTATCATTTATTCATCATAGCAGTCGTTGGGAGAGGATACGTGGAGGGAAATGGTTCAAAAAGGCCACAGACCGCTTAAATAGAAACAACAGAGAGGGCGAAAACGGTAACAACATTCTTCTGCACCAGGGTACAGGAATTGGCTGATTTTCTATTCTTTCTTTTTTTATTTTTGTGGGATCCTTTGCGAACTGCTACGAGCCTGCACCTATACGACCACGTTGTGAACATTCAACCCAAAACCAGGCACAAATTGTCGGCTTAGTCGTTTGCGACACCGCTAATAGTTCACCTCGCTCTTCCTTTGAGGAGCGCCCTATCGGTACTTGCGTCGGTCCCTGGGTGGATACTTGCTTTTTATAACTGTGAAGATGTCCTTGGGGTTAGTGGACGCCACTCCCCCCATGAGATCCCGCCTTACACCGCTTGCCTGGGCTGGCGAGGGTGAACATGAAGCAGTCGTTAAGATGCTGCTTGAGCGAGACGATTTCAACCCCAACATCGCTGATTGGCACGGCCGGACACCACTCTTCAGCCCTCACGGGGAACGAGAGAGTCCTGAAGCTGCTTCTGGAGCGAGCAGATATCAACCCCTATACTGCGAATGATGATGGTGAAACCCCGGTCGCTGTAGCCATCTGGATGGGGCATGAAGGAGTCGTAAAGATGCTATTGGAATGAGGGGATGTCAATCCAAATATTTTGTATCCTCTTGGAGAAACACTGCTTCTATTTGCTATCACGACTAACCGAGAGGCAATGGTGAAGATACTGCTAGAACGGAATGATACCAATCCAAATCTTCTGGGCATTGGTGGTGCTTCACCACTGTGGAGAGCTTCCTAGGGTGGGCATGAGGGAGTGGTGAGGATGCTGCTGGAGCGCAAATATCTCAGCCCCGACATGGCAGATGAATATGGCCGAACACCGCTCCTCAAGGCTGCTCTGTGGGGATATGAAGGAATCGTGAAGGCACTGTTGGAACGAGAGGATGTTGATCCCAATGCTGGCGATGATTATGGAGAAACACCGCTCTTTGAGACAAAATCTCATGGCAAATAAGCAGCGGGTGTGATACTTGTATCACTTCACCCGCACTGGGGTATATTCGCAGTACGATAGTAATCAGGAGATGGTGTTCCACGTGCTCCCTGGTGTAGAGTTGGGCGGTGATAGCAATAGATAATAGTACTGTACATTTAATGATAAAATAGATACAGAAACCCAGAAATCTCATGAAAATTCATAACTCATGAATTCGTCCATTCGCTTGCTATTACTATACAAAACTACTGTGCCAAAGTCCCCAACCTCATCAATACCGGTGCCAAAATCAATTTCCCATTACCTGCCTCACTAGTACCCTTCCGACTCCCGGCGTCATCTGTGGACTCCGAACTGGCAACACTGCACTTCCTGGTAATCCTTTTTTCATGCTCCAACAACTCCCCAAATGTGCGCGCCTGCTCCGCCCCACTCCTCTCGAATATCTTCAGTCCCTTGCCAGAGCAGAGCCACATTGTTAGCAACACTACCCCCTGCGCTGACAATCCTACAAAGGCAATGACTGGCCACTTCTTCCGCACCATGACATCTAGTACCTCGTGTTGAACCACTTCCATAAAGGCGGGCCCCCGACGGGTCAGTGAGAAGTAGTTTGACCAGCATAAGCAGCTGTTGTAGTACCCTACGAAAGCGGATACCATGAAGCCGAGTTGCATTATCGTGAGGATCAGATCCTTCATGATGACCAGACGGAAGTGGTATTTCCCGGAGAATAATTTGCCAGTGAGTTTTGTGAAGAGTGCGCTTAGGAACCAGGTTACGCAGAAAACGAGTTGCGTCAGTGAACGACAGCCCAAGCCGTTGGGAGGGAGCATCCAACTCAGAAGAACAGCAGTCAAAGTAGCGAGAATCACAGGGACGCAGGATAAGAGTAAGAGGAACCAATTTGGCCTGTTCCAAGAGTGCGCTCGCCTGGTTTCTAGTGCACTTGGGCTGGGGAATTTCAGACTGGTATTATGACGGAAACTGTAGCTTCCGAAGAAGCTGAATGAACCTTCCAACTTTGTAGTGTCCTCGAGTACAAAGCCGCCCGAGAACGGAAGTCTAACGGTTGAGAGGTAGTCAACGTCAGCTGGGTCCGCGATCGTCCAGTCATCTCTTAGTTCGTCTTTGATTTCCCTTATCACCCGTCTTCCGACTCGCGTGCTGGCGAATCCACCAACACTGGCGCTCATCACCGCTGCTGGAATAAGCCAGGAGTATAGTATAGCAAATGCTATAGTATGGGCGGTGCGGTTTAGCGCCCCGGATTCAAGTGTTTTCAGAAATGCGCTGATGACACCGACGATATATCCGCCTACCGCTAGCCAGGTTCGTAGAGAATCGTCCACCCTCGAATCAGACAGTCTATGTGCAGCCTCCCTGCAAGCCGCAATAAAGTTTGTCCTCTTCTCGCCCTCCAATCGATCAAATAACCTTCTCATTTGAGGATATACGCCAACAGCACTGTAGTTCCATTCATCGAAGAGCACATTAACAGTAGCAATATCTCGAAGTGCTCTCCTCCGCTCATTCCCGTCCTCGTAGAGTTCCCCCTCCCTAATCGGCGGCGTGGAATTGACCCAGAGTGCGTGTATCCTTCGTGAAACCTCAAGTTTAACTAGCAGACTATGCACCGTGTGTATGGGGTCGCCGAATAAGTGGGTTGCGATGCAGAAGCTATTGAGTGGCCCTAGGGGTGGAAATTGAAAATTCCCAACTAACATGAAGACGGGCACCAGCCATAGGGCCATCCTTCTTATGATGTCTGCATGAGGATATCGAGTATACCCCGGGCCGCATATCGTAGGGCATTGACTAAGAAGTGTACGAGTGCGATTGTCAGGGGCTATGTTTCCGGAAGCGTCCGTTGGGAAATAGCGCCAGGGGCCAATGCTAGATAGTGTTATATTACAAATACGATCATTGAAGGAGCGCGGGGTCTGGCAATGGAAGCGATCGGGGGAGTTGAGTCCAGTTATTGTGCAAGTAGGACTGCTACTGGAGTGGACGAAGATCACCCAGGTCGAGAGGACGATTGATATATTGAGAAAGGCGTGATAGCGCAAGGACATTCCGAAACAAGACCAAGCTGTAGTGACTCTGAAATAAATTTATTCTGCCATCTGTCAGTGAAACTAAGGCTTCAACCGGATACCTTTTGGGATGCGTACTCACTAGAAACGGTGCGTGGAGTAGTGTCTGTATCTTGGTGATATTAGACAAGAACAGTAGATATTTATATTCTTATATCACCTTCTACTACGAACTCTACGTCGTGATTTTTGTGTTACCAGTATTACTGAGGAGTGTTACCGTTGCAACGGCAGTGGCAGTGAAGCACCATGCGCACCTCAACGCTAGAAATCAGAAGTATGATTTTGATTGGGTAGTGGGCTCCTTCCGCTGTTTTTAGATGCCCAATGACCAGCTGTGTGTGATGGCAGGCAGCCAATTGTTCAGAAGACGTTGAAAGAAGGTATTGTTCCACCATTCATGACCAAATATATTCATGTTCCCCCTCATGCACAAAATCATTCTTAGCGAGAGGATCGCGCCTTCGTCACACAAAACCCCCTGTTCTGCCAGCCTTAAACTGAAACTGTAGTATTTAGTGATCGAATTTAATAACATTTTCAGCCCTAAGCTAGTTCTTAACCGTGCTCGAGTACGAGTAGTTGTGCCCCTGATGGAACGAACTTTGGAGTGACACCAGAAGGGGCTGAGCAGCTGCACAGCAAACACGAAGTGATAGGCAACAAACCCGATATCAGTGAAGTGCCGGTGCGTGCCGATACTGTACCTGTTTGCCTACAATTGGTGTGATGGATAATTCTCGGAGAATTTAAAATTCAAAAATGAGGGGAACTGCTACACTGTACTCGTAATCTCCTGAAGTTTCTAAAAACGACTGCTATTGCATGTGGGCAAAATCTTGAAGCTCCGGGCAAATTTTCGCCCATATGCAATAGCAGTCGGTTTTACAAACATCAGGAAATTACGAGTAGCCCTGGGGTAGCGGTACCGGTGGTCCGCGATAGTGTCCCCCCTCGGAAGTAAGGCGGAAAATAAAGTCTTGTGCTGTCAGCAGACCCCCATTTGCTCAGGTAGCCCTTAAGTTAGTCAACTTTGTACCTGAGCCAAAAATGATACGATATGATATCTTATTTCGAGTCGCTATTTTAGATCGACATACCCCACAAGCACTTTGGAGGTGTATTGCCATAGGTTAGGGAATGCCCCGGGGCTCTAAGATAGATAGATGCAAGTAGACTACCGGTAGAGCCCGAATCAGCTCCCTGACGACCCCAAGAGCTCACGTTTAAGCATTCATACGGTTCCTAACTGCCCGGTAAGAGAAAGTAGTCTGTTATTATGCCGCCTTTGGCGTCCCCCTTGGTGCGCCAGCTGATCGGCACTTGAGGTCAAAGTTTGGGGCGAGGCACCGGTAACTGCCGCTGTGTCGCACAGGTTTTCTGCAGAAGAGCCCTGAGATGCTTGTGGGAGCACCCTCGGACAAACATAAGACACCCTGAATAGACTTGAACGGTGGGCAAATGTTGAGAAAACCTATTCAATACCAGCGAGTCTCGGACCCTCCCTACAGAATATCATACCATCCAAGTTTTTTTATCCCAGCAAAAACGCAACCTTTCACCCACAGCCAAGGAAATATTTCTTCAACTTTTGGGCAAGAAAACACAATCACAAAAATCCCTAAAAGATTAAATGTTTTTTTAAAAAATAAGCGAGACCTAGGTGTATTTATTAGTATTTTTTTGCTTCAAAAGAAAGCTGGTAGAGAAATGCAATTTATGTAAAAAACCGATGTCTTCTAGTGCCAAGCAAGGTATCAACACAGCTTAGCAGGATAGCTGCCTAAGCCTTTTCCTAAACAGGAGATCTTTTATTTAATTTTCAAGCTGTGAGTGAAACGTTGCGTTTTTGCTGGATAAAAAAACTTGGATGATATTCTGTAGGGAGGGTCCGAGACTCGCTGGTATGGTGCCGGGCGCGTGAAAACGACCCTCAAGGCAACGACAAAAGAGGAGAACAAGACTTGAACAACAACAACACAGGATTAATGTAATGAAGAAAATAAGTGCATAGAAATGAGGAGGAAAAGGGTGAGAATAAAGATATGGATTTGTTTTATTAATTAAGAGCAAGGTGAGGGTAGGTAGTAAATGAAAAGAAGTGAAGATTTTTGTATGAGAGGAAAGAAAAGTGAACAGCCAAGAAATTACCTAGATAGGCAATATGAGTGATATTCCATGTCTGGAATGCCAAGGAATTCGCTTTTTATTGCAGAAACAACCCTGTTCAAATCCACAAAAAGTGAACAGGAGGGTCGGTTTTAGATGTCCGGCACTATATTGAATAGGTTTTCTCGCAAATGTTGCTTCTGTGAGACATACCGGGATCTCTTTCAACCTTATCCAAATTACCACCACTCCCTTCTGATCCCATAGGCCAGCCCTTTCAGCCAAACCCTATCTAAGGCACAGCATCAGTGCGATGTTATTGTTGAGGCTACCAGTGGTAGGCGAGAGGTACATGAAAATGGGGCCTGTGGATTTGGGTGAACCGTCATCTACCACAGGATTTGTTAGCAGATTTTGCGAGTCTCTATTTCCCACTACAAGTGTCATAAAGTTGCTTGAATGCCAGTACTGTGCTGTAAGGCATGGTACAGTACAGTACAACAACGCTTGTCAGGCCTTAGGATCCACCACCCCACTCCGGTCCTCGGCACATCAATTACCCCGGCGCAGAATAATATCACAAGAACCTATCCGGAGGTGGTAGAGTTGGATACCCAACAAAGTTCATCGCTGCATAGATTGCCTAGCCAGCATACGGTAGAAACCGAATCAAGTGCTATTTGGCCGGAGTTTCTTCCGCTAGTAATATTTTTCTCTTTTTTATTTTTTATCTCTCGAAGGGATAGAACAGCTCTTTTCTTTACTGTTTTTCGCACCTCTCACAGAGAAGTGAGTTCACGACTGCATAACACTTGGTCAGGTCATTCTGATTTTCATCCTATCATAAGTCAAACCCCGAGAACCAATTACTCGAGTACTCTTCAACCATACTTAAAGGTGACTTCCTTCGAAGCGCCTCTCGCTTCTGATACAGAATCCTCCTATCAAAGGCTTTGGGTGGCATGCATTTTCACCGCTATTACGAAGCCCAATCCTCCGCTATGCTGGACAATCGGCAAAAGTCCATTGCTTGGGCGCCCGGACTGCGATCAAATGTGGTACCGGTACTCGCAGCTACGAGTACTCGCTTACAACACAGCCTCTCGGGCCAACCGAACCCGTGAGCCAACCAGCGGGGCGGCGCTTGGGCCCCCAATGGACCTCCAGCCTCAGCCTCGGGATTCTTAGCCCGGGCCAGTTCAGGACCTTTAGTTTTGAGATCAAGTCTCCGATACACCTACTTTAAAACCATGATACATGATAAGGTACCCCCAAAACTTGGAAAGCCTCGGCATATGTGAAATTACTGGTTACAGGCTATAAGAACCCGAATATGAGGGGGATCATTTGTATGGGAGCTCAGACACGCACAGATGTTTTGCCATATATTTCTTTAATTATTTTTTCAGGTACTCATGGCCTGGGACAAGCACTCTTAACCAATATTACAGTACTGTACACGGACAAGCCTATGTAGATCACAACCTGTCACTCGGAGTTGTGATAATAGGTAAGGACAAAAACCTCCCTAGGGGAAGCAAATAGGGTCTCCTCAACACCCCACGGGGGGAAATAAGGTTCATTGCCTATTCTATTAGGAGAGGTATTCAACCAATAAGAGCTACTTTGCTGAACCCCCGGATATTCACTTTAGCCCTGCCACAAGTAGAATGAGCGCTTAACGTTCTCCCTTAATATGATCGATCACCCAGAGCAGAGAGACCATTGTTGGTTTCGCCGTGACGATTTATTTCTACCCACAGATGCCACTTGTCCCGCGTCTGACTGCAAGGCGGGATCGAGGTTCTCAGATAGCTGGAAAAAACAAAGCTGGTTTTTTCTAGAATCGACATCAGCCAGCTCATTTGGGGCATTGTGGGGCCTCTTATCGATCTCCACCCAAGTGCGTGTGTATGGCTATGTGTTTTTTCAAGTTTCCTCCGACACTGCCTTGATGGAAACAACTGCGAACAGCCGATATGTTCGATGCCGTGCATTTTTTCAAAGATAGGTTTCATAAAACTTGAGGTTGTTAGGGTTAATGAAGAAAGGGTGTGGGTTGGGATTGATCGTGAAGGCTACAAGAATATTGTGGGCGGTTTTTCTTTCAGTCTGGAGAGAAGTTTCTATAGACGCGTCTTTCATTTGACATCGCTGGGGTGGGCAGGGGGGTGGGGACATGAGCTAGGGAAAACTGATGTGTGTGTAGTGATCGGTGGAAGAATCAAGATGGTTTCCTTATGTTCTATATTATTCCTGTCTTTACCATTAGTTTACTGGGATGCCGAGCGAGAAAACGAAGATTATGACTATAGCCTCCCAACAGGTAACTCCGCATTAGTCAAGTCTTGTCCTATTCCGCTCACTCTCACACAGCGCCGTTTATCAGCCACTCTCCAATAAAGATCCCAATTTAATCGATAGATTCAATCCTAATCCCAAACTCAAAGCCCCTTTAGGAGATCTCCTACGGTGGTTTCACTTAAGTGAAGTAAGGTATAACTGCCGTGTGAATTGAACACAGAATCTTGAAAACTTATGATTCTCATTGCTTAATCTTAATTCTTCATTAGGTTGAGCGCTACATATACTGCAAAGGCCCAGGTTCACTTTTTTTTTTGCAATGCACGATAAATATCATAAGATCATGGAGCAATTGTGGTAAGAAGGGTCACCAAGTAGGCTTAGCCTGCTATTGCCCGCCTTAGGGGAAATATCTAGAATTGGCCTTTGGTGCGATCCCACTCACTGAATTTTAGCCAGTATAATAATAAGAATTGAGACCGCCTCACTTGAGATTGATTTTCAGCACAGTTAGTGGACAAGATCTAAGCAGGGAGTATGATACTTGTTCCACGGTGCCGGCGCTAGTATATCTACAATAATACTATCATAAGTCAGTAGTCAAGAAATAATGTTCATTGTTTTTTTGTTTTTTTTTTGGCTTGGAGTTGAGGAATGGCAGTAGGAGGTGATGATAAAATAAACACCTTAGCTTAAAAATCTGTTACAAAAATTCATAAGTCAAAGATTGGTCCATCCGCTTGCCCAAGAAACTATCACACAAAACTGCTGCCCCAAAGTCGCCAACTTCATTAATAACAGTGCAAAAATCAATTTCCCATTCCCCCCCTCACCAACACGCCCCTTCGGCTCTCCCCATCACCTATGCATTCCTAATTGGCAATACCACACTTCCCACTAATCTTCTTCTCATGCTCCATTAACTCCCCAGATATCTGCGTCTGCCCCGCCTCCTCTCGATCACCTTCAGCCCCTTGCCCCAACAGAGGTACATTATTAATAACACTAGTCCTTGCGCCGACAATCCCACGATAACAATGACTGGCCACGTTACCTGCACCTGATTAGCTAGCGCTTTGGGCTGGATCACTTCAATGAAGGCCGGCCCTCGACGGGTTAACGAGAAGTAGTTTGACGAGCACGAGCATCTGTTGTAATACCCTACGAAAGCGGCAAGCATGAAGCCGGCTTGCGTTACTACAACGACCAGATCCTTCACGATGACAAAGCAGAAGTGGTATTTCCCGGAGGATAATTTGCTAGTGAGTTTTGTGAAGAGTGCGCTTAGGAACCAGGTTATGCAGAAGACGATTTGGATCAGTGAACGGCAGCCCAAGCCGTTGGGAGGGAGCATCCAGAACAAGAGAATGGCGGTGAAGGTTGCGGTGATTACGGGGGCGCAGGATAAGAGTAGGAGGAACCAATTTGGCCTGTTCCAAGAGTGCGCTTGCCTGGTTTCTAGTGCACTTGGGCTGGGGAATTTCAGACTCGTATTATGACGGAAACTGTAGCTTCCGAAGAAGCTGAATGAATCTTCCAACTTTGTAGTGTCCTCGAGTACAAGGCCTTCTGAGAACGGAAGCCTGACAGTTGAGAGATAGGTAACATCAGCTGGGTCTGCGATCGTCCAGTCGTCCCCTAGTTCGTCTTTGATCCCCCTTATCACCCTTCTTCCGACTCGCGTGCTGGCGAATCCACCAATACTGGCGCTTATCACCACTGCTGGAATGAGCCATGAGTAAAGAATAGCAAATACTAGGGCATCGACTGAGCGATTGGATGCCCGGGATTCCAGTGTTTGTAGGACACCGAGCATATATCCCACTACTCCTAGCAAGGATCGAAGAGAATTATTCACCCGCGAACCAGACAGTCTATGGGCAGCCTCCCTGCAAGCCGCAATAAAGTTTGTCCTCTTCTCGCCCTCCAATCGATCAAATAGCCTTCTCATTTGAGGATACACGCCAACAGCACTGTAGTTCCATTCATCGAAGAGCACATTGACAGTAGCAATATCTCGAAGTGCTCTCCTCCGCTCTTCCTCGTCCTCGTAGAGTTCCCCCTTCCTAATCGGTGGCGGCGAATTGACCCAGAGCGCGTGTATCCTTCGTGAAACCTCAAGTTTAACTAGCAGACTGTACACTGAGTGTATAGGGTCCCCGAATAGGTGGATTGCGATGCAGAAGCTAGTGAGAGGTCTTAAAGGTGAGAATTGAAAATTCCTAACTAACACGAGGATGGGTACAAGCCATAATGCTATCCTCTTTATAATTCCTGTGAGGGGCTGTGGAGTATACCCAAGGCCGCATATTGAATAGCATTCACTAAGAGGCACAGGAGTGCGATTGCGGGACATTCTGCTCACGAAAGCGTCCCTCTCGAAATAGTCCCAGGGGCCAATGCTAGATAGTGTTATATTACAAATATAGTCATTGAAGGAGAGGAGGGTCTCGCGGGGCGGGCGCTCGAGGAGGCCGTGCTTCAGAATTGTCGGATTAAGGGCTGTATTCTTGTCGAAGTGTACGGAGGTCAAACAGAACAAGAGGATGATGGATATATCGAGGAAGAGACGGCACCGCGAGGGCATTATGAAATAGGACTGAGTTATGTGATTGAGAAACTAATTTGTACTGTTGTTTGTTAGGGAAACTAGGCTTTCTGCTAGATATGCTAGGAGATACTGACCAGCAGTGATGAGTGGAGTAAGCCCTGTGTTTGGATGGTGTTGGATACGATCAGCGGGAGCTTTAATTCTTATAATACTGTATAATCTCAAATAATTGAACTATGCGCTATGTCGTTGGAGTTGCTCCTCTGGTTGGGTCTAGTATTTTTTTGTTTTTTCATGTCTCTCAGAGGGGCTGAGCAGCTCTTTTTCTCGCCTCGATTTCCCCCCCTTTTCTGAGGGAGGGGATTCTCGACTACATGGCACATGGTCCAATCATCCCAGATTCTACTGTAGTTTCCACTGCAGAATCTAAGACATGATTTTTGTGCTACTACCACAAAGTGCTATCATTGGGATGATAGTGGCAGTAGAGCACTATACAAGTGGTCCAATGCTCGAAATATCATAACCGGTAATATGATCTTGGTGTGGAAAGAGGGCTGCTACGGCTGTTTCTAGCCAGCCAGTGGCTAGTTATGCAGGATGGCGTATTATGAGTGAACCAAACTAAACCCATCACCGTTTCCGGAGGCTTCGAAAGAAAGTATCGTCCCACCATTGAATATATTCATGTTGCACGGGTACAGTACTCCTCACGCACAAGGATGTGCTAAGCGAAAGCTCATGCCCTTGTCACACAAGCCCGCTGTTCCTTCAGCCTTAAACCTGGAAATTACTCGCGGTGAGAATAAAGCCCCGTTTATCGATAGGCAGCCGTCTGGTAGCTCGATACCGTGCCGACAGTTTTGAGGAGCTTGCCGGTTAGAGGTGTGTGTATGTGGAGGGGGGTGGAGGGATGAGGGCAAGTAGATGGCGTTTACCTAAAGTATCGTACCATCTGCCGGCACTCATGGAGTCTGATGGGATTTAAAAGCACATCTCCGAGGAAACGTCACGTATTGATCGTCTAGCTACAAGAATTTAGGAGGGTATCGTAGAAAATTAGGTAAGTTAAACACTTTTGCACACGTCTATTGTGCAATGGTGCTGGCTGGGACGCGACAGAATAATTTTATCACCCAAATTTTAGGAACCTAATATAGTAGACTGTTAGGTAAATAGGCCCTAGGACAAATGGCGCAGCTACGAACTACAGTTATAATAACTATTAATACTAAGCACTTTATATATGTTCCCCCTTCTCTCGGCAAGTATGGGACCTGGTATCAGCCCTTGATTTTGACTGACTTGAGTTGTCGCGATAAACTGATGGTTGGGTTTCAGGAATTAGGCGATTAAAGCCACTGGCTTTAGCCCCATAGGAGCTCTTTTGTGTTGCGTGGCTATACAAGCACGAAATAATGGGTGACAGGCTTCGCACGGGTGAAATGCCAGTATTATACCTGTGCGCACTCAATTGGTATGACAGATCGCTCCCGGAGAATTTTGAGTTCAAAAATGAGGGCACCGCTGGCCCAGAGGCAGTTGTACTAGTGGTTCTAGGCCTGTGAGAGAGTCTCGGGGGTCCAAAATAGACGCAAACAGAGCCTGAACCTGCTCGTCGACGAACCCAAGAGCTCACGTTTAAGCATTCATACAGTAACAGGCTCCCGGCAAGGTGAACCAGTTGCAACGGTCTTGAGTAGGCGAAGTAATCCCTTATCATGCCTCCTTTTGTGTCCCTGGTGCCCCAGCTAACCAACACTTTAGGTTAAAGTTTTAGGTGAGCTATTATAACTGCCGCTGTGCTATATATGATAGCACATGTTTTCTGCAGAAAGCCCTTAAACCCGTGTACTTGTAGAAGCACTCTCGAGCGAGCCCAAGAAACCCTGAATATGTGATATCATAAGGGGGGCAATGTTACCTCTAGGAGACATAGACTAGGAGGTGGGCCAACGAACAGGCTAGACAAAATCGCCGCTGAATTAACGCTTACTAAGTCACTTTTAGTGTTGTGTTCGCGGAGCCTGCCTGTTCGTTGACCCCTCCTATGTATCCCTTTCAACCTTATCCAAATTACCACCATTTCCTTCCAATCCAAGAGGCCAGCCCTTCCAGCCAAATTCTATCTCTAAGACGCAGTATCATACCAGCGCGATGTTATCTTTGAGGGTTACCAGTAACTTAGTAGATAAGATGTACATAATAACGGGGGTCGTGGATTTGGATGGGCGGCCAGATATCATATGCCAGGGTTTTTTAGTATATTTTCCAGGCTCCTACCCTCAAGAATCTGTTTCCCGCCCCAAGCCTCATTGAGTTGCCAGAATGCTAGTACGGTAGGGTACCTGTATGGTGCAATAACGCTCATCAAGCCCCAGGACTCACCGTCCCATTCCCGTTCTCGGTAAATCAATTATCTCAGGGCCGAATTATATCACAAGACCTCTTCCGAGGTCATGAACTCGGACACACCACAACACAACGTTCATCGTTGCAAAGATCTTCTAGACAGCAGCATACCGTACGAGTAGAAACTGAATCAAGTGCTATTTGGAGGTAGCTGCCTCCGCTGGCAAGATTTTTAGCCTTCTCTTCTTTTTAAACTTTCGAAGGGATTAGGAAGCTCTTTCCTTTACTGTTTGACGTTAAACTGATCAACGGCGGCGGCCGGGCGCCAATACCGGCGTTTCATGCAACAAAAATGGGATCGCCAGCGCACGGCTCTGGAGTGAATGGGGAAGTTCGCTCGTTCTCTTTCACTTCACTATCTCTACATCGCGCTCTCAAATAATTAACGGTAAAGAGAAGAGTATATATAAATCACAACGAAGTGGCCCTCCTATCCTTCCATAGATCTCCACCCATATCCATTCTCTTCCGCGTATATCTCCCTTTCTCCTTTTCCCACTTTCTTACTAACCAAATAAATACAGAGACTCCCACTGTTCGTAGCCTCCGAGCATCCAACTCTCCTTTCCGGCTCTTCCGCTTTCATTTCTTCTACAGATATATCAATCCAAGACTAAGCACATTCCTGAAAATTATCCGAACAATGAAAACAATAGCATGAGCATGCCGAGCAGTATCTCACGGACATCCAAAATTCTGAACCTCGCGCGGAAGAGGGAGTTCACGACTGCATAACACCTGGTTGGGTCATTCCGATTTCCATGTTAAACCCAAGAGAACCAATCACCCTTCAACCATACTTAAAGGTGCTTTCCTTCGAAGCGCCTCTCGTTTGATACAGGATCCCCCTATCAAGGACATTTGGTGACATGTATTTTCACCGCTATTACGAAACCCAATCCCCCGCTATGCTAGACAATCGGCAAAAGTCCATTGCTTGGGCGCCGGGACTGCGATCAAATGTGGGACCGGTACAGTACTCACACCTACAACACAGCCTCTCCGTCCAACCGAACCCGTGAACCAACCAGCGGGGCCGCGCTTGGGCCCCCAATGAACCTGCAGCCTCAGCCCCGGGATTCTTGGCCCGGGCCAGTTCAGGACCTTTAGTTTTGAGATCAAGTCTCCGATACACCTACTTTAAAACCACCCGACATTGATAAGGTACCCCCAAAACTTGGAAAGCCTCAGCATACGGGAAATTACTCTTAACCAACTATACTCGAGTACAGTACACCGACAAGCCAAGTTAGATCACAACATGTCACTCGGGTTAGTGATAGTCGAAAGGGCGAAACTCTCTGTTAAAAGCAAATAATGTCTCCCTAATAGCCTACAAGAGGGAATAAGGTTCGTTGCTTATTGTATTGTGAGAGGTATTTGACCAATAAGAGCTACTTTGCTGGACTCCCGGATATTCACTTTAGCAGCCCTGCCACAACATAAAAAATGAGCACTTAATGTTCTCCCTTAACATGATAGATCCCCAAGAGTAGGGAGTGCATCCTTGGTTTCGCCGTAACGATTTACCTCTACCCACGGATGCCACTTGCCTCTAGACTGCAAGGCAGAATCGAGGTTCTCAGATGATTGGAAAAAACAAAGTCAGTTTTGTCTGGAATCGACATCAGCCAGCTAATTTGGGGCATTGTGGGACTCCTATCGATCTCCACCCAAGCGCGTGAGTATAACTATGTGTTTTTTCGTCTTGCACTGCCTTGATGTTAACTACTGCGAACAGCCGATATGATCGATGCCATGCATTATTCAAAGATAGGTTTCCTTTTTGAGATTGTTAGGGTTGATGGGGGAAGGAGGGGGTTGGGATTGATCATCAATGTTACAAGAATATTGTGGGCAGTTTTTCTTTTAGTCTGGAGAGAAGTTTCTATAGAGGTGTCTTTCATCTGACCTCGCGGGAGTAAGCAAGGGGGTGGGGACATGCACGAGGGAAAACGGATGTGTGTAGTGATCGGTGGGAGAATCAGGATGATTTCCTTATGTTCTATATTACTCCTGTCCTTACAATTATTTCACGGGGACGTCGAGCGAGAAAACGAAGATTATGACTATAGACTCCTAACAGGTAACTCCGCATTAGTCAAGTCCTGTCCTATTCCGCCCCCTCTAAATCCACGCCATTTATCAGCCACTCTCAAATAAAGATCCCAATCTAATCGATAGATTCAAGCCCAATCCCAAACTCAAAGCCCCCTTATGAGGTCTCCTACGGTGGTTGACTCAAGTGAGGTAAGGTATAACTCCCGTGTGAATGGAATATAGGATCTTGAAAAATTATAATTCTCATAGTATAACTCTAATTCCTCACCAGGATGAGTGCTATATAGTGCAAAGGCCCAGGTTCACTTTTCTTTTTGCAATGCACGATATATTATGATAAATAATATTATTGTGATAGGAAGGGTCTCCAAGTAGGGTTAGCTGGCTATTGCCCGCCTTCAGGGAAATAGCTAGGATTAACCCTTCGTGCGATCCCGCTCACTAAATTTTAGCCAGTATAATAATAAGAATTGAGATCGGCTCACTTGGTAAATCTAATGATAAAATAGACTCCGTAGCCCAAAAATCTGTTACAAAAGTTCAAAACTAAAAAATTAGTCCATCCGCCTGCCAAAGTAACTACCACACAAAACTACTGCTCCAAAGTCCCCAACTTCATCAATAAAGGTGTCAAAATCGATTTCCTATTCCCCGCCTCACCAACACTCCCCTTCGGGCACCCCTCACCTATGTATTCCTAATTGGCAATGCCACACTTCCTAGTAATTTTCTTCTCATGTTCCATTAACTCTCCAAATATCCGCGTCTGCTCCGCCTCACTCCTCTCGAATATCTTCAGTCCCTTGCCCGAACAGAGACAGAATATTAATAAAATTAGTCCCTGCGCTGACAATCCCACGATAACAGTGATTGGCCATGTTATCCGTACCATATTGGGCAGCGCTTTGGGCTGGACCACTTCAATGAAGGCCGGCCCTCGACGGGTCAACGAGAAGTAGTTTGACAAGCATAAGCATCTGTTGTAGAACCCTACGAAAGCGGCAAGCATGAAAGCGGCTTGCGTTAAGGCAAGGATCAGATCCTTCATGATGACAAGGCGGAAGTGGTATTTACCGGAGAATAATTTGCTAGTGAGTTTTGTGAAGAGTGCGCTTAGGAACCAGGATATGCAGAAGACGATTTGGATCAGTGAACGGCAGCCCAAGCCGTTGGGAGGGAGTATCCAGAACAGGAAAATGGCGGTGAAGGTTGCGATGATTACGGGGGCGCAGGATAAGAGTAGGAGGAACCAATTTGGTCTGTTCCAGGAGTGCGCTCGCCTGGTTTCTAGTGCACTTGGGCTGGGGAATTTCAGACTCGTATTATGACGGAAACTGTAGCTTCCGAAGAAGCTGAATGAATCTTCCAACTTTGTAGTGTCCTCGAGTACAAGGCCTTCTGAAAACGGAAGTCTAACGGTTGAGAGGTAGGTAACATCAACTGGGTCTGCGATCGTCCAGTCGTCCCCTAATTCGTCTTTGATTTCCCTTATCACCCTTCTTCCGACTCGTGTGCTGGCAAATCCACCAACACTGGCACTTATCACCACTGCTGGAATGAGCCATGAGTAGAGAATAGCAAATGCTAAATAATGGCCTGTATAATTGGACACCCCGGATTCAAGTGTCTTCAGAAATGCGCTGACAACACTGACAATATATCCCACTACCCCTAGCCAGGATCGAAGAGAATCGTTCACCCGTGAATCAGACAGTCTATGGGTAGCCTCCCTGCAAGCCGCAATAAAGTTTGTCCTCTTCTCGCCCTCCAATCGATCAAATAACCTTCTCATTTGAGGATACACGCCAACAGCACTGTAGTTCCATTCATCGAAGAGCACATTGACAGTGGCAATATCTCGAAGTGCTCTCCTCCGCTCGTTCTCGTCCTCGCAGAGTTCCCCCTCCCTAATCGGCGGCGGGGAATTGACCCAGAGCGCGAGTACCCTTCGCGAAACCTCAAGTTTGACGAGCAGGCTGTATACTGTGTGTATGGGGTCCCCGAATAGGTGGATTGCGATGCAGAAGCTATTGAGAGGTCCTAAATGTGGGAATTGAAAATTCCCAACTAACATGAGGACGGGTACAAGCCATAATGCTATCCTCCTTATAATATCTGCGAGAGTATATAGGGTATACCCAAGGCCGCTAGTTGCATAGCATTCACTAAGAAGCATCCGAGTGCGATTGCCGGAAATTATGCTCACGAAATCGCGCTTCTCGATATAGCGCAAGGGATCGAGGGGGCCAAACTCCACTATTGCAGGATTGCAAGCATTATGGTTGAAGGGGTGGGGAGTCTCGCGGGGTGGTCGCTCGAGGAGGCCATGCCTCCGAATTGTCAGATCACGGGGGGTATTCTTGTCAGAGCGGACGGAGGCCAGACAGCACAAGAGGATGATGGATGTATTGAGGAAGAGATGGCCCCGCGAGGGCATTATGAAATAGGACTAAGTCATGTGATTCGGAAACCAATTTGTGCTGTTGTTTGTTAAGGAAACTAGGCTTTCGGCTGAATGTTATAAGTAGAAGATACTGACTAGCAATAGCGCATGGAGTAAGCCCTGTGTTTAGATAGCACTACCGGTAGTACGATCAGCGGGCACTTGTTATATAGCAGGCGTCACAGCCCACCCAAACAGGCCCCCCACCCGAACAGATGATGATTAGTGGGTTTCGTATGAAGAAAGGGGCGGTTGTCAGCAGAGCCACAATTCATCCACTTGAAAAGTTTCTTATTTGGGTTTAGCTGTTCGGGTAGGGGGCCTGGGATGTGACGCTCTCTGTTCTTATAATACCCTATGGTAATCTCAAATAACTGAACTATCTGCTAAAGTTATGTCGTTGGAGTTGGCTCCTCTGGCGGGGTCTGGTGTTGTTTCTTTTTTCATGTCCCTTAGAGGGGCTGAGCAGCTCTTTTTTCGACGCGACCCGCGCCCCTTTTCCGAGGCAGGGAATTTTCGCCAGTGTTGCAAAGCAGGCCTTCGATAATCGAACCCGGGGGGTTAGAAGGGGAGGGGTTTGAATCGGGGCTTCTGAAAATGGGGATTGAAGGGGGGGGGGTTCTTTAATGTCTTAGTAAGCAAAAATAGTAGGAACTCTTTAGGGAATTTCTACCTTCGACCCAGCTGTGTAAGTATTTATTGCTCGGGGGAAGGGGAAGTAGAGTGCTGGTGCTAGTTTATTTGCTTCTTCTGCTACATTTGCTTCCTTTTCCTATCATTTTATTAGTTTCTTTGCTTCTAACTGCCTTCAAATATCACTGCTTACCATTTTGTTAGAAGGGGTTCTATCTTATAACCCCCCGCTTCGAAAAGGCACATTCCCAATCCTTCCATCATTTTTGATCGAACCCCCCCTTCGCTGCAACATTGATTTTCGCCTACATGGCACATACCGTACTCGAGTACCGTACTCGTACTGGGAGTCAATTATTCTGAATCCTACGGTGGTTTCCACGGCAGACTCCACGACACCCCCCCTACGCCACCACCACAAAGTGCTCTCATTGGAGTGGCGGTGGCAGAGCACTACCGTATAATCCGGCGAAAGTCGGATTCACGCTAGTGACGATTTTCTTAAATCTGCCCAATCACTATGGCCTATATGTTTAAACTGTGGCAATGTGGCAAGTTGGAGTTCTTCCTGTGATCCCGTTGGCTCGGTTGCCCGAGTTTAACTTTAATTCGCTTTAGTTCCAATCCGACTTTTGCCGGATTATACGGTACCATAATCTGGTGAAAGTCGGATTGGCGCGGAGAGGATTTTCCTGAACCTGACCAACCACAGCTGCCTATATGTTTAAGCTCTGGAGAATTTGCCTCCCCCGCGCCCTCCTATTGGCTCGGTTGCCTCGGTTTCTCTTTAGCTCCAATCCGACTTTCTCCAGATCATACGGTATCCCTTGGTCTACGGTACCGTACAGTACGAGTACGAGTACTCGATACTTAGACCTTCGCAAAATCTGTCTCATGCAATAGCGTCGTGGTTTTAGCCTATTGTAGCTAGCGATTCATGTGACTTCGAACTGAGCCTCCTTATGTTGGTGGCAACCATATGAAGTTGACCACTTACAACAGCACATTCTTGCCATGATTGAGCCTCCTGTTGGGAAAAGGATTGCGTATTGGCAGTTGCAAGAGGTATTACTTTACCTATTAGCCACCAAACTTATCATCTTTGTCCTGGGCGACCTGACCTAAGTTAGCCGTTACCCTCCATACTTCATTAGAGTGTTTTGGCCACCCCTCGCAAGTGAAAATCCGAGTTCAAATTTTGAGTTCTGGGCAATAAGCTAGTGCAAGGCTAAACCGAAGAAAGTGTACCAACCCTTCTTTACTATGTAAGGAATAGCTCAAGTCAATTTTTGAGCTCAAAATTTCTCCCCCAGGACAGTGGCCAAAACGCTCTATTGCTACTTCAGATGGACTTACCGGTATCAGATCTGCTAGTCCGGTGCTCCAACACAGACGCAAATAGAACCCCAATCAGCTTGTCGACCAACACAAGAACTCACGTTTAAGCATTCATACAGTAACGGGCTCCCTGGCAAGGCGAACCAGTTGCAACGGTCTTGAGTAGGCCATGTACTAGTAATCCGTTATCATGCAGCCTTTGGTGCACCCTCGGTGCGCCAGCTAATCCGCACTCTATGTTAAAGTTTTAGGCGAGGTATTATAACTGCCGTTGTGTCATACTATATATGATAGCACATGTTTTCTGCAGAAAAACCCTAAAAACCCTTGTGCTTGTAGAAGCACTCTCTAACGAGCCTAAGAAACCCTGAATATATGATATCATACGGTGTGCAATGTTGCTTCTATGAGACGTAGACTAGGAGGTGGATCAACGAGCAGACCAAACAATACCGCCGCTTGAATTAACGCTCACTAAGTCACTTTTAGTGTCGTGTTAGCTGAGCCCACCAGTTCGTTGACCCTCCTATGTATCCCTTTGAACCTTATCCAAATTACCACCATTTCCTTCTGATCCAATAGGCCAGCCCCTCCAGTCTAATACACACTCTCTAAAAAGCAGTACCAGTGCGATGTTGTTGTTGAAGCTTACCAGGAATAGATAAGAAGTACAAAACCGAGACTGTGGATTTTGATTGGCGGTCAGATATCATATGCCGAGATTTTTTAGTATACTTTTGCAAGCCCCTACCCTCAGGAATCTTTTTCCCGCCACAATTGTCAGTGAGTTGCTCGAATACTATGATAGTTACTTTAATGTACAGTACCGATATGATGCAACAACGCTTATCAAGCCCTAGGACTCACCATCCCACTCCCCTTCTCAGTGCATCAATTGCCTTGGGGTATAATGATATCACAAGAACCTGTCCAGAGCTCAAGTTGGATACCCCGCGAAGTTCGTCGCCGCAGAGATCTCCTAGACAGCAACATATCGCACGAGTAGAAACTGAATCAAGTCTTATTTGGTCGGAGTTGCCCCCGCTGGCAAGATCCTTAGCCTTCCCTTCTTTTTAAACTTTCGAAAGGATTGGGAAGCTCTTTCCTTTACTCTTTTTCATTAAACTGATGAACGGTGGCGGCCGGGCGCCAAAACCGGCGGGCCCCCAACAAAAATGGGATCGCCAGCGGACGGCTTTGGAGTGAACGGGGAAGTTCGCTCGTTCTCTTTCACCTCGCTATCTCTCTCGCGCGCTTTCAAATAACTAATGGTAAAGACAAGAGTATATATAAATCACAACGAAGTCGTCCTCCTATCCTTCCATAGGTCTCCGCCCATATCCATTCTCCTTCGCGTATATCTCCCTTTCCCCTTTGCCTACTCCCTTGCTAACCAGAGAAAGATAAAGACTCCCACTGTTCGTAGCCTCCGAGCATTCAACTATCCCTTTTGGCTCTTCCTCTTTCTTTTCTCTTACGGATATATCAGTCTAAACCTAAGCGCATTCCCGAAAACTAACCGAACAATGAAACAATAGTTTCATGAGCATACCGAGGGGCGTCTCATGGACATCCGGGATTCTGAACTTCGCACGGAGGAGGGAGTTCACGACTGCATAACACTTTGTTGGATTGCTCCGACTTCCATATTATGTTAACCCCCGAGAACCAATTACTCTTCAACCATTTTAAAGGTGACTTCCTTCACTTACGATATAGAATCCCCCTATCAACAGTTTTGGGCGACAAGTGTGCTCACCCCTAATACAAAACCTAATCCGTGTATGCTGAAAAATCGGCAAAGGTCCATTGCTTGGGCACCGGCACTGTGATCAAATGAGGCTCTTCGCCCGAGCTAGTTCAGGGCCTTTTAACTTTGAGATCAATTATGATACACCTGCCCAAAAACCACCCAGCATTGGTGCGGCACCCCGAGAGCTTAGAAAGCCTCTGCTTACTGGTAATTACTCTTAACCAATCGTACACTACATCGACAAGCCCTATTTCGTAACAAGTGGATCACAAAATGTCACTCGGTATACTGAGAATCTGAGAGGGGAAAAAAACCCACCTCCTGGAAGGGAAGCAAATAGGGTCTCTAAGAGCCCATGGGAGGAAATAAAGTTCGTCATTAATTCTATTATGAGGGGTATTCTACCAATAAGAGCTACTTTGCTAAGCTCCTAGGTATTCACTTTAGTCCTGCGCTATTATTAAATGACTAGTCGAGGTCCTCACTCAATATGATTGATCACCTAGAGAAGCAGATATCATTAGTTTCGCTAAGACAATTTATTTCTCACTACCGACACCACTCGCTCTAAGTCTGAGCGCGAGGCAAAAGCGAGGTTCTCCTCAAATAATCGGGAATAAAAACAAAGCCCCAGTTGTCTAGAATTGACATCAGTTGACTCAAATGGGGTATTGTGGAGACTCCTATCGATCTCCACCCAAGTGCACGGGTATGGCTCCGAGTTTTCTTTTAAGTTTTCCCCAGAACTGCTTTGGTAGTAACTACTGCGGACAGTCGAGATAATCCATGCAGTGCATTATTCAAGGGCCGGAGGTGGCGGGTTCGGGCTCCTGTTGCTCACCGGAATTTGAGAATTGGTTGGGGGGAGGTGTTATCCGATGAGGAGCCTAGGTAGCGGTTATTCGGATTGGTTGGTGGCCCGGATTTTGACTTGGGGGCTAGAGGAGTGGAGATTGCGGAATTTAAAGAAGGATATGTCCTTGCGGCCCGTCTTGGTGGTTACGGTTTGGACTATGTGATGTTGGTGTTGGGATGTGTGTGTGATACGTGTGTGAGGTGAGATGTTTGTTAATGACTAGTCGTACAAGAAAGAAGACTACTTAAAGGAAATCCCATGCCAAGCCCACTCCCGCACAACCAATGATAGACCTAACCAATAGACATGACCTAAGTGGGTAGCCGTACCTCAACATATCGTAGAGCTAATAGAGCTAACACTCCCCCTACGGGTACCACACGTACTTTTTGTAACATGTATACATGTTCCGGTAACTGTATACAGGAGCGGAGTGCAGGATTTCCTATGTTTAGTTTGATTACTTTGCTTACTTTGATTAGTTTGATTGTTTTACAGCCCCGGAGCTATATTAA
>Ga0307509_10003584_pt1 | contig 23345 bp, 28 predicted proteins | sample 10_EM_MG_FD_202245 | JGI IMG/M metagenome (GOLD analysis project Ga0307509, IMG submission 202245) | Populus trichocarpa ectomycorrhiza microbial communities from riparian zone in the Pacific Northwest, United States - 10_EM | ecosystem: Host-associated > Plants > Roots > Unclassified | place... | reverse complement strand
GGGGCTACTACTCTAACCACGCTTTTTATTCTGGGGGCCCCCCCCCCCCCCCCCCCCAATACCGGTAGATATATTAGCCACAAGGGTGCTCTGAAAGACCAAGCAAATTGATCTAAAGCCCTTCCTTCAGCCCTGCCCAGGCTGCGGTGGGCCCACTAGACCGATTCTCTCCTCGTATCAAAACGGTACCAGTACCGCAAACTGGAGTGTCCAGGACTGATGATATCAGTTCTAAAAGCTAAGCTCAGTGTTATTTCTAATTCTGCAACACTCCGAGAATGCACGAAAACCGAAACAGCTAAAAGGTAGTACCGGTGGTCGCACTGAGTGCTGAAATCCATAATTCGCGGGGCTGACACACCGTACGGTACAAGTACGGTATAGCACCGATACTATCTCTAGGTAGAGAACATTCACGGGGCAATTAATGTTGTGCACAGTTAGATAGAACAAGAGGCCATGCTGTCTTGGCAACGGCGCCCTCACCGTGTTTTCTAGGAACTCAGTCTTGGCCCAATCTCCACACCATCACGTATCCCCAACCTGAATGATTAGCATGTGCTCACACAGTACAGTACTCGAGTGCTGTCCAGCAGTGCATCACACTGCTCTCGCCCTTCGCTCCAAGGTGCTTAGACATTGCAATATATCCGGAAATCTTGGCACGATTTAGGCCCAGGAGGCGCCCGGATTTCTGATACATTTGCAACCCCCAAGTACCCTACTCGAGTAGCGTGGAGTTGCTTCAGACAAACGAGATGTCTAGCCGTTATTCCAAGGCGCTTATGTCTTAAGCCCAAGTTTAAACTTTACAAGAACTGAAGGCATGGTACACTATACCACGACACCCGCAAGTCATATATGATATTATAACCAACCTCGCGGAAACTAACGGGGGGCTAGGTTCTCGTCTAAATGAGGCAGACACTATTAGCCTCACGTTGAGCAGGACAACGCGTGTGCAATCATCTTTCTGCCGACATCTTTTCGACACTTTTGGGAGTGGGTAGGCAATTCAAGCCAAAACCGCGGGACGAATGGTCAGCGCTCAAGTACTCGTACGAGCTCCGCACCCGCTCTATGATACAATCCCCCACGAACTTATGATTATTTTTTCCGAACGTAAACGAATGGTGGGGCAGGATATTTTCATTGGCCGGACCGTATTAAGCGGCTGGGCACATCCCAAACAAGGAGAGTTCCCGAATTGCCTCACCCTCAAAATGATAAGCATCACTAGAGATTCTTGGAAGCCTTGTCGCGGCCTTGGTATACCCATTCTGCCAGGTCTCCGAGCTCGAAACTGCAAAATAGCATGATGGAGGAGGGGATAACGAAAGGAGGTGACAGCGCACTGCGCCAAAATAATCCGGTGGCAATTGTCTTATTTGGTAGCATACTCGAGCAGTAGAGGAGACAGCAGGCAGGAGGAGAAAAGACAAGAGTCCTACTGGTACCAAATCTACGATTTTGAAAAAAAATTGCATCGGCTTATGGTGAGCTGCTCAACCTCGCGTATTAGTTTTCCCATGTGGCGAATTGCTACCCCAGTTTATCATATTCACCTTCTTCAATGGGTCTAAGTTCCCCCAAGAGCCGGGAGGGCAGTACGGAGCAGATTTTTCTGCTAAGAAATAGCAATGCGCAAGGCATTAAGCAAATTTAGCCACAACCATGATCGTCAAGTCCACGCTTCTCAAAGGAGGGGAAGCGAATTGCGCCAGCATGAATTCACTATAAATGGGCCAGCGCCCCCCGTATTTCACCCCCAGGGCGCCCCAGAAGATCTATCCCCTTTGGCATCCGGCATCCCGCCTCCCTCCTGCACTCTGCTTTCCCATCATAAGATATCAGCCCGGCTCCGGTTTCCATTCTCACCCAGGTGACGAACTGCCTCGACAATGGCGGGACCCTCGAGGAGAACTAGAATTGCTAAACATTTGAAAGAAATATTCACAACTGGTGAAGGCCAATATATCAATGAGCAGGGTGAATCTGTTTATGGTAAACTGCCAAGAACTAAAGTCGAAAATCCCATCAGAACAATCAGGAGGCCGACTGCTATGAGTGAGTATCCATTGGTGCTTTACGACGTCCCAGTCGCTAACCATATTTGAATAGATTATGTATATTTCTTGGTTGGTTGTTGTAGGCCCCTTTTTCAGCAAAAGTTTTACTAAACGGGTCTCTCAACAGGTCGGATGGATGGCATGGACAATGGACGGCTACGATTTCCATACAGTATCGCTATCCGTATCCCGTCTCGCGAAGTACTACGGCCATCACAGGGAACAGATTTCAACATCAATCACCCTGACGTTGCTATTCCGTTCTCTGGGCGCTGCCATTTTCGGTATAGCCGGTGATCTCTACGGAAGAAAATACCCCATGATTGTGAATTTGGTTATTATTGCCGCCCTCCAACTTGCGACGGCATACTGCGAGACGTTCGCTCAGTTCTTGGGTGTGCGTGCTCTTTTCGGCATTGGAATGGGTGGTATTTGGGGTTTGGCAGCTTCCATGGGCCTTGAAAGTAAACCATCCCAACCATCCAAGTTCGGGTAGATAGGGTTAACGCTTGCGCCCAGATATGCCTATGGAAGCTCGTGGACTTTTCTCGGGAATTCTTCAGCAGGGTTACGCTCTCGGCTACCTTATCGCCGCTATATTCAACTTATACGTCGTCCCCAATTCGTCCCAAAGCTGGAAGGCCCTCTTTTTTATCGGTGCAGGTCTGACCCTCAGCGTTGCTATCGCCCGTTTGCTCTTCCCCGAATCCAAGCAGTTCATCGAGGCAAAGAGAAGCGGAGAACAGGCAACGGGAAGGAAGAAGGTTAAACTTTTCTGGCAGGATGGAAAAAGTATCATGAAAGAGTACTGGAAGAGAGCTCTGTACGCTGTTGTCATGATGGGTATAAACTCCCATGACACGTTTCTCTCGCAACCCATTCACTAATATTGAGCGGACAGCCCTATTCAATTTCATGTCCCACACCTCACAAGACATGTACCCGACCTACATGCAACAAACTAAAGGATTCAGCCCAGAAATGTCCTCCAAGGCCACAATCATTGCCAAGACTGGAGCCCTCGTTGGTGGCACTGTAAATGCTCCTCCCTTCTCAGTCATTACTCATACCCAAGACTTAATCCAGTGTAGATCTGTGGATACTACTCGCAATTCTTCGGCCGCCGAGCAACCATCATGGTAGCTACCTTCTGCGGTGCTTGCCTGATCCCTATGTGGGTCCTTCCGTCAAGCTGGGGCACTCTCACTGCCGGCGCCTTCCTCATTCAATTCATGGTTCAAGGCGCATGGGGTGTTGTTCCCATCCATCTTCAAGAGCTCTCTCCTCCTCAATTCAGATCCTCCTTCCCCGGTATCGCATATCAAGTAAGCAGGCGCAATCCCTCCCTCCACCTCTCCCTCCCTTAACATCTCGGCTTACGTGTTTGTTTTTTTCTTCCTTAAAAACAAAGCTCGGAAACATGGTCTCAGCACCAGCGGCTCAAATTTCCTCGACGATTTCCGAACATTGGATCATCCATGTTAATGGAGAGGAGCGCCCGGACTATGCTCGTACTCAAGCTGCTATGATGGCCGTTATCTTTACGCTTCTTTGCTTCTGGATCGCTTGTGGCACTGAGCAGCGCGGTAGTCACTTTGAGCTTGCTGCAGCTGCCGGCGGTCACGATAGTCACAACGACAAGTTACGCAATCTGGAGAACTTTGAGATGCGAGACCCTACTGCTGAGCAAAAGGGGGATGTCGAGATTGTTGAAAACCACCGCTCCAGGGGGTGAATAAAGAGGAGTTTAAAATGGCTCGTTAAGGGCTATAAGGGGATTTAAAAAAATGTTTCTGGTTTATATATTTCTCATGAATCGTTTTTTTTTCCTTCATGATCGAGTTAAACGTCGTGATGATATCTCCTAAATCTACGCACCATGTATAATATGAAAGTAATGAGAATCAGACTCGAGCCACTTCACAAGACCGAAGAGCCCTTCAAACGCCCATCCATATCTTTAAAACAAGCCACAAACCAGCGCACAAGCTCCCTAACCATCTCAACGGTGCAATCATGCCCAACCCCCTCATACACAACATCCTTAATATCCAACTCCAACTCACCCCTCCCGACAGCCCCCTTAACCTCAGCCAGGAAGGGCTCCGAGCAAGCGTACGGCACAAGTCTATCCGCACCCCCGCTCAACGCCAACAACCTCTTCCCCTTCCAAACCTCCCTCAGCCCCTCCACGCCAATGGCCGAGGGATCCAACCTCCCAACAATCTCGCCCAACCCCACCTCTCCCTCAAACACCTCGCGCACATCCACCCCGCTAGCACCCTCCGCCCGCCCGGCCATCAAGCGCCTGTAATCCGGACACCCGACAATACTGACCACACCCTCCACCCGCGGCAGCGCAAGGGCCAAATACGCCGCATGCCCACCAAGACTCAGGCCGACGGCGAAATGGCGCACCGGCCGGCGCAGATACACGCCCAGGTACTCGGTCACCATGCGCAAATCCTCTGCGGTGCCGTGGTATATCGAGAACATGTCCTGGGCGTGTGTGGGATTGCCCTCCGACCAGCTCCCGTTGGCCGTGGGGGAGGTTTTGCGCACGCCGTGGTTGCGCGAGTCGAAGGCTGCGCAGATTAGTGCTTGGGAGTGGGAGTCGGGCGAGGTGGTGGTGGTGGTGGTGGTGTGTTGGAGGAGGAGGAGACTGCGAGCTATGCGGGACATGGATTCGTGGGTTTGGTGCCGTCCGTGGAGGAGGTGTATGCATGTTAGTGGTGTTGAGGGCGGGTGGGAGGAGAGGCCGTATATTTTTATTGGGAGCCCGCTGATGTAGAGGGTTTGGGTATCTAGCGGGGATTGGAGGGTGGGGTCTGAGATTGGTGTTGGGGATGTCATTTTGTCTTTATTTTCCATCTTATTTTATTCTGGTTGGAATTTTGGGTTGGTTGGTTGGTTGGTTGGCGGTTGGAGTGGTGGTGAGGTTCCCGATAAGATACTGTAGATGGATGGCTATTAGCTTGAATGGTGAGCTGAGGAGAGTTGGATGGATGGAGAGGGTGGGGTTGAGGGTGGGGCAATTTACATGCCGAGGCATGGAGATCAGCATAGCGCGGAATAACTTTATGCCGAGTGTTCAGTCAGGGGGGTTGAATTAGAGTTGATACCGTATACACCAAGTTTCTTGGTGTCTTGGTGATCCGCAGGAACCAAATGCTGCGTTCTGGGGATTGCAGTTTCAAGTGTAGAACCCAGGACAGTACTGTACTCGTACAGTACAGCTGTTTGGTGCTGGCCAAGCTTTCTAATTGCTACGACTCTATCGACCATTACCATGCCATTATCCAGAAAGTTATTGCCTTAGGCACCAAAGGCATGCCCTACCATAATATATCAGCTCTGTGAATGTATCATATAATAATAGTGAGTACCATAGCTTTCTGTACGCGTGTTACTATTATTATTACCTTCCTAATATCCAACCCTTCGGACACCCATGACACACCCCAAGTAGGAGCCCCCCCCCCACCCGCACGAAATTTGATTGATAAATTTTCACTATCTAGAGAAGCAATGTTCATCCCATCCGTCTAGCTTTCAATAATAAGTGGTTTAACGAAAAGGCATCTAGCCAACCGAAATCGGGAAGAGTTTGGCTGGCTTGCTTTCTAAGAACCCACGGGAAGCCATCCAGTGCTATAAAACTACTGTACAACCCTACCTATAGTCAATAACGGAAACATCAGCAAGACTCAGCACAAAAAGCTATAAATACCCACAACACGCGAATATATCCCCGAGAGTATTGTATATACACACCACTGTAGATCCCGGGATGAACGACCCCCAACGGGGGAGTGAGTGAGACCTATAATATCTAAGCTTTCCTTCCCAGGGAAACACAAGAAGGTAAGGATTCCTTTTCCAAATCCCCACCCCATCCGCCAGGGGACAGACACGAGTCCACTGTAACGCAGCATTCTCCATATATAAAGAAACCTTTATATAGGTTTTAGATCATCGCTAAATTACAAAATCTGGTATCACCACCTATCTCCACCACCTGACCCTCCAATCTTCGTACTTAGGAGATGGAAAAAAAAACCCCTGAGCGGGATGTGTGTTTGTTTCCCTTACACGAAAGGGGAAAGCTTGAGTGTGTGACAAATCCGATGAACTACTATTCGAGGTCTCGGCGACCAGCTGAATGAAAATAAAAATCTATCGTGGGCATACGCTGGCGAAACCCCGAGTATCATAATAATCTGATATTCGGTTGCATAGTAGGGGACGGAGCTTTAGGGTATTTGATGGTGAAAGTTCTGAATCTCCGGCACTTGTCCATCTATCATATGTAATTTAACTTAATGCCTGAAGGAAATCAAAGAGTTACTACTTCTTTGCAGTGCTAAGGGTGCTGAATTTTCCTACATCGCGCTGAAAAGGTAAAATTAAAGAAACTATCATTCGTGTATCATAACTCTGCAAGTTTCTGGAAATGCCATCGAGTGATACCAAAGGCATTCAGGTCAAGTTACCGTATCTTATGCTGTGGGCTTTTTTTCTTCTTTTTTTTCTTCTTTTTTTTTCTTTTTTTCCATCATCAACAACAGCGCTAAACCTATCTCGAGAGTTGATGTCGGGTGAGGTATCATAGTCAAATTGCACCCTGTCGATAAGTTGCTGGCCAAGACTCGGGGTCGTGTGATAGAATTACGCCTCTATGCTATGGAATCTGCTAATTAAATGTAGGGAAATTTGGTAACAGTTCTGTCAACACTGTAAGGGATAATAAATCTCATTCCATCACTAATTATCACTCACATCTTTCACGAAAGTATGATAATTATTATAATAACCAGCCCAAGTAAACTATTTGAGTAATAAAACAAAAGAAAAGAGCCCTGCCACAAACATCCACCCGCAGCTCCGCCAACCGAGTGATACTAGTACCAGTACTGTGCCAGCCTACCCAGTACCCGCCTTAAAAATCGCTTAAAAGAGTCTAGTCTTCCCGCGTCCCGTCAATCTCAATAATCCCGCACTTCCCAAACACTAGTGTATGCCCAAATTGGTTCGTGCTTCCCCCCCCCACCTTCCGCACAAGACAACAGTAGACAAGAAAAAAAAGAAAGGAAACATAAACTAAAGATTCGAGGCTCGTTACACAGTGACTTTGTCTACGCGCAAGTACCACCCATCTCAGACATGACCACCAGCGGCTAGGGTAACTAGGACACTTTCGTACGGTAGCTTGTCCAATATGGTATTCCTACTGGGGAGGATTAGTATTAGTTATGAGTACTATACGGTACGGTACTGTGGAAATGTGGGGGAGGGGGAGCAAGTGTTGCGTGGAGTACAGTGCAGCACTTGTAGGCGGTGGAAGGGAGAAAGGAAGGCGAGGGTAGGCTGGGCTAGGTATCTTCTGAATTGCGTTCGTCGAAGGGGCCTGAATACTTGGAAGAAGGGGGGAAGGGGGAAGGGGGAAGGGAAGAGGCGCGTGAGGAAAGGGCGGAGGGGGTGAAGGGGAAGAAAGAAAGAGGTGGCTATCCAGAGTGCCACTTGATCGATTGATTGGTTTACTGACTGGGTGGCCACCACAATCTATCCCGAGAAGGAAGCGTGATCGATTGGGAAGAAATTCCAGTACCGTGCGGTACTGTACAACACGGAGAAGGGTATGGCGCTGTATAGTACTCCCATAACACAAAAAACAAAAACAAAAATGCCATATCATAGAACAATTAACAACCCAACTCTAGGGAAGTTAGACCAGCTCCTCTAGTGGGCTCTCATGCTGGTAAGTATTTCCTTCCCATTCCTCTCTTCCCTTCAACTCTTTTCTTTTTCTCTTTAGAAAGAAAACAAAAATAAAGCAAAAAAGTGGCTCGGGCCAAGAGATATGTGGTTCCTCCCCACCAGTCCGCCCTCCTTTGAGTCGGGCACGAGGTGCGATAAATCATTCCGGTTCGGAGAGCCTGGGCTCTAGTTCCCAGGCCTTCCCGCAAAGAGATGCTACTTTCTGACAACATAATGCCCCGACTGATGCCCCAGGGGCAGAAGCATAGGCAATGCCAACTCCAGCGCAAAAGCTGCAGAAAGGGCAATGTGTCCGCAATGACAGCTAGGACATTGTGCACGAGGTCTGCCTAACAATCCAGCTCAGTTCAATCACAAGATTTGGCCGCCATTGTGCAGTCGTGCCTTTATTTTGTAAGAGGCTATTGTACTAACTCACCGCATATATGAGGCCGCCGGGTTTGGAGAAGCCTTGCGGGAGCTCCTGACGGCTAGTATGTATCCATCTGGCTTTCCCGCTGCCTCGTTTTGCTTCTTCTTCCCTCTGCATGGTAAGCCGTGACGGAGTGAGTCAAGGGCAGTTACTGCTCAAGGGAAGGTATGGGAGAAAAAAAATAGTAATAAAAGAAACATAAGGTAGACTCCTTTATGGATTGAAATTTAAGTTAAGAACTGTATACAGTTAGCTCTATATAGATCTTGAAACATGCAGTAGAGGGTTATACGACAAACCTGTCTCTCATCCCCACTTTCTGAACCTAAGGGGAAATCTTAGAAATGAAAAAAAGAAAAGAAATTGGGAGGAAGGATGAAGAGGAAGAAGAGACATGAGTGGTCATCCATCGCAAAACTCAAAATCTATGAACTCAGAAGCAACGATTCCGTGCGTGGACCAGGATATGAGGGTTAAGATTGGTTCGAGTGATCCCAATCTACGATGGCTCAGTCCAGCTCAACTACCCGAGTCCCGTATGTACTCCAACTTTCATCAGCCGGCCCGCCATCTCTGGAAGGACGAAAGGGGGAAAGGAAGGAAAAAGGAAAGGAAAGGAAAGGAAAGGAAAACAAGGTTTTGCAACGGAGAGCTACTATTGACATCGAGCCCACGATAACCCCCACCTATCCACCACTCTCAGACATTCCCTCACGCCCTCGCGCCGACCCTTCGGATCCGAGAGACAGGAGAGAAAGAAGAAAAGAAAGAAAGAGAAACAGTCTTTGGAAGGCCATTCCCTGGATATTGCTAGACCTATCTCTGAAAACTGGTTTTACCCCCTGCTTCCCTCTCCTCCCGCTCACTTTCCCTACCCTATCCTTACCCCTCGTGACCAGAAATCGAGCGAAACGGAAGCACTAGCCTACAACACAGCAAATCAAACCTAATTCACTGGCCCATCGATAACACTTAATCTCTCAGAAGCATCGTGCTCTATCCACCTCGCCGATGCACTATTCAGCATAATCCAGCACAATAGAAGTGAAATAAAATGAGAGGAAGTGAGATGGATAGAGAAAGTGTATTAATGTTATCGTATTTAGCGCACATCGCACCTTACCTACTATCATAGTTGGTTAGTAGGTCAGACCAAGTCACTGAATGACAAGGGAGCCAGAAGGCGCCACCAGTCAGCCCAAAAATCAAGCTGCAATGCAAACCAGCACGAATATCTTTGAGCAAGAGAAGAGAAGGGAAAAAGGAAAGAAAAAAACGGAGGCAAGATTTTTTTTTTTGTTGTTCGGAAAATCAAACTACACTTATGTATCATACCTGGTTCAACATTCCTAAATCGATGCAAGAGCGAATTGAGTGAGTGGGTGAATGGGTGGTGTTTCCCTATGCCATATTATGCAGCAGAGCCAAGTAAAGCCTATAGATCTATCCATTCGTTCGTTACAAAGGTGGAGAATGTAACTACTGGGTATATCTTCTATGTTGTGCTATCATTCATCCCCTATTCGAGACAATACAGTACTACTCGAGTGCAGCGTTTCTCACAGTGTAACACATTCCCATCACGGCACATCCCGCCGCCGGTCACTATACACACCCTTAACAGATAGAATTAATGGCACTTGTAGGTGACGTTCAGACAACCACAGCCAACTACCCTACACACACTCCCTCCACCTCCTCCCCCACTTATCGCCGAAAACAAGTCGAGCGAAGTAAAAAAATGAGAGGGAGGGAGGGATGGATGGATGAGAGGGATGGATGATCCTCATGAACCAAAGGACGAACTCTTCTAGATGGATAGAGAGGTAGGGCGTCATACCGGTAGTGGCCTTATCCCTAGTGTTCCAATACTTACAACTCATAAGTGCACTAGGAGCCCTGCATAAAGGAGGGAGGGAGGGTGTATCAAACATTCAGGGAGAGTCTGAGGAGGAGAAGGAGGAGAAGGGGAAGATGGAGAGCAGATAGTTCGTCCGGATCCACTAGTTTCTAAACGGAGATAACTACTCGAGAAGAAGTGGGGGGACGGCAGCTAGGGAGAACCAGTAAGAGGGTTGGGGAACAATTGGCTGAAAGGAACACACACTAGGGGTGATCGAGTAAGGGGAGGAGGAGGAAGGAGAGGAGTATGGATCTTACCCACTCCTCAAACATAATACCCAGAGAGCATACCCACAAAACCCAATACCAAACATCAAATAAATATAAAAAAATCCCATAAAATACCCTCCCCTAAGGAAATGCTCAACCTGTAAGATTTCTGTTGGTTGTATCACCACCAAAACGTGACTTCCCAAATCCAACAACCGGGCTCATTTCCACTTGTGTGACTTGACACAAGTGCACACAGCCACAGCCATAGTCACAGCCACACCCCTCACCCGCCAATAAGAGTGTAGCAGGGTGGGGGGACCGGCGAGTCTAGAAGCTCTTTAGCACCTACGAAAAACTCGTGCGAGAAAATCCCTGCGGAGGATCTGTTCCAGATTATGTCATCCACTACCCGACCATACTACTACTGCCACTACCGGTAGATTACCACTTTACTCGAGCAGTGCCGGTCAGAGCTACTGGTTGGCTGAGAAATCTTCGGGAGTTTTTCCTTCTTTTTCTTCTTTTTTCTTAGCCTCACAAACATTATACTCGTACTATCTGATGATGATAATTATTATTATGTTGCTATCATACTACAGGTAAAAGTACCTTACACTACACTGAAGGAAGGCAGGAGGGAAGGAAAGAAGGAAAGACCCGAGAGGAGGGAGAAAGAAAGAGAAAGAGATAATCAAAATCAAAAAACCTTGCAAAATTTTCCACAATGTATTATACTGTACAAACCACCGCCCCTCATTTCCTCCGACCCATTCTCAAGATCTCCCAAAATCGCTTGCTACCGGTACTATGGCCGGCAGAACAAACGTTCGTTGCCTTTCCTGACACTGACACTGACACCTTCCAATCGGGTCTCCAAAGTCCTGTACTGTACAGTACCGTCATGATTTGCCCGCAAGTTACCAGATTCGCTGGTGGGGGCCGGATTACAGGAGTTGGTTAGAATTGTTTACTCGTAGAAACCTCCTCCAGTGAGCCCAGATCGATCGTTGGCTCCGCAACAAAAAAAAAGCCATGTTCCGGCGCTGCAGGTATGATAGGTCTTTTATTTCTTTTTCTTTTTCTTTTCTTTCCCAGTTGGATCGGAAAGGGTACAAGTGCTTCTTGAGCCCGACATGGTAGTGGGATGGCGAAGCATGAAGAAATGGTTGGGGTCATGATAATCTTTCAAGGGTAATATATTTTCTCTCTCTCTTCTCATTACGATACCCCATTGGGTTTACCCTTCTCGTCCGCGAAGAACCGAAGAACCACAATTGCATATTTGCCGCCATTATGATATCAGAGTAATAAACATACTACATAGTACCCAAAACAGACCTTGGACCCATAACAAATGAAATAAGACTAGTCCTAATAATACTACCGAAAGAAGGATATAATAGAAACGGGTGAAAGAATAAGATATAAAAATAAAATAAAATAGAAAGGAGAGAATATCTCCCAGTCAGTGGACAAAATAATAATAAAATATCGAGAAGATAGAACTAGATATTATTAACCCGAAAGAAAATCAGCCCTCGCAATACCCATACGGCCCATTGTTTCCATTTCCTAGTATCCGCTTTGCGTAGTAAATCCAAACCCTTGTAAAGTAATCCCATGAGGAAAAAAGAAAGAAAAGAACAGCGCATCTAACGCCTTCCCTACAGTGGATACCGCTCGGTCGTGACCTCTGCTGCTAGGAGTCGAAAGAAATAACAGAAGGAAACGATACCATATACCAAATCTATCCACGGCAGTGGGATAAGGTAGGGAATAAAGAAAGAAAAGACTTAAGGAAAGGTCCCCGACAGGGATCCGCGTAGCACCCATCAGACAACGTTGGCTAACACCGAAGCATCACCACCAGCGGCTTCAACAGCGGCCGCTGCGGCTGCAGTGAGTCGTTTTCTCTTCTCGGCAGCCTCCCGTTCTCTCCTAGCCTTGGTTTTGGAAGACCCGCTTGGTGCTACGCCATTAAGAATTCGTGTTTTGTCGAGAGGTGTATAGTTAACAAAGGCTAGTTCTGTCTCTCCCGGTATACACAAGGCTGATGGGGCACCCGATTTTGCCTGCGAACGCATTGACCCTGTGCTCGCTTTCCTTCGTGAGGATGAGCCAGGCCGCGACGGCTTCAGCTTCGAGGGTTTCGATGCTGCGAGGGCTGCCGCCGCAGCTGCCGCCGCTGTAACCGGTGGTGAGCCATTTCGACCGATGGACGGGGTAGATGGGTAGCCAATTTCTGGGGTAGGCATTGCGGAGGGGAAATAAAAGTCCGGGGATTCAGGAGGGGAAGGGATTGGGGATGCCATACTGTGAGGATAGATGCCACTATCCTCATCGTCGAAGGCGGGCGAGGGGGGCTGGTGAATATAAAGCAAGCTCCCATAAGGGGAATGACGAGAACTACCATTGTTGTATCTCCCAACCGTTGAGGCAGATGCTTCCTCACTAGGCTGAGACTGAAGCATGCTCAACCTTCGGATATCGACTTTGGGAGTCTCACCCCACCAAGACTCAGACGTCTCGGTCTTGACTGCAGGCGTACTCGAAGGCATTGATAGTTCGAAGGAATGTTGGGTGAGGGTGTTAGGTATCCAAGGGGTATAATCGATCGATAGACCGCGAGTTCCCGGTTGTTCAAAGAACATAGCAGTATCTGTGGGAGCGCTTGACCGGCGGATCGAGTAGTGAAGGGCCTGCTGCTCACTTATAGTCGAAGGTGTCGATAAGGAGGACATGCTGTGAGGACGAGCTAGTGTCACTGGGTCGTTCCTGTAGGGAGACGACAGGTCTTCGGCTGATAGACTAAAAGGTGTCTTGATCGAGTAATCCGAGCGGGAGCTCAAGGGTCTCGGTGATAGATCTGAGGGGGTATATCGAGGGATGTTACTTAGGGGTTGTGGCGAGTTGTAAGAAAGAATCTCATCGAAACCTAAGCTGCTATCATTCGGGGTGGTGGCTCCTGTCGAACAAGAAGTCGCAGCGCAGGAGGGAGTAGGCGAATGAGTGGACGAAGAGTTGGTTGTACTGGTGGTGGTGTGATGCATGTGTTTCTGCTGGGGACTGTCTCCCATCGTCATCGACATTGACAAATAAGCTCTCCTAGCCTGGTGCAGATCACGGCTTTTACGGCGCCGGAGGGAATGAAATTTCTTTTCAACAGGAGTAGGGGGAATATTCACAGCGTTGGCAACTATGATTGGCTTTTTATGAGAAAGGGAAGTAGAGGAGTGTAAGGAAGGGGTGTCGATTCCTGGGCTCGATGTGCTGCCGTCTGATTGTGGTATTAGGGACGGGTCCACAGGAGTGGCGACGGGTGCAGAAGTAGGGGTAGGAGTAGTCGATGCTGTAGACTCAAATTCGTAATTACAGCTAGACTCTCCCTCAGAACATGCACAAGCAGGGGCAGAGGCAGAGGCAGAAGGGGATGCGGAGGAAGAAATAGTGGAAGAAGTACAAAAGCAATTTTGACGGCAAGAAGAATCCATGGATTTTTGTCCAGACAGAGAGTTGCCCTTATAGCGGGCAGAGGTGTGCATGTGCATGATTTTAGTGGGCGCTGAGTGAGTGGCCCGAAGTGGAAGAGGCGGGGCCGCCATTTTTGGACCGGTGTATGGTGATAGTGTGAGTGCAGAGAGTGGGAGTGAAGCGTTTCGGCCTTGCAAGAGTAGGTTTGGTGGGACGGCCTTCAAGTTATTTGTATCTAAATTAGACTGCTGTAGTGTAGACAAATTCTGCCAAGATCTCCTTGCATGCTGATCGTTCGGACCTGCAGCAGATAGCTTTCCAGTCGGTGTGCTAGCGTTGTCAGTCTTCTTGGTAAAGCTGTCCGCCCTGCGCTTGTTGCCATAACTGCCCTTCCTATCATTATCCCTACCGTTACCATCGCTCCCCTCTCCCATATTAGTCTCGCTGCTGTTGATCCTCTGCCTGTCCGTACCAGTCTCTGGCCTAACAGCCTCCCTGGTATTGTTGCCATTGCCGCAAAGCCTTGCCCCCCCTTCCACCCATCTCCCATCCTCACAAAATAGCCCAGGTCTTGCCTGAGTAGGAGTCGCGAGGCCATCATCATCCCCGAGCACCACAACCCTCCCCTCAGACTCACTGTCACCGTCCCCATCTCTCCCAAAACTAAACTCTTCCCCTTCTCCCCTCCCGTGAGAATCCACCACAAAGTCGAATAATGCGCCGTATTGCACATCTTCAGTGAAAAGCCGCGCTGCGTCAAAGGCGTTGCCGCCGTTTTCGGAAACATGCATTTCGTCTGGCATCCACATACTTTTTCTTGAAGAAAAAAAAAGATCCTTTTTTTCTTGTTCTCCCTCGACCTTTTGATTTAATTTGAGGGAGTCCAATTCCCCTAAGCCCCACGTTGCCTTGATTGCGATCGAAACTTTAAAAACTCGTGACAGTCGATTGGGTGGTGGTGGCGTATCACGCTTCCTAGCGTTCGAATCGTCACACCTGAGTGGTGGAACCAATACCCGTAGATGGCTAACTTGGATGAGAAAGAGAAAAAAGGGTAATTAATTACAACGCCCCGACCCTCCAAGATCGTTTAGCAGATAAAGAAGGGGTGAAAGGGCTAAGAAAGGGTGGGGGAGAGAAAAGAGAGATTAAGCTTGATAGGAATATTTGAGAGGGTGTGAAGAAAAGGATAAAAATTTCTCGGAGAAAAACTCAGTTGCAAATTATTGGCCAAGTACAGTTTTGATGTCGAGGTAGAAATGTCGATAGCAACAACTCCTCTCAACAACTTTTAAGAACGAAAGGAATCCAAATATCCCAAGAGATGTTTCCAAATTCTGGTAGGAAATAAGGTCGCATAATAGAAAAAAAGGTAATTATTGGAAGAAAGAAGCCGAAGGAAATGACGCTTCTTATCCCTGTATTTGACCTGCTGTATTACCAGCCCCTTCACTCCCCTGGCCTCTCGTTTACTCCGTCGGCTCACGATAACCTGGTAAGAAATTAGCTATCTGCTGAGGTCAACCGTGATCAACCAGCCATCCCAGATACCAGAGCGAAAAATCACATGCGTTGAAGAGTATTGAAGTCCATGTTTTGTGGAGGCGTCAAACCCTCGTAGTTACCCAAGCACTGGCTCGAGCCTAAGCATCTCCAGAGGTATCATAGGTGGCTTGCGAATGAATGGCTCACATTCCAAATCCACGACCGGCCATCTCTGCATACCCCAGCCTAACTTCAAAATTCCGGAAATCGAAACCGAAACTAACGGCTCTGCATTCCGCTTAAGCGAAAATCCCAGGCAAAGCTTGTTTTGATTAGCATCAAATAGGGTGCACAAGTAGTTTGTCACAATCCTGTCCCTAGCCCGCTGACCGGCTAAAGAGCAACACTATCACCCTGTTGATTTTTTGTTCAAATGTCCTCCTTGGATTGGTAAAAGGACTCGGGAATGTCTTGCATATTTAGACCATAAACTGATGTTACCCACTTTTAAATCCCTCGGAACCCTTTCAATATCATAATCAAAGAAAGGCAAAATGTTTCCCCGAGGTGTGTGTCTGAATAATAGCATTATGTTTGTATCCTAATTGGGTATGTCATGTCCGATCTCATGCGGAGAGGCTAGAAGTCATCGGAGTAACACCTCTAAACGGTGCGTAGAACGGCGCAAAAGATTAAACTTTTTTGACCCTTTTGGTATCGACCTCGTGGAGCAGGATACAAATGCAGGTTGTTTCGTCAAAATGGGTAAATTACGGGGCAAGTTGTTTTCTGACGGAATTCAGTATCCGGTTGCGCAAATGACCAATCACACCTAGACTAACCTCTCCTGTTAGAGTATAAAGTTCACGATCAGCGTGGTGAGCGATCCGATCCGTCATTGGAAATATGGACGAAGTTCATCCAGATCAGAAAGAATCCAACCCCCAAGAGTGACCGCTCAGTCCCCAAATTTTTTCCCTTTTACCAAAGACAAAGAAAGATAAAAGGAGGCGTATTACAAGGGACTCGACAGGTTATCGTACCTTGAAATCTCCGAGTGCTCAGTGGAATGGTGGTCGGTTTTGTCCAGCAGCCCACGAGGATATTTCCATACCATACAACAGATAATATTTGCATTCACGTTGGCAAATTTGAATGTAGCCTACCAGCCCCTCGAATATCAATATCAAGAAAATGGCGTGTGGGCCAACAAAAGTAACACTCACGGAAAGGAAATTTCGCTCCATTTTCCAACGAATTCCTTGGAATTGGGTATTAGACGTTCGCCGTGCGAAGGGTCAAAAATCCTGTGAACCGTGGGTGAAAATGATTAACAAACAATGTAAACCGACTCGCCTGATATCATATTCATAGTGAGACGCACGCTGTCCAAATATGGACAACAGTAACAACAACGGAATGGAAACGAATGGCGTTGGGCATCTGATGATAAGACCCCCAGGGATTAGAAGACTAGTTTGGGTCAAATTGTCCACACACGCTACATAATGAAATATAGAACCTGTTCTAAACTCTGCCAAAAACAACATAAGGGCTTCGGATTTGAGGAAAGCAAGGTGCCGAGGAAGGGATAATCTGAGCGCCCATAAAGCCATGTGAAAACCCGCCCCGCTCCCAAAACGTGGGATTCACGCGGGGCCTGAAAGTATTTACTCGAGTACACATCGATATCTGTCGGGAGCACCATATCCCGCAAGAAGTGAAGAAATAGCACACTGAACTGACAAGCACCAGTGAATGTGGAAACAATGATAGCGAAAGCCAACGAAACCTATGGGTGATTAGAGTGGAAATACCATTATGATCGAACTAAAATTGGGCCGAGAAGTCCCTGGGCACATTGTTTTGTGGGGAGCGCTCACTATCTTTCCTCCTCCTCAAGTTACCGATATTATACAATCAAAGTCGGCAATAGGGGTACGATACCTTCTACTCGAGTATAAGTAGCAGGCTAAAGCCCTCCATTGCTAATAATAACCTCAATGAGGGGTTTGCAAGGACCCCAAAATTAAAGCGGAATTTGGGTTCCACCAAAAAGTCTGAGTTAATGGTCAAAAGTAGTTCGGTAGCAGTGGCTCTGAAAAAGTTACCGATCGGAGTTTCCCACGTTGGGCCGATAACTTATGGCTAGCACCTTGTCAACGACAATTCACTAAATCCACGAGATCTATAAGAGAAACCTCTCGTTTCTCCTATAAAGGAATAGTCGCACAAATACAATTCTTGAACTTCCTGGCCTAGAGGGCGCTGGGCAGGCCAGGGGAAATTGTCACGAATACCGGTAGGAATAGACAACTAAACGATATAACGAGACGAACGTGCTCCATCCTCTAGTCTAACGATGGCGCAACCCCCCAATTGGTATCGGAGGGGTTGGAGCTTTCGGGGTAGAGATACAAGCCGAAAGCAAAAGTGGTCTTAATTCTGGAATAGGCGTCTGCCGGCGGAGGTCTTTGATTTGCTGTTTGATTATGGGGCACGAGGTGCTGAACCGCTTTGTCAAGAACTATGACACCTCTTCAATAAAGCTGGACGGGGCTCAAGCCACAAATCAAGAGATAACACAACCTGCATTAATCCAATTCTATAGCATCTCTAATGACACCTCCTCCTAGGCACCTGTCTCCGAACCATAATGCTGCGCTTTGTCCAGGAGTGATAGCCATCGCTGGACTGTCGAAGATAACCTTCAGCTCGTGAGGTTCATTCCCCTCGAAGCATGGTTGGTGCCCAGATCCCCCAGTCTGCTCCACGCCAGAAACCTTTAAGGGGATTTGTCTGTGTCTGAATTGAGCTACCAAACCTCTCTCATTGAAAGTTGACCGTTCCCGAACTATGTCTGCAGCATCACCGCCTAGCCATCTCCATTTCCCAACAATCATCCCTTTCCCATATAACCTAGCGTTGTCTTGGCCTCTCACGATCTCCAAAGTATTAAGTTCTCTATTCTTCCTAGAAACGTACCACTTGCCTTGATATTCCGGACTCCCTTGTGGCAATTGGAGCCGGGCCTTTTCTCCTATAGTCGCATGCCAAAGGCCCGCATGCCTCCCCACAACTGTGCCTTCTGGTGCGTATGTCCCTTTGGATTCGCTCTCTCTAGGATATTTCCTTGACGGTCCAATCACCACATCACCCGGCTCTGGTTCAAGATATTCAGACAAGAAGCGGCGGAACCCCGTTTGCCCTTTCCCGCCTCCGGGCTCCACGAAACAGAGTCCCATGCTTTCTGGGCGCTCGATCTGCCCTGGACGCCACCCCGGCAGCGAAAGTTCGCGAGCAAGTGATTTAACGGAGGGCTTGGAAAGTTTATAGGAGCCTAAAGGAAATAGAAGTCGGGAAAGAACGTCTGGATGTAATGTAGATAGGTAAAATGTTTGATCCTTATTTAAATCAGTAGAACGAAGCAAGTGGGAGGCTCCGGTAGGGATATGATATAGGACGTGAGCGTAGTGGCCTGATGGGATAAACTGGTGAGTAGCGCTCAATAATATACGAATGCAAATCGGAGAAAAGGGAAGGTGCAGAATTATCCGTCTAGACCCCAGTGAGATACACTTACCAGTTGCTAACCACCACTTGCTCTCCTTTTCCGTCACCCTTTCGCTTCTCCTATGGAATTCATCTCTCAACCTCTCGATAACAGCACCGAATTTGATGCGGCGATTACATTCAACGTCCGGATTTGGGGTCATTCCGCATCGGTACATCTCGAGCATGGGAACGAAAACTTCGCACCAGTACTCCTTTTCAAAGTTCATATATATGGGTTCGTACAAACCCAGAGCTCTACAGACATCCTTGACGTCGTTATATTCCCTCTCTGTGCATTTTAAGGGTGCTTTGCTAGATTGTGGCCGGGTGGGGGCACGATTTCGCCGAGCTCTACCGGACGCTAATGGCAGCGGTAGGATTGGGTCTGGGCTGGCGGCGGGAGACCAATTCGCCATGTAAAACGGTAACAGGTTTTCCCGTGGATGCCCTGAGCGCAATAGGAGTGCAGCTGCCACAGAGGAATCAACCCCAGAAGACATAGCAATGAAGACTATAAACAATTTATCAGTCAATAAGTCAAGTAGCTAAAGAGGGTTCGTTGCAAAACATCTCAATCAGGACAGGCTGCCTATAATACCGTACTTTTATCCTGAGGTGAAACGTTCGGTTCTGAGTATTCAGCTGTGGAAAAGGGCTGTCGTTGTGGGGGTGATTGGATGGCCGGAGCGAAGAGTGGAGTTTGCATCAGTGTTCGCGATTTCAGGTTCAGGCGGAGGCGCTTCAATAAAGCGCAAGTGATTGCTTGGCCATTCATCTCCACCTGTGGGTGATACGTGCTGGCGGATGCCAGTGGTATTACTTTGCTGTGGCGGACCAGACCTGATCACCAAATACCGTTTGTGGATCAAAGTGTTCGAATTGATGAGACGGAACCAATACCAGTATCATACCGTAGGAATTACTCGCACAGTGCTGGTATTCATACAATAGCACACCGTATTGTATTTATGATATGTTGCGGGGCCCCGAGATTGCGCTTTTGTTGGAGAGATTTTCCATTTTGAAGTTGAAGTTTGAACTGTGTGGTATGGTACAAATGGTGTTTCGGCCGTTTTTGATTAATTTTTTTCTTCTTTCGTCTTCTCCTTCCCGGTCCACTGAATTTAGTAAGCACGTTGCAAAGTAGCCATTCTGTGGCGCATCTTCATCAGCCACACAGAACCAGATTCAACAGACCAACCACATCCTTCAAATTTGCGCTGAGCGGGCAAAAGTGTCAAGCCCAGGCCCCCCTTGGCTCCCAGGATGTGCGTCATGGTCCTTGCCCTGCAAACCTGAACGAAAGGAGGTCACCATAATAGAATGACTAAGAATTTGGTGGCGGGTGATTTCACGCTCCTCTCTCTCACCCCTAAAACTCCGGCCCCTCTTGGAACCTTTCATCTTCTCCTCTTCTCTAACATTGCTCTCTCCCACCAAAAGAAAAACTCCCCCTCCATTTTTTTATCAACCGTGAATTCATCTTGCCGAAAGAGGGGGAATATCGACTCGTTCCTGCTAAACAAATAGCGGGAAAAGAAACAAGAGACAAAAAGGATAAATCTGGATGTCAGAAAGGGTACTTGCTTCGTGATTCTTCTCCCTACTTTATCATCGCTCCAAGTCTTCCTGAGCTTTTCTCGTGTGTTTGTAAGAACGATCGCGGAGTTCTCTCTCAAAGACGCGACACAAAGCAAGCTGCAAAGCCAACAAGTGGGCAAGCAAACAAAAAGAGCGAAAAGGAAAAGGAGGAACAAAAATAACCAACTTTACAAGTTGAAAAAGCGAGAAAGGAAAACCGATATCCGATCAACGCCCTTTTATTTTTTTCCTCATCCATCCCCTTTCCCCCTGTTTCTTTTCTCTAAACGATAGCACCGTGAAGAAGCAACGCGAGTTTTTCGTCGGGCTTGTTCATCATCATCTTCCGACCACAAAATCCTGCGCAACCCGCAGGAGAAATAGGTCGCAAATTTGTCCTAAAAAAGGTAGTAACCTCTACGGTCGCCGTATTTGGTAATTTCATGCATTAACCTTCCATTTTTGAAAGTTTTCTACCCGATTAGTACTAGCGTTATCTGCATAGTCGCGACCCTCCAAACACGAGGTTTCTTTTTTTTTTCCTTTTTTTTTTTGATCTCCTTTGAAAAAGAAAAATAAGGCACCAGATAATAGAGCCGATAATGGACACCACGGATATCAGTAATTCTGGTGGGCTGGTAGGTGCGGCTCTTCATGGGGGGGTGGCCGACAATATGGTCCAAGGTCAACCGTCTTCCACTTCACAGGCTGAGTTTGTGCCCTACCAACACCAATTGGTTTTCGGCCCTGGTACCAACGAATACTCCGCCCTTCCGGAGTCATTTCCACACACAGAATACAGTCCATATCCGTCTTCCGAGGCATGGAATGCTCCTCCACAGTCTACACATCAACAACACGCTCAGCATTATACCTCCCTCGACCCAATGTCCCATTTCACTCCTCCGCCTCATGCCTTCCCCCAGTCATTCACACCCCATAACTTTCCAGCAAACCAGCATTCCTTCGCGGCTACAAGTGCTGCTACAACGGCCGCTCCTCAAATTGCAACTGGTGCGCCTTCGACTCCTCCCACTGTTGCGGTGGGCGACGTTTGGAGGGAATACTCCCCCGCCGCTATCACAACAGTTGCAAACGGTACTCGCAGTGCAACTAATACCAAACCAACCCCAATTACAGCTGCACGTACTAAACAACTGCATAAATCTCCAAGTATACAGCAGAACTTTAGTCCGAATGTTGTGCGAAACACAGCGACCTCAACTCCAAATGCAACAACCCCCCTAACCCCAAGTTCGATAATCCCAACAACAAATGTAACGGCTCCGACCCCCAAAACAAATGACGACACTCGTGTCAGGGGGTGCCCCAATGTGACCGTACGGTTGCCCCACGATCCGTCGCTGCAACTCCCCCAGGACTTTTTAAGTATCTCCTCATTTCCCAGCGATCCCATCATCGACCTTCTAACTTTCTTATAGAAATGATATCAAGTGTTGCACTCGGAAACGATCCGGCAGCATCAGTAGGCCCGCCAAAGAAGAACCAGAAAGTGGCCAGTACTGCGAGTACTGCGAGCACTGCGGGCGCTGCAAAAGTTCAACCTGTTAAACCAGCTGCGCTTCCTAAACCCAAGCTCCCCGAGGACCCTGCTGAGAAAATTAGATACCAGATTGAAGAGGCCTTGGAATGCGATGGAGGCGATGATATTGAAGACATCCGTAAAGCATCCAAACAAGTTTGGGATGTAATCATCCCGATACGGCCCGAACAGTCTAAACTGGTTGAAGTAGCTGTACGCACAATTTTAAAGGTTGGGGACAACCAAATCCTAAGGGCCCTCGGGGAGTCTATCCTATTCTCAATAAGGTTGCGAAAATGGATGACGACCGAGTGGAACAGGGATAGAAACAGTCCTACAGTCTTTATGATACTAAAGGCAAGTTTCCCATGTATCCATCCGCGTGACGAGCCTGTCCCCTTTACCGCATCTGACTTGCGTCTAGCTATTGTACAAATTCTGCGTATCTGAGGGAGATCTTGAACAATCATCCTGGATCAAGGCGCTAAAAAGCATTGGGTCAAAGTCAGAGGATCAAAAAACAAGGGAGATTTGTGTGGCAATTACAAAGAGTGCTAGAGAGCGCTCTGCTAAGAGGGAGAGGGAAGAGAAAGCCAGGGAAAAACAACAGAAGCCAGCGTCATTAGCAGCTTCCTCTTCTTTGCCTGACCGTGCCACTGATAAAGAGAAGTCTTTGGGGAATGGGGCGACAGTCAAGAGTGAGGCCAGTAGTAATGTTAATGCGGGCATTAAGCGCAAGAGCGAGGACGATGCCAAAGTTGGTCAATTTGCTATCAAGAAGCTTGCGTTGGGTGAGGGAAAAATCCCCGCTGTGCCGAGCTCTCTAAATTCAAAGACGAGTTTATCTACTGGTAACTCTAAAAACGCAGCGACACCAACCGCCGAGAAGAAATTGACTACAAGTACTGCATCTTCCACTAGCGCAAATGGTTCCAATGCATCTGCCAAGCCGAAAGCCACTACTTCCGGCTTTTTTAAGTCTCTCCAGGGCAACCGTCCAGCCATTGTTAAGGCTCCCACAAAGTTCGTTAATTCCCCCCCCCCCTTTGGCTGCCTCGCGTGAAGCCTTCCGTTTCTGGCCAAAGGCCCGCAGTTATTAACATGTCACGTGACTTAACAGGCCTGTTGAAAAGAAGTCCACCCCCAACCCTGAATCCACCCCGAGTACATTCACTAGTATTTTCGATCAGCTTGTCCGTCAGCAAAAGGAGGGCACTACTGGACTCAGACCTGATTCTGATACAAAGAAACGTGAGACCGATGAAGACCAAAACGGCTCCAACAAGAAGGTCAGAAAGAAGAAGACTGTCCGGTGGAAGACCGGGGAGGATCTTGC